>ENA-OSJC01000840-OSJC01000840.1-marine-metagenome-genome-assembly--contig:-NODE-840-length-27924-cov-35.758645_pt1 | contig 27924 bp, 21 predicted proteins | sample MGYA00237885_ERZ534234 | MGnify/ENA primary metagenome ERZ534234 (study PRJEB26413, sample SAMN06343907) | marine metagenome | isolation source: coastal waters | place: Atlantic Ocean: West Antarctic... | reverse complement strand
AGTGACAGCGCCAGTGCTAGTGACAGCGCCAGTGCTAGTGACAGCGCCAGTGCTAGTGACAGCGCCAGTGCTAGTGACAGCGCCAGTGCTAGCCCCAGTGCAATTGTTACAGCAAGTAGTGGTTCATCTAATGATGAAGTAAAGTTAAAGCCGACTTCTTCGACTTCATCATCTGAATTGGATTCTAAGTTATCAGATGATTCTGAAACCACTGATGTCTCAATAGCAATTGTGTCTTCAAAAGAAATAAGAGTAATCTCACCCGCCTTACAAAGTAATGCTCCTAAAGTGCTGGACGTTATAATTGATGCTATTTCTTATGATGAAGAAGGCGAGGTTCTATTGACAGGAAGGGGCATAGAGGACCAACACATACGCATATATGTGGATAATAAACCGATAAAAACTAGCTCAATAAAAGCAGATGGCACCTGGAGCTTGGATCTGGAGGAAATAGATGCAGGTGTATATATTTTGCGTATAGACCAATTAGATTCTGATGGGGTGGTAACCTCAAGAACCGAAACCCCTTTTCAAAAAGAAACTTCAGACGTCGCAAAAAAAATGGCGGCATTACAAAATAATAATAACGAAGAAATTTCCCCAAATGTAGGCATTGGATTGTCGACAGTTATAATTCAACCAGGGTATACTTTATGGGCCGTTGCGAAGAAAACATATGGGTTAGGCATGCAATACGTTCGAATATATCACGCTAATAAAGATCAAATTAGGGACCCAGATTTGATTTACCCGGGTCAGATATTTAAGCTACCAGAATAGTAGTATTGAATAATTAATTGCATTAAAAATTTACAATTGAGTACTACTTAGTTAACGCAGGTATCGAGAATTTATGTCAAACTCCGTAAAAAACAAAACCGCTGGATCTACAAGCTCTAATTGGCGCACTGTAAAAAGAGTTACGCCTTATCTTTGGCCAAAGGCTAGCGAACAATTCTGGGTCAAACGCCGCGTTGTTCTTGCCATGCTAGCTTTAACTCTTTCAAAAATAATCGCCGTTGCTACGCCATTTTTATTTAAAGCTGCAGTTGATGGTTTAGCAAAAGTTGGTGAGTCTAATGATGCATTGATGTTACTCTTGGGCGCTGGTGGATTAATGTTCGCTTATGGGTTTTTTAGATTATCTAGTGTTGGATTTGGTGAGTTACGAGATGCTATTTTTGCCAGAGTTGGGCAAAGGGCTTTAAGGTCTTTGGCATTGGAAACTTTTGAACACATCCACGCATTATCCTTAAGATATCATATCTCTAGAAAAACAGGTGGTCTGAGTAGAATAATTGAGCGTGGTGTGAAAGGTGTTGATTTCTTATTAAGATTTATGCTTTTTTCGATTATTCCCTTGTTAATTGAATTAACATTAGTTGCTACTATTTTATTTATCGTATTTGACGTTTGGTATTTAGCAGTAATATTAGTGACAATTACTTTATACATTTGGTTCACATTCACTGTTTCGGAGTGGCGTTTAAAAGTCCGCCAAGAAATGAATAGGCAAGATACTGATGCTAATCAGAAAGCTATAGATAGCCTTTTAAACTTTGAAACGGTCAAATACTTTAATGCCGAAAAAGTGGAAGCAGCCAGATACGATTCTTCTATGCGGTTATATGAAGCTGCAGCATTAAAGACATCGTACTCACTTTCATTTTTAAACTTTGGACAGGCATTTCTTATTACAAGTGGGTTAGTGACTGTCATGGTGATGGCTGCATTTGGTGTGCAGAGTGGTGACCTTACGGTTGGGGATTTTGTATTGGTAAATGCTTACATGATACAGATTACGATGCCTTTAAATTTTTTGGGTACGGTTTATAGAGAAATTAGACAAGCACTTGTTGATATGAGTGAGATGTTTGATCTTCTCGAGCAACCACCTGAAGTTACTGATGATGAGAATGCATATGATTTGGTTGTTAGAGAAGGATTGATCGACTTTAAGGACATTACATTTGGGTATGAGAAAAATAGAGTAATCTTAAAGAACTTTAATTTATCCGTGGGTGCTGGTCAAAATATTGCTATCGTAGGAACGTCGGGCTCTGGCAAGTCAACCATTGGGCGTTTGTTATTTAGATTTTATGATACGGATAAGGGAGCTTTATTTATTGATGGTGTCGATATTAAAGAGGTTACCCAGTCTAGTCTTCATTCAGCAATTGGGATTGTTCCTCAAGATACTGTTTTATTTAACGATACTATCTATTATAATATTGCATACGGAAATACTGAAGCAAGTTATGATAAAGTTATAGAGGCAGCCAGAGCTGCAAAAATCCATGAATTTATTTCTAATTTACCTGATGGATATGATACGACAGTTGGCGAACGGGGGTTAAAATTATCTGGAGGTGAAAAGCAGAGGGTAGGTATTGCCAGAACATTGCTAAAAAATCCTCCCATTTTGTTATTAGATGAGGCAACATCATCGTTGGATACTGAGACTGAAAACAGCATACAGGACAGTTTAAATAAAATGTTAGAAGACAGAACGGTAATCACCATTGCCCACAGACTTTCAACAATAGTTAAGAGTGATCTTATCGTTGTTTTAGAAAATGGTGAAATTGTAGAGCAAGGAACACACATTGAACTTTTAGATTTAAAACGCCGTTACAGTAAAATGTGGAAACGGCAAGCAAATGAGCAAGAGGCTAAAGTTCAAAATTAAGCAATTATTATGGGTGTTTAAACTTATTCTTCATCCAAAGTCCACAAAATCTCCTGCTCTTTATTATTTTTAACTAACTTACGTAGGTTAAAATCTTCTTTCAATTTTCTCCCTTGAGCATCACGAATAATATTTATTCTGAATATTGAATAAATACCATAAGACCCTCGTTTTACCCATTCACGAAGGGCAAGCATAGAGGGTGTAAAAATAAGAGTTAATACTGTTGCGGTCCCTAAACCAAAGACAACGGCTGTCGCCAATTGCTTCCACCAAAGTGCTGTTGGGCTATCAACGGTATATCCACCGTTAAAAAAATCTAGTGACAGGCCATACATCATAGGAGTTAGACCTGCCATTGTGGTAATAGTAGTTAATAAAACTGGACGAATGCGATCTTCTGCTGTTCTTACGATTGCTTCCAGTTTTGGCATGTATGTTGAGTATTCCTGATATGTATCAATTAATACAATGTTATTATTTACGACGATTCCTGCTAGAGCGACGATACCAGTTCCTGTCATAATAACTGAGAAGTTTTGATCCATTACCATCATACCCACAAGCACCCCTGTGGTTGATAGTATTACTGCCAACAAAACTAGGACCGAGTTATAAAAGGAATTAAATTGGGCTAACAAAATTACAAACATCAATCCAAGTGCTGCCATGAATGCGCTTTGCAGAAACTCTTGGCTTTCTGCCTGCTCTTCATCGTCTCCTGTCCACTCAAAAGAGATACCATTCTCAAGTGGCATTTTGGTTTCCAACCATTCGGTTAAAAGTAAAATACGTTCAGTCGGTGTGATTAAAGTGTTTGTTGCATTTTTAAGGTTAGGCTCTACATCTGCTTTGATGTCAAAATATCTTTCGCCGCCTACTCGATTAATTTGTGCTAATTTCTTCACTGGAGTTCGAGATATAAAATTTGATAATGGAATTAAACCTGATGGGGTCCGAACCTTTAAGGAATCAATTGTACTTAGGAGTCTATCTTTTTTTGGTAGCCTAACCCTAATATCAATTTCTTCATCTGAACTGTCTACTCTCATTGTATCAAGTAATAATCCGCCAGTGACTAGTTGCACCATAACACCCACAGTAACAACATCTGCCCCGTAGCGCCCAGCTTTTTCAACATCAACATCTATTTGCCAATCTATTCCTGGTTCAGGCAGATTGTCTTCAATTTTGATTAATCCTTTAGTTCTTTCAAATTCTTCACGCACAGTATTTGCTGATTTTGTTAGCGCATCAAAATCGTTACCTTTTATTCGCAAATGCACTGGTTTAGATGATCCTGGTCCCACTTCTTGTTCTCTGATTTCTGATCTTATTCCTGGAATAGTGTTAAGGCGATCTTGCAGAGTAACTAATATATCCTTGCCTTTTAAGCCGGCAGCACGTTTGTCCCAAGCAGTTAACTCAATTTGAATTTGCCCTATCGTATCGCCAGGTGGACCATCTGGATTGAATTGATCCAAACCGCCATCACCCGCAAATGCAAATACTGAGTTCACTCCTTCTACACCGATTATCAGCTTTTCAGCTTCTTTCATAATGTTGTCTTTTTCATAAACCGATAGGTTCCCTCTAGCTTGAATGTAAGCAATGGCTCTTTCAGGATCCGTTTCGACGAAAAACTCGACCCCTTTCCCACTTTGAGAGAATAGAGTAAAAATTAGTACTACGGTTGCTATTACTGAACCAATTGAAATGATTGGCATGATTGGATTGCCTGTTAATAGGCTTATAAACTTTCCAAATACTGTTCTTCTATATTCACTATCAATACGTTTTTTAATTCTGAGGGGCTTAATAGAACCCACACCAATTGAAATAAGTGAGGATCCCACTAAAATTGTAATGGTAATCGTAAAAAATGATTGAATACTTTGCTCACCGGATGAGTTTTGAAATAGGTAAGTAGGATTTATTAATTGCATTAAGCCAGCATATAGTGAAGCAGTTCCAATCAAGATTATAAAAATTCTGAATAACCAATGCCTTTCTCTTAACCTTAATGCTCTGAGCTCAAAGACTTGTGAAAGTCTTCCTGCTACACCGCCAACAACTGGCAAATATATTAATGCGACTATCAGTGATGCAGATAAAACGAATATTAATGTTACAGGTAGCATCCCCATGAATTCCCCAGGAACCCCTGGCCAAAATAACATTGGCAAAAACGCGCATAGAGTAGTTGCTGTGGAGCTGACAATCGGCCAAAACATACGTTTTGCTGCGTCACCATAAGCTTTCATTGGTTCAACTGAAGCTTGTATTCGTTTATCGGCATACTCCACTACCACTATCGCACCATCAACCAGCATCCCAACTGCTAGAATCAATCCAAACATTACCATGTTTGAAATTGATATTCCCATGACAGCCATTAGCGCGAAGCATAATAAAAATGATGTTGGTATTGCAAATCCTACAAGCAGGGCAGATCTCATCCCTAAGGAGGCTAGTACAACTATCATTACTAGTGCAATAGCTGTCAAAACAGAACTTTCAAGTTGCCCAACCATGCCTTCTACTTCTTTTGATAAGTCCATAGCAAAATTTACACTAACACTTTGCTTAAGCTCACTTGGCCATTTGTCTCGTACAGATAAAACTTTCTTTTTCACCACGGCAACGGTGTCAATAATATTAGATCCCTTACGTTGAATAATCTGGAGTGCTACGGTTTTCTCGCCGTTGAATCTGGCTGTTCCTCTTAAATCTTCAAAAGTTAATTTTATATCTGCAAGCTCTCCTAATGTAACAATACTGTCGCCATTTACTTTCACAGGTAGGTTATAAACATCTTGTGCCTCGTTAAAAGATGAAGGAATTTTAACACTAAAAGCGCCACTCTCAGTTTCAACATTACCTGCAGCTATTAGCTTATTATTATTTGTTACGACACTTATTAGCTCACCTGCTGTAACATTGTAGCTCTCAAGGCGAAGTGGGTCTATTATCACCTCTAACATTTCTTCTCTATGACCTGCCAATCCAACTTCTAATACTTCTGGTAGGCTTTCCACCTCAGTTTGTAGACTTTTTGCTGCCTGCAATAGTGTTCGTTCGGGTAATTCTCCTGAAAGAGAGACAACTAAAATTGGAAATTGTGAAAGATTTATTTCATTTACGGTGTATTTGTCTGCTCCATTAGGAAAACTTGCTTCTACCTTTGACATTTTGTCACGGATATTTGCGATAGTAGCGTCTTTATCCCAATCAAATTCAAATTCTAGAATTAAAGCTCCATAATTTTCGGCTGCTAGGCCGGTCATACGTTTAATTCCGTCTAATTCTTTTAAGTTGGTTTCCATCGGCTTTACTAGAAGTTTTTCGCTATCTTGGGCCGAAATCCCCGCAAACGGCACTGAAACAAAAACCACTGGTATATCAATGTCTGGTGAGCCTTCTTTGGGAAGTCCAAGATATGCAAAGGTTCCTGCTGCAATTGACATTATTACAAAAGTAATAATCATTCTTGCACGAAAAATGGCCCAATCAACTAAGGAATTCATCGATTTACTCCTGATAAGTCGTTAAAACTTTACGACCATCTATCACATATTCTTGGCCAACAACGATGACTTCAATTTTTTCGGGCAATCCTGATAGCCAAATTCCGTCACTGGTATCTCGAACTATTTTAACTTTGTAAAATTTTGCCAAGCCATCAACTACTGCACGGATTCCTAAGTCTCCATTATTATTTAGCGTCATTGCTGATTGAGGGAGTAAGTGTGCTCTTTCACCAGATGTGCTGATAAAAATTTCAGCTGTTCCACCTGCACGAATTTTACCATTTGGATTAGGCACTTCTACTTCAACTCTAAAAGTTCGTGTCATTGGATCAGCGGTAACAGCTACGTAGGTAACCTGACCTTGAACTATGTTATCATTAGCCAAACGAGCTCCTGCAACAGCGCCAAGTAATAATTTGTCTACTTCTGTTTCTGCTACGAAACCTACGAGTTTTATTGGATCTAGCTTAACTATTCTTGCGCACTCTGATCCTGGCTGCAAAAGACTACCCAGCTCTGCGACATCTGACCCAAGTAATCCAGAGAAAGGAGCGTATATCTTTAAACGCTCTATCTCTTTTTCAGCTAATTTAACATTTGCTTCTGCACTTTGAAGCGAAGCTCTTCTTGCAATTGCTTTAGTTTCAGAACCATATCCACTTTCTGCTAATCTTGAAGCAGCGTTATTATTAACTTGTGCTTCTACGAGCCTCGCATTTGCTTCTGCTAACCTTACAGAGCGTGTGCCAACATTTAATTCACAAAGTAGTTGATTTTTTTCTATTCTTATACCTTTTGAGAGAGGTTGGCTAATCACTAATCCTGAAGTTTGTGCGCGAACCACCACATTACGGGCGGCTTCAGTACGACCTCTCACAACCACACCACTTTCAACAATTTTAGCGTTAGAAAGTAATACTTTTACTGATATTGCATCAGATTTTTGAGCTGGAAGGTATCCAACTTCCTCTTTTTCTGTGATCTCTCCACCTGCCATTGCAATTAGAGATTCTCTTTCGAATGTGAGTAAGTATAAAGCCGTTGATATTAGTATTGCCGTAATTATTGGAAAAAATCGCATTTTGTTAAACACTTATATTGGATAATTTATATATAATCAGTACATATGCACGAAAGTTTGCTTAGGCAAGTAGCTTAACCAACTTACCGTCAGGTTAGAAAAACCAAAAATTAAGAGTTTTTTAGAATATTCCAGTTACTAGCTTCTCTTTTTTGTATTAATAACCTAATTAAGTTGTTAAAATATATCAATTGGATTAAAAAATACTTTGAAAATCAGTTATTTCTCTTGGCATTGTTACAAAACAAGGGGTAAACGAAATTTTAATAATTATTGGAGAGAAATGTGAGTGACACCGATTCATTTATTGAGGAAGTTTCTGACGAAGTTAGAAGAGACCGATTGTTTAAAATTTTCAAGAAATATGCCTGGGTGGCAGTGCTTATTGTTGTTTTATTAGTAGGTGGCGCTGCGTTCAATGAATATAGAAAAATATCGGACCAAAAACGTGCGGCAAATTTAGGTGACGAATTGTATCGCATAATGGAACTGGATCTTAATGTTCGCTTACCCTTGCTTGGAGACATTGATCCAAAACATTCAGATGGAAGAGCATTGGTTCAATTAATAAAAGCAAATACTTTTGCTGAGCTTGGAAATATTGAGGATGCGATTAAAGTTCTTGAAGATGTATCAGTCAATTCTGATTATAGTAGCATCTATAGAGAAACTGCAGATTTTAAATCGATTTTACTGTCTGATAGTAACTTGACTGAGAAACTTGAGAAATTGCAAACTTATACTCAGCCAGGTTCTGCATTTAGAAATATTGCATTAGAAGAGAAGTCTTTAATTCAAATACAACTTGGACAAATTAATGATGCAGCTATTACTTTAACTAACTTGCTTCAAGAACCGACCATTAACCAGGGTCAAGCTAAAAGATCATCTGATTTATTAAGAACATTAAGTGAGCCCAAAGGCGCAGATGCTCAAGATTGATACAACAAAATGCTGAATCTTATAAATAAAATATCACAAATTATTTGTCTCTTTAGTGGTTTGTTGTTTTTAAATAGCTGTAGTGAAGGGGAAGATACATTAGATGGACAACGTTTTGGATTAGATGTGTCATTAGAAACGAGTGAGTTACTTAGCTCTGGTGTGGAGCTGGATAAGCCGGATGACAAAAATAAATCTAAGCCTATATTTTTACCCAAATCTAAAAATTACGACAGTTGGACCCATAGAAATGGCAATTCACAACATAGAATAGTTCACCCCAGTTTTTCAGATGATCCAAAGTTAGTTTGGAAAGTTGGAATTGGTAAGGGAAATAGTTCAAAATTTCGATTAACATCTGACCCAGTAGTTTCAAATAATAAAATTTTTGTCATGAACTCAGGGTCGGTGGTTTTTAAAATATCAAATATGGGTTTAATTGAATGGAAAGTTAACTTAACTCCACCGTTTGATTCCGAATCTGATACCTCAGCTGGGGGAGTTGCGTATGGAGCAGGTAAATTATTTGCAACCACAGGATTTGGTGAACTTTTTGCTATTTCGCCTGATGATGGATCTATTTTGTGGAAGCAACGCTTTAAAGCTCCAATAAACTCAGCTCCGACTATTATTGACAATCAGGTGTTTGTTATAACCGCTAATGGTCAGGCCTTTGCTATTGATGTGGATACAGGGCGGATACGATGGCAGCAACAATCTACCTTAGCTAGTGCTATGCTCCTTGGTGGTTCAAGCATAACAAGCTATGGGAGGTTGGCTTTGTTGCCGTTTGATAGTGGTGAATTGACAGCTGTTTTGAAAGATAGTGGGGTAAGAATATGGAGTGCTTCAGTTTCTACAACGCGTAAAGGAAGTGCCAGATCTAATATTAATAGTGTAACTAGTGATCCAGTCGTTTTTAAAGATATTATCTATACTGCCAATCAAGGTGGAAGATTAATTGCCTTAGATGGGAGTACTGGAGTAAGAAAATGGACTGACAAAGACGGTTCTTACTCTCCAATATGGGTTGTTGATAATTCGGTGTTCATTGTTACTGATATTGCAGACTTGAAGCGTTTAGACAGGGTTACTGGAGATTTGATTTGGTCCATAAACTTACCCAAATATCCAAATAAAAAAAAACGTGACAAGAGTTTTGCACATTTTGGCCCAGTTTTAGCGGGAGGGAAATTATGGGTAGCTTCGAGTGATGGATTTCTTCGCGGATTCAATCCTATTTCAGGCAAAATTTTAAATCAAATTCCGTTATCTAATGGTGCAGCTTCGCATCCAGCAATTGTTAATGGAGTACTTTATATTTTAAATCAAAGAGGCCAATTATTGGCATTTGAATGAAAATAAACTTTAGGATGGTATAATTATATGAGTTTTACTCTAGCAATAGTAGGGCGTCCGAATGTTGGTAAATCAACTTTGTTCAACCGTTTGGTTGGTAAACGTCTGGCCTTGGTTGATGATCAACCGGGTGTGACAAGAGATTTGCGCGAAGGACAGGGGCGTCTGGGTCCATTAAAATTTACAGTTACCGATACGGCAGGCTTCGAAAACATAACTGATGATTCCTTACTTGCCCGAATGCGTCGTCTGACAGAAAGGGCAGTTGATGATGTCGAGTTATGTTTATTTGTAATAGATGGAAGAACTGGTTTGACGTCTGCTGACAAGTTTTTTGCAGAAATCTTGAGAAAGCGTGCGGCGAATGTCATTGTTGTTGTCAATAAATGTGAAGGACAGGCCGGCGATATTGGATTTTATGAAAGTTATAGTTTGGGCCTAGGCGAGCCAATTCGGCTATCGGCTGAACACGGCGTTGGTTTAGACGAATTAATGTACGTGTTGAAGCCGATTATAGAAAATTCTGCAACAGACCAAATAGAACCTGAGTTAAATTTACCAGTTTTTGATGAAGACTTAGATGATGATAAAATAGACGGCCTTATTCCAATTAATTCAGTTTTACAGGTGGCAGTTGTTGGTCGTCCTAACGCTGGTAAATCAACTCTTATAAATAAAATTTTGGGAGAAGATAGATTGCTGACTGGCCCTGAAGCTGGAATTACCCGAGATGCTATTTCTGTTTCAATCGATTGGAACGGGACTAAATTTAGGGTTTTTGATACCGCTGGTATGAGAAAAAGAGCTAAAGTAAACGAAAAGTTAGAAAAATTATCAGTTTCTGATGGAATAAGAGCTGTAAACTTTTCTGAAGTTGTTATTATTTTGTTAGATGTTGAAAACCCATTTGAGGTGCAAGATTTGCGAATTGCTGATTTGGCTGAACGTGAAGGCCGTGCGATTGTTGTGGCCGTAAATAAGTGGGATTTACAAAAAGAAAAACAAAAACAATCTAAGATTTTATTGGAAGAGTTTTATAGATTACTTCCTCAATTGAAGGGGGCACCTTTGGTTTATGTGTCCGCAAAAACTGGAGCTGGCTTAGATCGATTGTATGAAGCTATCATTAAGGCATATGGTGTTTGGAATATTAGAATTCCTACTGCTCGCTTAAATAGATGGTTAGATGAAATTGTAGAAGCCCACCCACCGCCTGCACCTGGTGGACGACGAATCAGATTACGCTACATGACACAAGCAAAAACCCGGCCACCTACTTTTATAGTTTTCTGTTCAAGGGCGGCTGAATTACCTGCATCATATAGAAGATATTTAGTGAATGGATTGAGAACATACTTTGATATGCCTGGCACACCAATTCGCCTAATAATTAAATCTGGTGAAAACCCATATGCAGAAAAAGCTAAGAAACGTAAGCTTGGGTGATTATTTTGGTTAAACGCTTAGCTTCATCTTCAGGAGACATCAGTAAACTTTTGTTTTCGCCAGGATGAAACCTTGCCCGAGTGGCTGTAGACATAGCGTTTGGTTCGAGAATTAGTATTTTTAAGGAATTGTTAGAATTTTCTTTTTTCCAATTTAAGACTAATGAAATTTGGGCTGCCTTTGTGGAACCATATGCTCCAAAAAATTTTTCTTTTAAGTTACGATCAGAAAAAAATACTGCAATGCCTTTTTTTGCCACTTTAAGTAGAGGTTGCGTCATTGATATGATTGTTTGCGTTGCACTTAAATTTGTTGCGATTGATTTTTGCATATCTTTATCATCTATGTGTTCCACTGGAGATAATGGCGCTGCAAATACGGCTCCTTGAATTAATATATCAATCTTTTTCCAGCGCTGAAAAATATTGTGACAAAGGTGCTCGATAGCCTTTTTATCTGTTATATCAAGCGGTGCTAGCGTGGCTGTGCCTCCAATTTTTTGTATTTTATCATCGAGATCTTCCAACCCGCCAACAGTTCGTGCAACACATATTACATGGTAATTTAACTTAGCGAGCTCGATGCTGATAAAAAAACCGAGACCTCTAGAAGCGCCAATAACTAAGGCGACAGGCTTTTCCATTTATTGATTACCTTTTGGGTTGTGGGTAATTTCTAATTATATAATTTACAATTTAACATTAACTCTTCATATCGCGTAAATGTGGAACTTAGCAGACCTTTTGGCATAAATTCATCAATTTGGTCCTTATAAAGACTAAGTACCTTTTGTGATACAGATCTTTCAATGAGTTCTATCGCTTGAGAAGGTGTTTTAAATTGCTGATAAGTTATAAATAAAATTATAATGATCAAGGCACCTCGACAGAGGCCAAATAGAAAGCCTAATCCACGATCAATAGATTTTATAAAAGTTTTCTTAACAAAAGAAGAACAAAATGTGACTAAAAATGAAAATATTACTAAGCTGATCGTGAAAAGTAATACAAACGAAGTGATGATAGAGATCTCGCAAGATTTTTTTAGTAGATCGCCAAGAAAAGGAACAGATCTTAATGTTGGATCAAAATTAGGTGCAAAGGTAAAAGCTACTATAGCTGCTACAACCCAACCAGTAATAGATAAGGACTCTCGAATGAATCCACGAAAATAAGCTAAAGTACCAGATAACAGAATTATGATCAGAATACTCAAATCAACTACAGTTATTCCATCCATCACAAACTTCTACCTTCTGCCTTAAACATCTGATTATTTTTCATAACTCTTTCGATTTAACTTGTTCAGAAACAAATTCATTTAAATCATTGTATTTTAAAAGTTTAATATTTGACCCTTGTTTGGTTTTGATTAAACTAGATGCAATTGCAAAATTAAAACCAAGTTTTTGTGCTTCTTTTAAGCGTTTCTCAGCCTGGGACGTTGCTCGTAATGCGCCAGATAAACTAATCTCACCAAAAATTACTGTTTCTTTTTTAATCGGTTTATCATTTATAGCAGATAACAATGCCGCAGCGATTGCTAAATCAGCTGCAGGCTCTTTTATTTTTATACCACCTGCCACGTTTAGATACACATCCATACCTGAAAAACTTATGTTACATCTTGCTTCAAATACTGCCAAAATCATAGATAGCCGATTGCTATCTAGTCCGACGACGGCTCTACGTGGACTTGCTAAAGTAGAGGGAGCAACTAAAGCCTGTATTTCTACTAAGAGAGGTCTAGTACCTTCGATACCAGCAAAAACTGCTGAACCTGGAACTGGGTTTTCCCTTTCTGAAAGAAAAAAAGCTGAGGGGTTTAGAACTTCTGAGAGTCCAGACCCAGTCATTTCGAAAACTCCTATTTCGTCTGCCGCGCCATATCTATTCTTTACAGAGCGTATGATCCTAAATTGATGTTCTCTATCACCTTCAAAATACAAAACAGTATCAACCATGTGTTCAACTACTCTTGGACCAGCGATTTGCCCATCTTTTGTAACATGACCCACTAGAATGATAGCCACATTATTTTTTTTTGCAAAAAGTACCAACTCATGGCATGCAGCCCTTACTTGGGAAACAGAACCAGGTGCACTATCAATATTGTCCGCCCATAGTGTTTGAATACTATCTATAATTGCAAGGCCAGGTTTTTCATTTTCTAAGGTTGTAAGGATGTCACGTAGGTTTGTTTCGGTTCCAAGTTTTAATGTATTATTATTTAACTGTAATCGCTGAGCTCTCATCCTTATTTGACTTTCCGCCTCTTCCCCAGAGATATAGATTGTTTTAAGTCCATTTTCTGAAAACTTTGCTGCCGCTTGTAATAAAAGAGTTGATTTCCCAATTCCTGGGTCACCTCCCACTAAAATAGCTGAGGCTTGGACCAAACCACCGCCAAGGACTCGATCGAGTTCAGAGATTTTTGATAATATTCTTTTGGGTGGAGTTTCTGATGAATTAATTGTGTTTAATGGAATTAATCGACCACGTTGAATACCAAGTGTTTTTCCTTTTGGTCCTATTGATAGCCCGGTGTCTTCGACTAATGAATTCCAAGAGCCACATGAATCACATTTTCCTGACCACTTTTTGGTAGTCTCATTACAGGAATTACATTTGTATACAATTTTAGTCATTATTTTCACTTAGCATTTGTAAATATTAAGTTACCCATTGCAGGATACTAGTTGTTTTCTTTTGAGCATTTAACGAATGGCCTCTATGGGTCCTTTTGACTCCCCATTCAAAAATTGGTTTAAGTAAGGATCATTGGATTTTTCTAAATCCTTGATTGGTCCTGTCCATTGAACAAGACCATTATGTATCATAGCAACTCTATCAGCTATCGCTCGAACACTTGTCATATCATGTGTTATTGTGATGGCAGTTACTCCCATCTCTACAACTATTTCTCGAATCAGTTCATTTATGACACCAGCCATTATTGGATCTAAACCAGTAGTTGGCTCATCAAAGAATATGATTTCTGGACTGCTCGCAATTGCTCTTGCTAAGCCCACACGTTTTTGCATTCCGCCTGAAAGCTCCGAAGGAAAAAGGTCTGCAACGTTTGGGTTCAATCCAACTCTTTTTAATTTCTGTAGAGCAATATCCTTAGCATCTGATTTTTTCATGGGATGCTGACCCTTAACTAACCTAAACGCTATATTTTGCCATACATTTAAACTATCAAATAATGCTCCTCCTTGGAAAAGCATTCCAAAACGATCAAGAAATTTTGTTCTTCCAATATTTAAGATATCCTGTCCTTCAATAGAAATTTTACCACTGTCAGGTTTAATAAGTCCCAGGATTATTTTTAATAAAACAGATTTTCCTGTTCCTGAACCTCCAATAACAACCATACTTTCTCCTTTAGACACATCCAAACTAATACCATCCAGAACAATATTTTCATTGAAGGATTTTTTTATTTTTTTAACTGATATCATAAAGCCTGCCATTCTAAAAAAATAATTCTGTTAAAAGATAGTTTGTAGTAAGTATTAAGACACTTGCTGAGACTACCGCATTAGTGGTGGCCTTTCCAACGCCTTGTGCGCCTCGATCTGAATTCATACCATGATAGCAGCCCATTAAAGCGATTATAAAACCAAATACGGCCGCTTTTACCAATCCAGATATTATGTCACTGCTTTCTAAAAAACTTAAAGTATTGTTAAGATATGTGGCACTATTAAAACCTAATCGATTAATCGCTACAACATAACCTCCAAAGATTCCTATTATATCTCCAATTGCTACTAAAATAGGCAAAGAAAGAGTTGCAGCCAAAACCCGAGGAACTGTAAGGTACTTCATTGGATTTGTTGACAAGGTAGTTAAAGCATCTATTTGCTCTGTTACTTTCATTGTACCAATTTCTGCAGCTATACTAGCAGAAACCCTTCCGGCTACCATCAAACCACCTAATACGGGACCTAGTTCTCTAACCATTCCGATGGCAACAATAGATGGCACTACTGACTCAGCATTAAACCGCGCTCCTCCAGAATAGATTTGTAGAGCTAGGGCTGCTCCGGTAAATAAAGCTGTCAAGCCAACAACAGGCAAGCTCAAATAACCGATGTTAAAAATGCACGATGCAAACTCTCTCCAGTAAAATGGAGGTCGCACCAAATGAATTAGAGTTTCTAAAATGTAAATAAAAATTTTACCAATTATTTGAAAAAGATCTAATGTTGATCTTCCAATTGGTTTAAAAAATGATGAGATTGATTTATATATTGTCATTGGCCTAAATCTGAATAGTTAAACCCCAGTATAACTCCTGTTATAACGATTTCCAAGACTAGTTAAAATTTCGTATCCAATAGTACCTGCTTCATCCGCAAGTTGGTCTATACTTTGCTGCTCACAAAGTATTTCCATATTTTCTGGTATATCAGTCAAATGGGTCACATCGACTGTTATTAAGTCCATTGATACTCGTCCGGCAATCGGACACGGGATTCCATTTGCGTAAACGACTGCTCTACCAGACATTGCGCGAATTAGTCCGTCAGCGTAACCAGCAGATAAAGTAGCAATTAAACTTGGTCGATGTGCTGTCCATGTGGCACCGTAACCGACCGCTTCTTCAGGAGCTAAAGCTCTAGTTTGGATTACTGGAAGGGAAAGGTTAACTACTGCTTTTGCTTCCTTGAAAGGTGCTCCTCCATATAATCCAATTCCAGGTCTGCAAATATCAAAGTGGTATTCTTTGCCAAGAAAAATTCCCCCTGTTGCAGCGAGAGACAAAGGGCAGTTAAGTTCTGAAGTCATTTCTAAAAAAGCTTTTAATTGATTTGTGTTTTGAAGATCGTCCTTATTATCTGCACATGCCAAATGACTTATAACTAATTCGGGAGCTTTTTCTTTATAGAGCTCCAGAAATTCAGTGAAATCTGCTCTTTCAAAACCAAGTCTATTCATTCCTGTATCCAATTGCACTCCAAATGGTTCAGTAGGTAGGTTTTGCTGATGCCTAATATTTTGTTCTGGTGAGTTCAAAAGGGGAATTAATTTGCTTTGTTGCAAGATTGAACTTTTGCCAGCCATATGTCCTGAGAAAATATAAATTATAGCTTCTTCACCTAAAGCGTCTCTAATTTCTTTTCCTTCTTCTGCACTTGCGACAAAGAATTTTCGGGCACCAGCTTTTGCTAATCCTAATGATATTTGTTTTGCTCCAAGACCATAAGCGTCTGCTTTTACTACGGCCGCTGTTTCAACAGCATTAGTAGACATGGAATCTAATGTAAGCCAATTTGATTTTATTGCATCTAAGTCTACTGTAAGGGTTCCATTGGACATTAATGTTTCCTGTTTTTTATTTTAAAGTGTTTGTTAACAGAATTCAGTTCTTCCTTCATCCTGGCACGTATATTTTACTTCTAAATTTGATCTTATTTAAAACTTATATTACTAGCTTTTCTTTACGAATTAAAGTTTTCTGATTTTTTAACTTAAATATACTATTTAACTTAAAATCCATCGTCCTGGCTTTGGGTTTGCCAAGGTTTAGCTAGGTTACCAAATCTAGTAAATTGGCCTTCAAAGCTTAAATCTATCGTACCAATTGGACCGTGGCGTTGTTTTCCGATTATAATCTCGGCTTTTCCATGTAATTCTTCCATTTCTGCTTGCCAAGCTGCCATTTTCTCAATTTCGTGGTCATTTGGTTTTTCACGTTCCTTATAATACTCACCGCGATAGACGAACATCACTATATCTGCGTCTTGCTCAATCGAACCTGATTCTCGTAAATCACTTAGCTGGGGCCTTTTATCTTCTCGGTTTTCTACTTGCCGGCTGAGTTGTGATAAAGCAATAACAGGGATATCAAGCTCTTTTGCTATTGCCTTTAAACCTTGGGTAATTTCCGAGACTTCATTAACACGGCTATCTTTTGAAGAAGCTGGTCGCACTAATTGGAGGTAATCTACTATGAGTACATCTAAGCCATTTGTTCGTTTTAATCTTCTTGCGCGAGCTGCAAGCTGACTTATTGGTAGAGCAGGCGTGTCGTCAATGAACAATGGGCAAGCTTCTAATGACTTAGCTGCTTCTACAAATCTTCTAAATTCTTTTTCTGTCATATCTCCACGTCTAATCTGGTCAGATGGCACTTCTGCCACTTCAGATAAAACACGTGCAGCTAGTTGTTCTGCGCTCATTTCCAATGAATAAAATCCAACAACACCGCCGTCAACTGCTCCTTCAGAACCATCTGGAAGGGTACCTTTTTTATATTTTTTTGCTATATTAAAAGCAATATTAGTAGCTAGTGCTGTTTTACCCATTGAGGGACGGCCAGCTAGAATTAGTAGATCAGATTTATGCAGGCCTCCTAATTTTTTATCCAAATCAGTAAAACCTGTTGAAGGGCCGACTAAACCTCCTTCTCGTTGATAGGCGGAATTTGCCATGTTTACAGCATCCGTAATGGCTTTCAAGAAACTTTGAAAACCGGAGCCTGTTTGGCCCGTTTCTGCTAATTCATATAGTTTTTGTTCTGCCTCAACGATTTGCTCTTTTGGATGGTTATCGACATCGATTGTTCCTGCTTGACCAGCAATTTCAGTTCCAATTTCAATTAATGAACGTCTTGTAGCAAGCTCTCTAATCAATTCAGCATAATCACGGGTTGCAAATATTGAAATTGAAGCGCCAGCAAGCCTAACTAAGTAACCGCTTCCCCCTAGCTCATTTAAACCAGGATCATCTTCTAAAAATGCTTTCAATGTTACGGGAGAAGCTAAAGAGTTATTTTTAATACGTGTAGCGGCTACTTCAAAAATTTTTCCATGCACTGGATCAAAAAAATGAGTTTCATTAACAATGTTTGCAATTCGATCATATACATCGTTATTAACTAGAAGGGCGCCAAGTAGTGCTTGCTCTGCTTCTATGTTATGAGGTGCAGATTCTTTTGATATGTTTATAGCGCTTGGGAGCGTTGATATTTCGGTCATTTATAATCTCCTATCATAGTCTATGAACTAACTAAAAGATTCTAGCAATCTGGAAAACCTGTGGATTACCTGTGGGTAAAAATATCTAGTTAGAAAATATCATTTTTTCCTTTTAAATCTTGATCTTTGCAGTTTAAAATTAATTAAAATTATTTTTTAATATTTGGAGAAATTATGTTTTTTAAAAATGGTTTAGATTATCAAGCTCTGTCATTACCGGATCGGTTTGATTGGGACGAGGAAAAACGATTAAACAAATCTGAAGAGTTTTATGATTGGATGTCTAGAAGGCATTCAGTCCGAGACTTCAAAAAAACTAAAGTAGACAGACGTATAATTGAAAATTCAATTCGAACAGCTGGAACAGCTCCAAGTGGTGCTAATCACCAACCTTGGCATTTTGTTGCAATTTGTAATAAAGAAATGAAAGTTAAAATTCGCAGGGCAGCGGAAATTGAGGAAAAAGATTTTTATTCTGGAGGTGCTGGAGATGAATGGTTAAAAGCATTGGAACCTATAGGAACAAATGAGAGCAAACCACATCTTGAAGATGCTGCATGGTTGATTGTTGTTTTTGCTCAGCGCTATGGCTTTTTTGATGATGGGACCAGATACAAAAATTATTATGTTCCTGAAAGTGTTGGGATTGCATCTGGGTTTTTAATAACTGCTCTTCATAAAGCGGGACTTTCAATTCTAACGCATACTCCAAATCCAATGCGATTTTTAAATGAATTATTGGCACGCCCTAAATCAGAAAAACCTATAATGATACTTGCGGTAGGTGAGGCTTCTGAAAACGCAAAGATACCAGCAGTAGCTAAAATAAAAAAAATTGATAGTGAAATTATGACGATCCATGAGTGATGTTGATTTGTGAATGATTGAAAAAAGTATGCGGTAATATGGAGAAAAAAATGAAAGTTGGATTTATTGGACTTGGTAACGTGGGTAGCAAGCTAAGTGGCAGTTTATTAAGAAATAAAGTGGATTTGTACGTACATGATTTGAACAGAGACTTAGTTCAAAAATTTAAAGGCTTTGGCGCTACTATTGCAAATTCTCCCAGAGAAATGATGAATATCTGTGACGTTGTCATCACATGTTTACCATCCCCATCAATATCAGCATCTGTAATGGAAGGTACTGATGGTTTATTAAATTCTATTAAGCCCGGTAAAGTTTGGATGGAGATGTCAACAACAGATGAGGCAGAGGTTAAGCGCCTTGGTGCTTTGGTTAAGAATAAAGGAGGGCAGCCTGTTGATTGCCCCGTGTCAGGTGGTTGTCATCGAGCAAATACTGGGAATATAAGTATTTTTGCTGGTTGTGAACGAGAAACTTTTGAATTTATTTTTCCTTTACTTAAGAAAATGGGACGCCGAATTTTGCATACTGGTCCACTTGGGTCAGCCTCAATATTAAAAGTTTTGACAAATTACTTAGCAACCGCGAACTTAATTACTTGTTCAGAGGCTTTGGTAGTAGCAAAGGCAGCAGGAATGGATTTAAATACAACTTATGAGGCTATGAGAATTAGCTCTGGCACTTCATTTGTCCACGAAACTGAAAGCCAAGTGATCTTAAACGGAAGTAGAGACATTAGTTTTACTATGGATTTAGTTCTAAAAGACATAGGTATTTTTCAGGCGGTTGCAGATCGTGCCAATGTTCCTTTAGAAATAAATCCTTTAATGATAGATATTTTTAAAGATGCAATTGAAAAATATGGACCAAGAGAATTCTCACCTAATATTATTCGTCGACTTGAGGATAAAACAGGACTAGAAATACTAGCACCAGGCTTTCCTTCGGAAATGACAGATGAAGAGCCAGAAGAACCGGGTTACGAAATTATTCCAACTGGAAGATAATCAGTTTATTTTTATTTTACTTATAAACCTTTAGTTCGGTAACTTTCTGCCACGCGTTCGATAGCAACTAAATAAGCAGCGGTCCTTAGATCTTTAACATCGGCTCGTTTATGCCAAATATCGCGCATGCTTTGATATGCTGCCCGCATTGAGTCGTCCAAACCTGATCTAACCAACTCTAATTCATCCGCACCCTTTAAATAGGCTTTGGTAAATTTGGTAGACAATTGCTCTTTGATACCAGAGGCATGCATCAATCTATTGATTTCATCTGCGAGTAATTGATGCCTTGCTTCTTCTTGGCGCCTTTGCATTCTACCAAATCTTATATGGTTTAAATTTTTAACCCATTCGAAATAACTAACAGTAACTCCGCCAGCATTTGCATACATATCAGGAATTATAATTGTACCACGATTTTTTAATATAATATCGGCTTTCGCTGTTATGGGACCATTAGCTGCTTCAATAATTAAGGGAGCTTTTATATTTTTTGCATTTCCTGGATGAATGACACCTTCAGCTGCTGCTGGAATTAATATATCGCATTCAAGCTCTAAAACTTTTTCACCATTTTTTTCATAAGTTGCGTCTTTAAAACCTTTGACGCCATTTCGAATGCTTAAATGTTTATGAAGCTTTTCAACATTAATTCCTTTTTGATTAATGACTGCTCCATCTTTCTCTATTACTGCGATAATTTTGACATTATCTTCTTCACTTAAAAATTTCGCAGCATGGTATCCAACATTTCCTAAACCTTGGATAATAACTTTCTTACCATCTAATGAACCTTTTAGGTTTGTTAAGATAACGTCTTCAGGATGTCTAAAAAACTCTCGTAGAGCATATTGTATGCCTCGGCCAGTTGCCTCTACTCTTCCAGCAATCCCACCAGCATTCAATGGTTTGCCTGTCACGCATGCCTTACCATTAATATCAGTTGTATTCATACGCTGGTACTGATCAGCGATCCATGCCATTTCACGTTCACTTGTGCCCATGTCTGGCGCAGGTACATTTTGGCTAGGGTTGATTAAGTCTCTTTTAATTAATTCATATGCAAAACGGCGAGTGATTTGTTCTAACTCATGTTCCTCCCATTCATTGGGATCAATACATAAACCACCCTTTGATCCGCCAAACGGTGTTTCAACCAACGCACATTTGAAAGTCATCAACGCGGCAAGGGCTTCTACTTCATCTTGATTTACGCTTAATGCGTAACGAATTCCTCCTTTTACCGGCTCCATATGCTCAGAATGCACTGACCGATAACCTGTAAATGTGTGTATTTCCCCACGTAACCTAACTCCAAATCTAACGGTGTAAGTCGCATTACAAACTCGAATTTTTTCTTTCAAACCGTCTGGTAAATCCATTAAATCTACTGCTTGGTTAAACATTTGATTAACACTATCTCGAAATGAAATATCATTTTTTTTAGCCATAAGAAACTCTTTTGAAAAATTAAATTATTAACGACTCATTCGTTAGTTGAGGTATTGCTAACACAGTTTTTAATGGTATGTATTTTTTTATAAAAATGATAGATTTATTTTATCTTGATCCGTGTGTTGAATTTATGATTAAAATAATTGAAGTGATTGGTATTGAAAAATGCATTATTCAGCATGGCAAATTTTTAAAAATGGTTTAACTGGAGGTAGTGGTTGGAAACCATTCTGGCGCACACCAGAGCCCAAAAAAAAGTATGATATTATTATAATTGGTGGAGGTGGCCATGGTTTGGCTACTGCATACTATTTAGCAAAAAATCATGGAATTAATAATGTGGCAGTTCTTGAAAAAGGATACCTTGGTGGTGGAAATGTTGGTAGAAATACAACAATTGTCAGAGCGAATTATTTGTTAGATGGAAATTCCCAGTTTTTTTCCCATTCTCTCAAGCTTTGGGAGGGAATGGAAAAAGAACTTAATTTTAATACGATGATGTCACAAAGAGGTATCCTAAGCTTAGGGCATTCTGATGGGCAGATGGATTCTTTAGCACGTCGTGGAAATATGATGATTAGCCAAGGAGATGATGCGGAATTATTGAGCAAGGAACAATTAAAAGAGTTTGTTCCATATGTTAATCAAGAAGATCCTAGATTTCCAATTTATGGTGGTCTTTTGCATAAACGTGGAGGTACTGCGAGGCATGATGCTGTTGCTTGGGGATATGCTAGAGCTGCTGATCGTCTTGGAGTTGATATTATACAAAATTGCGAAGTGACTGGAATGGTCATTAGTAATGGAACCATCACTGGAGTTGAAACAAACAAAGGAATAATTAAGGCTGACAAAGTTGGTATGGCTGTGGCAGGTAGGACAAGTCAAGTTGCTAGTATGGCTGGTTTGAAATTACCAATAGAGAGCCACGTTTTGCAGGCGTTTGTTTCAGAAGGCTTAAAGCCTTGTATTAATTGTGAAATTAGTTGGGGAGCTGAGCTTTTTTATATCTCTCAATCAGATAAGGGTGGATTAGTTTTTGGTGGTGATATCGATAAGTACAACACCTATGCTGCCCGTGGAAACCTGCCTGCTATGGAAAATGTAATGGAGGCCGCAATGGCTTTAATGCCAATGATTGGTAAAGCCAAGGTGTTAAGAAGTTGGGGGGGGATTGTTGATATGACGATGGATGGTTCCCCAATTATTGATAAAACGGCAATAACAGGGCTCTATTTAGACGGTGGTTGGTGCTATGGTGGTTTCAAAGCGACACCTGCCTCGGGGTGGTGCTTTGCGCATCTTTTGGCCACTGATATACACCATGACGTAGCTGAGAAATTTCGTTTAGATCGATTTGAAAAAGGTTATTTGTTAGATGAGGAAGCAACCGGTGCTACACCAAACTTACACTAAGGCAGAAGTTCAATGAGAATAATTTGTCCTATTTGCGGTGAACGTGATTTGCGAGAGTTTCATTATGAAGGTTCATCAAAATTAATTGATAGGCCTGATGCTGGAGCGGGATTAGCTGCTTTCCACGATTACGTGTATATTCGAGATAATATTGCTGGAATTAACGAAGAGCTTTGGTCTCATGAATATGGTTGTAGGGGGTGGCTTTTGGTTAGCCGTGATACAAATACACATGAAATTATGTCCACTGAGCTAGCGAGAGATGCAAAGTTTAAAAGGTCAGAGAATGAAACTTAAAAACCTAGAACCAACCAATAATTCTAAAAAGATTTATTTTACCTTTGATGATAAAAAATATTTTGGTTATTTGGGAGATACGTTAGCTTCAGCATTATTAAGAAATGGCGTAAAAATTATAGGCCGTTCATTTAAGTATCATCGACCTAGAGGAGTCTTAACTGCAGGATCTGAAGAGCCTAATGCACTTGTTTCAATTCTGAGAAATGGACAAATTAATCCCAATATAAAAGCGACAGAAGTAGAGCTATATGATAATCTAATTTCGACATCGCAAAACAGATGGCCGTCACTTAAGTTTGATTTTCTTCGTATTAATGATTTTTTATCTCCTTTTTTGGGAGCAGGATTTTATTATAAAACGTTCATGTGGCCTAAAAGTTTTTGGGAAAAACTATATGAACCTGTTATTCGAAGTGCAGCTGGCTTAGGAAAGCTTTCTCCAGTGGCAGATAACTCAGTATACGAAAAAGCCTTTGCTTTTTGTGATGTTTTGATAATTGGTGCGGGTCCTGCTGGATTGCTGGCAGCTAAGACTGCTGCGATAACTGGGATTCAAGTTATATTAGCTGATGAAGATTTTGTTGGAGGTGGCCGACTTAATAGTGAAACATTTAAAATTGATGGACAAGAATGCTCTCAATGGGCACAAAATGAATTGTTAAAACTGCGTGAGATGCCAAACGTGAGGGTTATGACACGAACCACTATTTTGGGTGTTTATGATGGAGGGACATACTCTGCTTTAGAAAAAGTAGGGGAATATTCAAGTGAGGCTATAGATCATCTGCCTGATAGTATATTCTGGCGAATAGTTTCAAAAAAGACAGTTTTGTGCTCGGGATCTATTGAAAGACCAATTGTTTTTAAAAATAATGATCGTCCAGGTATAATGATGGCAAGTGCTGTAAGAACGTTTCTTAACAGATTTGGCGTCATTCCAGGTAAAAAAATAATAGTATTTGGTAACAATGATGATGCAAGAAGAACTGTATTTGATTTACAATCTAAAGGCGTGGAGGTCATAGCTTATGTTGACAGTCGCGATAAAGTTGAAAAGATAAAAAACACTCGGTGTTTTGCTAATAGTGTTATTGTTAACACCAATGGGCCAATGACTTTATCCGCAGTCACCATTCGAACTGGTAATACTATCACTAAGCTAAAGTGTGATTGCTTGGCCATCTCAGGTGGGTGGAATCCCTCAATTCACTTAACTTCACATATGAATAATAAACCTATTTGGAATGAAACTATAAACTGTTTTTTGTCGCGTCCTAGAGCTGTACCCAATATGGAAGTTGCTGGCTCAGCAAATGGCGTATTTAGTACAAAAATGGCTATGACATCTGGAGTATTTCGGGCTAGAGAAATTTTAAAGGAATTAGGCGTTAAATTTCAAAATATTCGTGTTCCTGAAACTGAAAATGAAGATTATAATTGTGAGCCACTTTGGCAAGTAGATGGTAAAGGTCGTGCATGGTTAGATTTTCAAAATGATGTAACTGTCAAAGATCTAAAGCAGTCGCAAAAAGAAAATATGACTTCTGTCGAGCATATGAAACGTTATACTACACAGGGTATGGCAACAGACCAGGGAAAGAATTCAAATGTAAATGCTATTGGTGTTATGGCTGAATTAACGGGTCAAACAATTTCCTTGACTGGAACAACAACTTTTAGGCCTCCTTTCTCACCTGTAGCAATTGGGGCATTGGGAGCTGGAGGAGATGGAAAACGATTTGCGCCGATAAGAAAAACGACTTCTCACAATTTCAATGAGGAGAGAGGTTCACCTAATATTGAAGCTGGGCTTTGGATGCGACCAAATTGGTTTCCCAAGCAAGGTGAATTACATTGGCGTGAATCTTGTGATCGAGAAGTTAACATGGTTCGCAATTTTGTGGGAATTTGTGATGTATCTACCCTAGGAAAAATTGACGTGCAAGGACCTGATTCCGCCATTTTGCTTGATTTTGTTTACACTAATAAAATTTCTTCATTGATGTTGGGTAAGATAAGATATGGTCTAATGTTGCGTGAAGATGGGCATGTTATGGATGATGGTACATGTGCGAGGATAGGCCAACAGCATTACATCATTACGACTACCACTGCTGCTGCAGGTCAAGTAATACGCCATCTGGAATTTGTTCTTCAGGTACTTAGACCTGATATTGATGCACAAGTGATTTCTGTTACTGAGCAGTGGGCACAATTTGCTATAGCTGGACCAAAAGCTAGAAAATTGGTTGATAAGATTTGTGAACAAGAAATTTCAAATGCTCAAATGCCTTTTATGAGTTTTCTTGAAGTTAATGTGGGTGAAGTTGCTGCGCGTTTATTTCGAATATCGTTTTCTGGTGAACACGCCTATGAAATTTCAGTTGCTGCGAGTTATGGAGATGCAATGATGAGATTATTAGTATCTGAAGCTGAACTTTTAGAGGGGGGGCCTTATGGGATGGAGGCATTAAATGTTTTAAGAATTGAAAAAGGCTTTATAACACATGCTGAGATTGATGGGCGTGCTACGGCTCAAGATATTGGGATGAAAAAAATGATAAATGAAGGCAAAGATTGCATTGGACAGGTGTCCTCACTTCGTCCTGGTTTAGTGGATTTAGAAAGAGAGCAACTTGTGGGAATAAAACCCATAAATAAGGAAGATGTTATTTTGGCTGGTGCTCATGTTTATCCAGTAGATAAGAATCCAAAAAGAATTAATGATCAAGGTCATATAACAAGTGTTTGTTATTCGCCGACACTAAATACATCAATTGCCCTGGCTCTCATTAAAAATGGTCATAAACGTCATGGAGAAACATTAAAAATGGTGGATCATTTGAGAAATTCAGAGATTCTTGTTGAGCTTACTTCACCAATATTCTTCGATTCAACAGGGAGCAGAGTCCGTGGCTAAACTGTTAAAAAACAGTGATTTGTTATTAGGTTTACCATTGACCTATGGTGATATGAGTTTATCGTTAATTACTGGTGAAAATATTTTTTCAATAATGCCTTTTAAAGGAAAAAATATAGATGTTTCAAAAAAATTAAAAAATCAATTCAACCTTCCTTTACCTGATTCAAATCAAAAAGTAAGTAATCGCAATATAAAGATAATTTGGGCAGGACTTGATCAGTGGCTTATCACTAATTGTAGTGGGCAAAGTTTACAAACTCTACTTTTTCAAGATGCGGCCATTACTGAGCAAACAGATGGTTGGGTACGTTTATCATTAAATGACACAAAGACCTTCGAAGTTATGGCAAGGTTATGCCCTGTTGAACCGATTCTAGCTGGAGTGATCAAGACACAGATTGCAGGGATGATGGCTATTGTTTCGTTTGATAAAAGTGGTATCGAAATGTTTTTTATGCGCTCAATGATACAGACTGCTATTAGGGAAATAGAATTAGCTATGAAATCAGTAAATGCGCTAAAGTTTAAAAATGGATAACTTAGAATACCTAAGAACATGTATTAAATTTGATAATACTTATTTTCGTGATTTAGTTGGTTTTTATAGCCCTGTAGATGCGGTTCAGGTACCTAACCCTACCTTATTGTGTTTTAATGAGAATTTGAGTGATCAGTTTAACTTCAACCGTAAATATTTTGATAGCCCTGAAGGTGCGCAATTATTTTCAGGAAATATTAAACCTGATGGCGCTCAAAGTATAGCACAGGTTTATGCGGGACATCAGTTTGGAGGTTACTCACCTCAATTGGGTGATGGTCGGGCCGTATTGTTAGGAGAAGTACTTGACGAAAATGGAGAACGATTTGATATACAATTAAAAGGTTCTGGTAGGACACCTTACTCTCGTGGCGGAGATGGTAAAGCTGCAATTGGTCCAGTTTTGCGCGAATATATTATTTCAGAAGCGATGCATGCTTTAAGAATACCTACTACAAGATCTTTAGCTGCAGTATCTACTGGCGAGAGTGTTTATCGAGAAGAAAGGTTACCAGGAGCAGTTTTGACGCGGATTGCTTCCAGCCATTTGCGTATAGGAACTTTTCAATTTGTAGCTTCTCGAGGTAATAAACAAGAAATAAAAAAATTAGCAGATTATGCTATCAACAGGCACTACAAAGAGGCATTCCAAGCCAATAATCCCTATTTACAGTTTTTGATAGCGGTTGCAGATAGACAGGCCATGCTTATTGCTAAATGGATGAATGTTGGATTTATTCATGGTGTAATGAATACTGATAATATGACTATTTCAGGCGAAACTATAGATTATGGTCCCTGTGCTTTTATCGACACTTACCATTCAGAAAGAGTTTATAGTTCAATCGATACTAGTGGAAGATATGCTTATCAAAATCAACCATACGTAGCTCAATGGAACATTGCCAGATTAGCAGAAACATTATTACCTTTAATTGATTCAGATTCAGAAAAAGCAATTCAAAAAGCTACTAATGCTGTTGAAAATTTTATTATGATATACGAGAAATATTGGCTTAAGGGTATGAGGTTAAAGCTTGGACTCAACAATGATGAACACGCAGAAGATCTGGCTATTGCGAAGGAATTTCTTAAACTCTTAGAGGATAAAAGATTAGACTTTACTAAAAGTTTTTTGGTGCTTGATGAGCAGAATTTTAAATCTTTTTGCATTTGGATGGACCACGATCCTCAGGCAATAACTTGGCATCAGAAATTACAAAAAAGGCGAGAAAAGAATGGAAAAGGAGGAATTCAAAATATAGTTAATCCTATTTACATTCCTCGTAATCATATCGTTGAAGAAGCTATTAACAGTGCTTATCAAAATGATTTAAATCCATTTTCTAAACTGATTAAAGTCCTTAAAAACCCTTTTAA
>ENA-OSJC01000839-OSJC01000839.1-marine-metagenome-genome-assembly--contig:-NODE-839-length-27958-cov-10.409562_pt1 | contig 27958 bp, 23 predicted proteins | sample MGYA00237885_ERZ534234 | MGnify/ENA primary metagenome ERZ534234 (study PRJEB26413, sample SAMN06343907) | marine metagenome | isolation source: coastal waters | place: Atlantic Ocean: West Antarctic... | reverse complement strand
ACAGAAACAATTTTACAATTAGTAGCACGCTCAAAAAGAGTCCCTATGGTTGATAAAATAATAGATGCTCTATTTCAAGTACAGGGAGCTTACGCTTTAGTAATATTAACTAATAAGAAATTAATTGGCGTTAGAGACCCTCATGGTATTAGGCCTTTAGTACTTGGAGATTTAAACGGTGCACCAGTTCTAGCATCTGAAACTTGTGCTCTTGATATAATAGGGGCAAAGTACGTAAGAGATGTTGAGAATGGTGAAATTGTAATTATTTCAGAATCTGGAATTGAGAGCGTTAAGCCATTTCCAGTTGTTAAAGAACGTCCTTGTATTTTTGAACGAATTTATTTTTCAAGACCTGATAGTATTGTCGATGGTAAGACAGTTTATTATTATAGAAAAAATCTTGGTGAACAGTTGGCAATTGAAAATATTGTTAATGCAGATGTCGTAATTCCTGTTCCAGACTCAGGTGTGCCAGCAGCGCTAGGTTTTGCTCAAAAGGCAAATATTCCATTTGAGTTAGGTATAATTAGAAATCACTATGTAGGTAGAACTTTTATTGAGCCAACACAGAATATCAGGCAGTTTGGGGTAAAATTAAAACATAGCGCTAATAAATCGTACATTGAAAATAAAAAAGTAGTTCTCATCGATGACTCAATTGTGAGAGGTACTACTGCTAGAAAAATTGTTAAAATGATTTATGATGCTGGTGCTACAGAGGTACACTTTGGAATTTCATGTCCACCTATAACTCATCCAGATTTTTATGGAATAGATACACCAGACTATGATGAGCTTTTAGCATCTAAAAAAAGTGTTGAAGAAATGAGAGAGTCAATTGGTGCAACCTCTTTATTTTTTCTATCTCTCAATGGAACATACAAGGCCATGGGTCATAAAGAAAGAAACGCAACCGAACCTCAATTTACTGATCATTGTTTTACTGGAGACTATCCAACACAACTTCTCGATAATGAACAAGGAACAACGAGCAAACAATATTCATTACTTACTGAAAAAAACTAAATTTCTCTAGGAACGCCGACTTTATTGTACCCACAATCAACGTAATGGTTTTCACCAGTTACTCCTGAAGAAAGGTCACTTAGTAAATATAATCCTGATTTTCCTACGTCATCCAAAGATACATTTCTTTGCATTAAAGAATTTTTGTCAGACCACTTTAACATATCTTTTCCACCAGAAATTCCTGCCATAGCTAGTGTTTTCATTGGCCCTGCTGAAAGTGAATTAATTCTTATATTTTGACTGCCAAGATCAGCTGCTAAATATCTGACACTTGATTCAAGTGCAGCTTTAGCAACACCCATAACATTATAATTAGGCACAACTCGTTGTGAACCATCGTAACTTAAAGTAACCATTGATCCACCATTGATCATAAGCTTGCTAGCTTCATTAGCTGTTTCAGTAAATGAAAAACATGAAATTAACATTGTCTGAGTAAAATTATCTCGTGATGTATCTAAATATTTTCCTTTTAATTCATTTTTATCAGAGAAAGCAATAGAATGAAGAACAAAATCTACTGTACCCCATTTATCTTTTACTTTTTCAAAAGCTGATTTTATTGACCCAGAATCTAAAACATTACATTCAATTAAAAAGTTGGAATCTAACGACTCAGCAAGTGGTTTGACACGACGCAATAAAGTTTCACCCGCATACATAAAACATAGTTCAGCACCTTCTTCAGATAATTTTTTCGCAATTCCCCAGGCAATAGAGTGATCATTAGCAAGACCCATGATGACTCCTTTTTTTCCCTTTAAATACATAATTTAATTATACCTTTTAAAAATTAGTGAAGCATTTGTGCCCCCAAAACCAAAACTATTACTCATTGCAAAATTAAATGAACCTTCCTTTTTTTCAGTAAGAATGTTCATATTTTTTGCTGCCTCATCAAGGTTTTTTATATGGGCAGATTTACACATAAAATCATTCTTCATCATCAAAAGAGAGTATATGGCTTCCTGAACTCCAGCAGCACCTAGAGAATGACCAGTAAGAGATTTAGTAGAACTTATATATGGACTATTTTCTTTAAAAACTTCTTGAACTGCACCTAATTCTGCATTGTCACCAACTGGCGTTGATGTTCCATGCGCATTTATATAATCAATTTCACCATCAGATGTTTTAATTGCCATTTCCATACACCTTTTAGCACCTTCTCCAGAAGGCTGTACCATATCAAAACCATCTGAAGTTGCACCATAACCAACTAATTCAGCATAAATTTTTGCACCCCGCGCTTTTGCATGTTCTAATTCTTCAAGCACTACAACACCACCACCTCCTGAAATTACAAAACCATCACGAGATTCATCAAAGGCTCTAGAAGCACTCTCAGGAGACTCATTGTATTTTGAAGAAAGGGCAGTCATTGCATCAAAAAGAGCTGATAAGGACCAGTCTAACTCTTCACCTCCACCAGCAAGGACAATATCTTGTTTGCCCATTTGAATTAATTCAGAGCCATGGCCAATGCAATGAGCACTAGTTGCACAAGCAGAGCTTATAGAATAATTCATGCCCTTAATTTTAAAAAAAGTAGATAATGTTGCAGAGTTTGTGCTGCACATTACTTTTGGAACACTAGTAGGACCAATTTTTTTTGGACCACTTTTTCTAGTTATATCAAAAGCCCTTAATAAATTTTTAGTTGAAGGTCCCCCTGAACCCATTATTAGTCCAGTCATAGGGTTTGAAATTTCGTTTTCTTCTAAACCAGAATCTTTTAATGCTTCAAGCATAGCTATATAATTATAACTTGCACCGTCACCCATAAATCTTAAAAATTTACGGTCAATAGTTTCTTGTAAATCAATTTTTATTTGTCCACTTACCTGACTTCTGAAATTCATATCTTTATGAGACTGATCAAAAGAAATCCCAGATTTAGCTGTCTTTAGTGAATTAACTACTTCAGAAGCATTGTTTCCAATTGATGATACAATTCCTAGTCCTGTTATAACTACTCTTCTCATTTATTTTATTAAACCTACTTTTAATCCTTCAGCATGATAAATAGTTTTACCGTCAGCTTTAACTATTCCATTACCAACACCAACAACTACTCCACGTTTAATTATTTTTTTCATATCAATAATATACTCAACTTTTTTTGTTTCTGGAAGTATTTCACCAGCAAACTTTATTGAAGCTGCACCAAGAGCCCTTCCTCTACCTGGCTCACCAATCCATCCAAGAAAAAAGCCAACTAGTTGCCACATCGCATCAAGTCCTAAGCATCCTGGCATGACAGGATCTTGTTCAAAATGACAATCAAAAAACCAAAGAGATGGATCAATATCAAATTCTGCGACTATTTCACCTTTACTAAATTGACCACCATCTTCATTAATCTTAATAATTCTATCAAACATTAACATGGGCGGTAGAGGTAGCCTTGCATTGCCAACTCCAAACATTTTGCCGTGACCACAATCGAGTAATTCTTCTTTAGAGAAACTTGGTTTTTGTATCATTTTTATCTACTATCTGTTTGTTTTACTTATGTTTTAATCACACTAGTGTATTTAGATTGTAAAATACAATAATTTTTATTAAAAAATACTACTATGCAAAAGACAAAAGAAATTTTAAGGGTTAATGACCTAAGACCTACTAAACAAAGAGTTTTAATTGGTAATTTCTTATTCGATGGAATTGATAAGCACGTAACTGCTGAAAGTTTATTTAAAAAACTTTCAAATGAGAAACATGTTGTGTCACTTGCAACAGTTTATAATACTTTACATGAATTTTGTAAAAAAGAGCTTCTAAATAAAATTACAATAGATACAGACAGAGTCTACTTTGATACAAACACTAGTTCACATCATCATTTTTTTTCTGATAAAGAAAAAATTCTTTTAGACATTAAAAGTCAAGATGTAAAAATTAGTTCTATGCCAAAAGCTCCAAAAGGGAAAAAAATTAAAAAAGTTGAACTTATTATACACTTAGAAGACTAAAAAAATTATAATCACTTACAGAGAATTATTCTTAATAAATTTTTTTGCTTTAGAAAATATTATTTTTTTTCTATCCTCAGGTATTCGTGTAAATGCATTAGCCATCATCGACATTCTGTAATTTTTTTTAATAATATTTATATTACGTTCAATAAAACTCCAATAAAGGCCATCTACAATATCGCACCAATCGCCTTTTTTAAAATCACTCATTTTTAAAATATAATTTGATCCACATAGATATGGTTTTGTAGCAAATATACCACCATCGCTGTAAGTTCCCATACTATAGACATTGGGCACCATCACCCAATCACTTGAGTCTATAAACATTTCCATGAACCAGCGGTATATTTCTTGTGGATGTATGCCCGTCAAGTTCATGAGATTACTTATTACCATTAGTCTTGGAATATGGTGTGTGTAAGCATTGGAGTTTACTTCTGAAATAAAATGATCAAGTGGCTCAATACCAGTTGAAGCATCATACCATGAAGATGTTAGTTTGCGTTTGTGATTCCAAAAATTACTATTTATCATTTTATCTTCGTAGACGTCATAAGTCCCTTTGATAAATTCTCTCCATCCAATAATTTGTCTAATAAATCCTTCAAGGCTATTTAATGATATTGTATTGCTCTCATTATATTTAATTGCTTCAGTTACAACTTCTCGAGGGGTAAGTAAGCCAATATTTAATAGTGGACTGAGTAAGCTGTGAAAAACTGAGTTAGATTCAGTGCTCATTGCATCTTCATAATCACCAAAATTTTTAAATCTTTCTTCTAAAAAATTCTGAAGCCATAGTAATGCTAACTTTCTATTTGTTGGTAGAAAAAAACCATTTATATTACCAGGGTGGCTTTTAAACTTTTTATCGACTAAAAGTTTAGTTTCCTCAATATTAATATCTTTTTTAGCAGTTGGAAGAGGGGGAATTTTGATATTTTTTGGAAGTTTTTTTCTATTTTCTTCATCTAAAGACCATTTTCCACCTATAGGAAGTTTATTTTCAATTAAAATATTTTCATTAATTCTTTGTAACTTATAAAAATTATTTAAAAAAGGTTTTTTATTTTTAGAAAAGTACTCATCAATCAAATTCTGATCTGTCATGAACATAGGACTTTTAATAATTTCTAAGTCAAGCTTATTAGAAGAACAAAACTTGAATATTCTTTTTCTAAAAAAAGAGTCGGGTATATCAAATACTTTTAATTTTTTAATATTATTTAACTTGATAAATGTTTTTAATTTTTTTTCATAATTATTATCTCTTTTTTGTTCATCTAGCTTTTCGTAATGACATTTTAGTCCCTCTTTAACCAATGAATCTTTATAACTTCGCATTGATGCAAGAAAAAAAATTAATTTATGCTTATGAAATTTAAAGTAGCTACATAGCTCATAATCTTCAGCCATAAAAAAATGACATGACTTATATTTTTTAATATGATTTAAGGGGAAAAGTTGATTTCCTAAAATAATAAAACCTTCAGCTGACATCTATAAAATAACTATTTTCCCGTAGATCCAAAGCCAGAGTCACCACGATCAGTTTCATCTAAATTTTCAACAATATCAAATTCACCAGTTACAAATTGAGAAAATACTATCTGAGCAATTCTATCTTGAGGTTTTATAGTGTAATTATCATTACTTAGATTTACCAAAATAACTTTAATTTCACCACGATAATCGGAGTCAATAGTTCCAGGGGTATTTAAAATAGAAATGCCATGTTTTATAGCTAGACCAGAACGTGGTCTTATTTGAGCCTCTAAATCTTTAGGTAAACTAATTGCTATTCCTGTTGGAATTAAACTTCTTTCTAAAGGTTTTAATATTACCTCAGATTCAATATCTGCAGAAAGATCCATTCCAGCAGCACCCTTAGTCTCATAATTTGGTAATTTAAAATCAGACTTAGATGATATTTTTTTTATGTAAACTTTTATAGATGGCATTTTTAAACAGAAAAATAATCTGAAATACTACTAGATAACTTTTTTGCTACATTTTCTTTGGTCATCTTATTCCAAGTTTCTGACTTATTTTTTGATATAAATACAATTTCATTTTCATCTTCACCAAAAACTTTTCCATTACTAACATCATTTGCTAAAATCCAATCACATCCTTTAGATACAAGCTTAGCTTCTGCATTCTTATGAAGGTTTTCTGTTTCAGCTGCAAAACCAATTACAAGTTCTGGACGCTGGGAGTTCCTTTTACCTATTCGTTTTAATATGTCAGGATTTTCTGTTAGTTCTAGGGAGATATTTTCTCCAATTTTTTTTATTTTTGTATCACTTGTTTGATTAATCTTATAATCACTGACAGCTGCTGCACATACAGCTATATCTACAGGCAATAGATTTTCAGTGGCCAATAACATTTCTTCTGCAGTATTAACTTTAATAATTGATGGTCCTTGAGGTAATGAGATGTTAGTTGGACCAGTTATTAATGTAGTTTTTGCACCCATATCGAATAAACTTTGAGCAATTGCATATCCTTGTTTTCCAGATGATTCATTGCTAATAAATCTTACAGGATCTATCTGCTCTTTTGTAGGTCCAGAGGTAATCAAGGCTGATAAGTTTTTTAGAGGTTGTGAGGATAGAGATAAGTCATATTCTAGAATTGAATTTATTATTTCTTGAGTTTCTGACATTCTTCCAAGACCATATTCACCACAGGCCATATCCCCCTTTTCTGGGCCAATGAATTTTATTTCATCATTAATTAACATCTGAATGTTTCTTTGGGTCGCTGGATTATACCACATTCTAACATTCATGGCTGGTACAACAAACACTGGCTTGTTTGTGGCCATTAAAACAGTAGAGGCCAAATCATCACAAGAGCCATAGGCCATTTTAGAAATTATATTGGTTGTTGCTGGAGCAACTAAAATTAAATCAGCCTCTCTCGATAACTGGATATGTCCCATCTTATTTTCGTCGGTAAGATTAAATAATTCAGAATAAACATGATTACCAGATAGACTTGCAACAGACAGGGGCGTAACAAATTCACTTCCAGATCTTGTTAATATACAAGTTACATTGATACTCTGATCTTTTAATTTTCTAATTAATTCTAAAGATTTGTAAGCAGCAATACCGCCAGTAATTATTAATAAAATATTTTTAATTTTTTTCATTTCAGGAGCTATTTAACGCTAACACTTTGATATGTAAAATAATAAAATATTTATAATATATATTTAAATCAACAAGATAGCAGCTATAAATATTATAATAGCGCTAGAGGCTATACCTAATAGGTTTTTGCGACTTTTTCTTCTACTTTTATTATTATCTGAACTTAATTTATTTTCTACTATTATATCAAATGCACCTTCAGCCCTATCTAGAAAATCAGGTATGTCAGGAATTTTTCTTGCCAACGTTTCAAGAACCTTACCTGTTTCCTTGAGCTTTGTTATTGGTCCAAGCTCATCTTTAAGCCATTTTTCTATTTCAGGTTTAGATATCTCCCAAAAATTTATTTCAGGATTAAATTTTCTTGCGACTCCTTCAACAATAATCATTGTCTTTTGAAGCAAAAGCAATTGGGGCTGTAATGACATATTAAATTGTTTTGTTATATCAAACAATTGAACCAAAACTCTACCCATAGATATATCTTTTGCTTTTAGATTTATAATAGGCTCACCAATTGATCGAAGTGCTTGAGAAAAGTCATCAATTGATTGATTGCCATCAATTAAGCCTGCTTCCTTATGAATTGCAGCAATCTTAAGATAATCCTGATTAATAAAACCAAAGATGATCTCAGCTAAAAATCTTCGATTTTTTTTATCTAATCTACCCATAATTCCAAAGTCAACCGCTATCAGATCATTATTATTACCAATAAATAAATTGCCCTGATGTAAGTCAGCATGAAAATACCCATCTCTAATTGCTTGTCTTAAAAAATTAACAATTAGTGAGTCTGCAACTTTTACTAAATTAGTTTTATTTTTTATCAATTGATCTATTTTGTCGGCTGGAATACCGTTTATTCTCTCAATTGTTAAAACTTTTTTTGTTACGTATTCCCAATGAATGTCAGGCACATAAAAACTTTGATCATCTTTTGTATTTTCTTTTAGTTCTGAAGCAGCTGCAGCCTCGTATCTTAAGTCCAGTTCAAATTTAATGATTTCTCTGGTTTTTTTAATTACAGAATTTAGTTGTAAACGCTGAAATTCACTGAAGTTTTCAAGAAAATTAGTTAACCAGTCTAATCGATACATTTCATCTTCAATAGTCTCAATTATACTGGGTCTTAATATTTTTACAGCAACAGGTATAATTTTTTCTCCATCTTTGATTTCAGCAAAGTGTACTTGTGCTATTGATGCGGCGGCTATAGGTTCACCAAAATTTTGAAATACATCGTCTATATTTTTATTAAATTGTTCTTCAATAATTTTTATAGCTTCATTCCTAGAAAATGGAGGTAAATTATCTCTCAACATAGCCATATCTTCTGCTATTTCATTGCCGATAATGTCTGGTCTGGTTGATATTAATTGTCCCAACTTAATAAACGAAGGACCGAGTTCATTTAGCGCGGATGAAATTCTAATACCGTCAGGCATATCTTTTGGTGATTTATTAAACGTTGCTGGAGCTAATAAATAAGTGAATAATTTAAATAAAAATTTATAGCGAATATTTTTCTCAATAAGTTTAAGAATATTATGTTTTTTAAAGACACGAATTATCTTTAAAAAAAATAGAAAATTTGCAATCATAAAATTAACTTTTCCAGCCTGAATGAATTGCTACAACACCATTAAATATATTTCGGTACTCAACTTGTTCAAATCCAGCATCCCTTATCATTGTTGAAAACTTTTCCTGTGACGGAAATTTTTCAATTGTATCTACTAAATATTTATATGGCTCCTCATCTCCAACAACAAGCTTACCTATTTTAGGTATAACCATGGAATATGTTTCATACAGTTTAGCCAATTTAGAATTCTCTAATTTTGAAAATTCTAAGCACATGAATCTACTTCCTGGCTTTAATACTCTCATGGCTTCTTCCAAGCCTTTTTGGATATCAGTAAAATTGCGAATACCAAAGCTAACAATATAGGCATCAAAAGATCCATTTTCAAAAGGTAACTCTTCAGCAAAAGCACAAGTTCTACTTATGGAGTCTTCATATATATCAACATTCTTTGTTCCATTTTTAAGCATACTTGCATTAGGATCACAGATAGTAGCTTTGCCATTTCCACTCACTCTTTTTAAAAAACGTCTTGAAATATCTCCTGTACCACCAGCAACATCAATAATATTCATACCTGGGTATGGTTTTAACCAATCAATTAAACACTCTTTCCAATATCTATGGGTTCCTAATGACATGATATCATTCATTAAGTCATATTTATTTGCTACCGCATCAAAGACTTGTTTTGTTTCCATAAGTATTATCTAAATTTCAGGTTACTTTTACTACCTTATTAAAAGATTTTAAATATATACTTGTACTATGCCAGAATTACCAGAAGTTGAGACAGTATCTCAAGGAATTAAGTCAAAATTACTTAATTGTAAGATTAATAAGGTTTTAGTTAAGAGAAGGGATTTAAGATTCAAAATGGATTCTAAGTTAGAACAAAAAATTTTAAATACTAAAATCTATGACGTAAGCCGCAGAGCGAAATATATTTTAATACACTTAAATAATGGCTTAACCATCATTATACATCTTGGTATGTCAGGAAGAATTGCTATAGATAGCTTAAGTTCTGGTGAGAAAAAATTTAAACATACCCATTTAGAAATTTTCATGTCAAATAAGAAAAAAATGAAATTTATTGATCCAAGGAGATTTGGGTCTGTATTACTATGTGAAACTGAAAATATAGATAAACATAAATTAATTAAAAATCTTGCTCCCGAACCACTCACAGTTAAATTTAATAAGACTTATTTATCTTTAGCTCTCAAAGGTAGATCAGCAGATATTAAGTCAATAATTATGAACCAGTCTATAGTTGTGGGAGTAGGCAATATTTATGCTTCTGAATCTCTATATAAAGCCAAAATTAAGCCAAATCGATCAGCTAAGTCTTTAAGTCCACTTGAGTGTGATAGGCTTGTAAAATCAATTAAAAAAGTACTAAACAGGTCAATTAAGCTGGGAGGTTCTTCAATTAACGATTATTCTTTAGTCGATGGTAATTTAGGCTTCTTTCAAAGAGAATTTGAGGTTTATGGAAAAGAAGGAAAATTTTGTACAAAAAAAACTTGTCATTCTAGAGTATTACGAATAGTTATAGCCCAGCGTTCAAGCTTCTATTGTGATAATTGTCAGAAGTAACTGGGGTTAAAAAGTAAAATAAATATAAAAAATCATGGCCAATACAAAATCAGCTAAAACAAAAGTAAGAGTTATCGAGAGAAAGACTGCTATCAATAAAGCCGTTAGAAATAGATATCGTACTTATGTTAAAAAGACAGAACTAGATATAGTAAACAATTCAAAATCTGAAGCTCAAGCATCTATGAAAATAGCTGAAGCAGAAATAATGAGCGCTGTATCTAAAGGTATTCTACATAGAAACACTGCAGCAAGAAAAGTTTCAAGACTTGTAAAAAAAGTAAAAGCTATAAATTAATTAATCAAGTTTTATCTGATACTTAAAAGTTTTAATCAAACTATTATCAAAACATAATAACTTAAGTTACTAGATTCTATTCACAGTAGATTAGTGGTATAAAAGTTAGCTATTAAATACTTCCTTTTCTCATTGCGATTCAAATTTAATAACGATAAGTTATTTCAAATTAATAAATATCTTTTTATTAGTTTTTCAAAAAATTCAAATTTAAGTTTTTTAAAAAATATTTTTTTAGAATAATGTATTTTTGATTATTTTAAAAAACTTAAAACAATTGTATTAATTTTAAAAAAAACTAGTTACAATTTTATATAACCTAAGAGGCAAAACTTTAATGATACAAGATTTAAATTCACAACAGCCTCTTGTTTCAGATATAAAAGCTACATGGTATTCAGTACTTAAAAAACTCAATAAAGAATACGGTAATGAAATCTATAATAGCTGGTTAAAAAATTTAAAAGTTAAAACCTTAGAAAATGAAACTTTAGTTTTTTCGGTTCCTTCAAAATTTATTAGAGATTGGATTACGGCTCATTACGTTGATAAAATAATTTTTTACATAGAAGAAGAAAATCCTGAAATCAAAAGAGTTAAAATAATAGTTGATGCTATGCTTGCAGCTGACGCAGATAGTGTAAATAGTGAAATATTTATTGAAAAAAATAGAAAATCTAAGGCTGTTGCTTACACTCAACAATCAGATGATTGGCCCCTAGATGAAAGATTTACATTTGAAAAATTTGTTGTTGGTCATCCTAATGAACTAGCTTATGCATCAGCAAAACGAATGGCTCAGCCAGAAAAATTTGATTTTAATCCTCTATTTATTTATGGTGGAGTAGGTTTGGGAAAAACTCACTTAATGCATTCAATAGCTTGGGAAATAAAAAATCATAATGAAAATGCCAAAGTATTATATTTATCAGCTGAAAGATTTATGTTTCAGTTTATTAAGTCTTTAAGGCAAAAAGATACAATGTCATTTAAACAAAAGTTTAGATCTGTAGATGTTTTAATAATTGATGATATTCAATTTATGATGGGTAAATCTTCAACACAGGAAGAGTTTTTTCATACATTTAACTCATTATTAGATCTAAATAAAAAAGTTATCATTTCATCTGATAGGGCGCCCAGTGATTTAGATAGTTTTGATGATAGAATTAAATCTCGCTTATCTTGGGGTTTAGTGGCTGATATCCTTCCAGCTAATTTTGAATTAAGACATGAAATTTTAAAAAAGAAAGCTCAGGAACTAAGTTTAAAGTACGAGAATAAAATTAATATTCCAGAAGATGTAATTATCTTTTTAGCTAAGACAATTGCTAATAACGTAAGAGAGTTAGAAGGTGCTTTAAATAAAGTCGTAACTTTTGCCAACCTAATGAATAGAGCTATTGATGTTGAATTAGCTCAAACAGTTCTCAAAGATTTACTTAGATCAAGCAATAGAAGAATTACGATTGATGAAATACAATCAAAAGTTGCCAATTATTTTAATATTAAAGTAGAAGATATTATGTCAGCTAAACGAATAAGATCATTTGCTAGACCTCGTCAAATTGCTATGTATTTATCAAAGAAATTAACTTCAAGATCATTGCCTGAAATTGGTAGAAAATTTGGTGGACGAGACCATACAACTGTAATTCATGCAGTTAAAAAAGTTGATCAACTTAAGTCAGAGTCAAATAAATTTGATGAAGATATTAACGTTTTAACGCAAATTATTACTTCTTCATAAGAAACATATAATCTCATTATTATTGAATTTTAATAACAAGTCTTAATTAAATTATGTATAATACTGCATATGAAATTAAAAGTTAATAGTTCTGACCTTGCAAAGGCCTTATCCCATTTACAAGGAGTTGTTGAGCTTCGTCATACTCTTCCAATTCTATCTAATGTAATAATTAAAGCTGAAGATAATTCATTAAGACTTTCATCCACTAATTTAGATATATTCTGTTCTGAAAAAATTACAGCAAATGTAGAGATCAATGGAGAAATTTCTGTTCCAGCAATTACCCTTCATGAAATAGTAAAAAAATTACCGCAAGGTTCAGATATTGATTTCAATATGGATGAATCAGGCAATAGCATCAATATAAAATCAGGCAGATCAAGATTCAATCTGTCTACTTTGCCGACAGATGATTTTCCAGATATTTCACAAGATGATCTTTCAGTTAAATTTATCATGAATGTTGACGATTTAAAAACCATGATTGATAAAACTAAGTTTGCAATTTCGAACGAGGAATCAAGATATTACTTAAATGGTATATTTTTTCATTCAGCACATAAAAATGGAATTGATATCTTAAGATCTGTAGCAACAGACGGCCATAGATTAGCACAATATGATATGCCACTTCCTCAAGGTGCCGAAAAAATGTCTGGTATTATTATTCCAAAAAAAACAACCTTAGAACTAAGAAGAATTTTAGATGATGCAAATGGAGATGTTCAAGTTGAACTTTCTTCAAGTAAAGTAAAATTTGTATTTAGTGAAATTGAATTAGTTTCAAAAGTTATTGATGGAACTTTTCCAGATTATACAAAAGTGATACCACAGAATAATGATAAAAAATTGAAGACAAATATAGTTGATTTAAAGGGTGCTATTGAAAGAGTTTCAGCAATTGCAGTTAGCGAAGAGACAAAATCAAGAGGACTAAAACTTATAATTGAAAATAATAAGTTACAATTATTGGCTAACAGTGCAAGTAAAGGTTCTGCAGTAGAGGAATTAGATGTTCAATTTTCACATGAAAAACTTGAAATAGGTTTTAATTCTAGATACTTGCTTGATATTATATCAGAAATTGATGGTAATGATGTTACACTAAACTTTTCAGATCCTGCGGCACCAGTTTTAATTATTGACGATGCTGAGGACAATTTATTTTTTGTTCTAATGCCAATGCGCATTTAAAATGCTCCCCAGTATTTTTATTTCAAAAATCATTCTTAATAACTTTAGATCACATGAGAATTTTTCTATGGATGCTAATAGTAGTAATGTTGTTTTGTTTGGTAAAAATGGAGTCGGAAAAACTAACATTCTTGAGTCTATTTCATTACTTTCTCCGGGCAGAGGGCTTCGAAATGCAAAAAATGAAGAAATAATTAATAAAAAAAGTGGTATTAATTATAGCCTGTCTGCTGACTTAAAATTAAATGATAGTTCAGTTAAAATTAAAAAATTTTTTGTAAAAGATAATTCTAATAAGTCTAATTTACTAATAGATGATGAAAAGTCTAAAACTTCAGAGTTATTAAATTTCTTAAGAGTTATATGGGTAACCCCCGTCATGGAAAAAATAATGTTGCAGTCTAATTCTGAAAGAAGAAATTTTTTTGATAGATTGATATTCAATATTGAAAAGAAACATTTAAAATCATTTTCTGCTTATAATAAATTTACAAAAGAAAGATTGCATATTTTAAAATCTAATAACATCGATGATGGATGGTTACAGCAAATTGAAACAAATATTGCTCAGCATGCTTATGAAGTTATAAGATATCGAAAAGAAGCAATCGATAAGATTAATGCTAATTTATCATTAATCTCGTTACCTTTTAATTCATGCATAGTTGAGCTTATTTATGATAATTCTCTTAAAATTTTGGATAATCAAGATGAATTTATTTTTAATTATTCAAATATTTTGTCAAATAATAGACAAATTGATAAAGAGCTAAATAGAACGCTCATTGGTCCAAATAAAGTAGAAGTAAAGATGTGGAAATTAGATGATAGATTAATAGAAGCTAAGTATTGCTCAACAGGTGAACAAAAATCAATATTGATTTCTATAATTTTATCTGTAAGTCAAATAATTAGAGATTCAGAATTTGCGATGTCACCAATAATACTGATTGATGAAGCTATGGCACATCTTGATCAACACCATAGAGAGGCTTTAGTTGATGAACTCTCTAAACTAAATACACAAAGTTGGTTTACAGGGGTATCAAAAGAAATATTTAGTCATTTAGGTCAAGATACTACTTTTTTTGAAGTAAAAAATTCTTAAATAAGCTATAATAAATACTTCACAATATGTCTACAGAACAAAATAATAACTACGGAGCAGATTCTATTAAGGTCCTCAAGGGCCTTGATGCGGTTAGAAAAAGACCTGGCATGTACATCGGAGATACCGATGATGGAAGTGGTTTGCATCATATGGTATTTGAAGTTGTAGATAACTCAATTGATGAAGCATTGGCTGGTCATTGTGACACTATATCCATAAGTTTAAATGCAGATGGCTCAGTATCAGTAGAAGATAATGGAAGAGGTATCCCAACTGACATGCATGAAGAAGAAGGTATTTCTGCTGCAGAAGTAATTATGACACAGCTACATGCTGGAGGAAAATTTGATCAAGATAGCTATAAAGTATCTGGAGGTTTGCATGGTGTAGGCGTGTCTGTTGTTAATGCTTTATCTAATAAACTAGAATTAAATATTTTTAGAAATGGCAAAGAATACAAAATAGATTTCAAGAACGGGGATGCAGTTGACCCTTTAAAAGAAGTTGGAGATATCAAGGATAAAAATGGTACGAAAATAACATTTACTCCAGATAACAATATATTTACCAAAACAGACTTTGATGCAAAAGTACTTGGCCAAAGATTTAGAGAGATGGCATTTTTAAATCCAAATGTGTCTTTAATATTTTATGACTTAAGAGAAGCAGATAAAAAAGAAACAAAATACCACTATGAAGGTGGAATTACAGAGTTTGTTAAATTTCTTGATAAATCTAAAAAACCAATATTTGACGATCCAATAAACGTAACAGGAACTAAAAACAATATTGAAGTAGATTGTTCGTTATGGTGGAATGATAGTTACTACGAACAGGTAATGCCATTCACTAATAATATTCGTCAAAAAGATGGTGGTACACACTTATCTGGTTTTAGAGGTGCACTTACAAGAGTAATTAATACTTATTATGAAAATAACTTAGCAAATAAAAAAAATCAGATATCATTTAACGGTGATGATATTAGAGAAGGGCTAACTTGCGTACTGTCTGTAAAAGTGCAAGATCCAAAATTTTCATCTCAGACTAAGGATAAACTTGTTTCATCAGAAGTAAGGCCAGTTGTTGAAGGTTTAATCAACGATAAGCTAACATCTTGGTTCGAAGAAAATCCTGCTGTAGCTAAGATCGTTGTTCAAAAAATTCAAAAAGCGGCTGAAGCTCGAGAAGCAGCAAGAAAAGCAAGAGAACTTACAAGAAGAAAGACAGCTTTAGAAATAACAAATTTGCCAGGAAAATTAGCTGATTGCCAAGAAAAAGATCCAAAGCTATCTGAAATTTTTATAGTAGAAGGTGACTCTGCTGGAGGTTCAGCAAAGCAAGGTCGTAATAGAAAAAATCAAGCAATTCTTCCATTAAGAGGTAAAATTTTAAATACTTGGAAATCAAGGCAAGATAAAATATTGAGTTCAACTGAGATTGGAACATTAATAACGGCACTTGGAGCAGGTATTGGTAATCAAGAATTTAATGTAGAAAAATTAAGGTATCACAAAGTAGTTATTATGACAGATGCCGATGTTGATGGTTCGCATATTAGAACTTTATTGCTAACATTTTTTTTTAAAGAGATGCCTGAATTAATTAGGCAAGGATACCTCTATATCGCGAGACCCCCTTTGTATAAAATTTCTAAAAATAAAGAAGAACATTATATTATGGATGACGATGAATTATTTGAAGCTTTAATTGAATATGGAATAAAAGATTACTCATTCGAATCATTTGATAAAAAAATCTATGATAGTAAAAAATTGCATTCACTCTTACTTAAAATAAAAGAAATTCAAAATTTATTAAGCAAGTTACCAGATAGATATGATTCAAAAACAATTGAGCAGATAGCAATTGCTCAAGGACTAGATCTGAATCAAAAATCTTTTCAAGATGATCCTAAAAATGCTCAAAAAGCTGCAGAATATATTGCTACCAGTCTAGATTCTATTTCTGAAGAGTACGAAAGAGGATGGAGCGGTTCATTCGATGTTGATGTTGGCTATAAATTTACTAGGAAGGTTAGAGGTGTAACCGAAGAAAGAAATATTGATTTAAATTTACTTCAATCACAGATCATTGAAACTTTGGTAAAAGACTATAAAGAAACATTTAGAATATTTGAGGACTCAGGTAAACTTTATCGAGACTCTTCTGAACCAATAAAGATAAACTCTCCTTCTGAAATACTTGATAAAATTGTAGAGGTTGGGAAAAAAGGTCTTACTATGCAAAGATATAAAGGTTTGGGTGAAATGAATCCAGATCAACTATGGAGTACCACACTAGATCCAGACAAGAGATTGCTAATGCAAGTTACAATTGATGACGAAGAAATTACAAAAGGTTGGTTTGAGGACCTTATGGGCGAAAATGTAGCCCCAAGAAGAGAGTTTATTGAATCTCGAGCAACTAATGTTAATAATTTAGATATTTAGCTAAATCTAATTCTATATAAGTAGTTTGCATTCTGTTTTAACCAGGCTTGGCTAAAATTTCTATTATCTATTTTTGAATCAACCAAACTCCAAAACTGTGAACCATGATTAAATTCTGTTAAATGGCAAAGTTCATGAATAATTATATATTTTAGAACATGGTCAGGAGCAAATATTAATCTCCAATCAATACTTATACTATCCTTAGTATTACAAGACCCCCAGTAACTAAATGAATTAGATATTCTAATTTTTTTAATATTTTTATCTTGAAACTTTTCTATCAAAATACTTTTAGTTAATTCTGTAATCTTTGTCTTTATCCAATTAAAAAAAACTAAGCCATGTTTTGAAGCCTTCTTACTTGATATGATAATGTTTTTATTATCAAGCGTAACACTATCTATAGCGTCGTTTTTAAATATTAAGTTTTTTTCTTTTCCATTAATATTTATTAAATTCCCATGTTCTATAATTATAGAGGGCACCATCTCAATATGTTGCCTATATATCCAATCAATATTATCTATTGCAAACTGATGCCCACTTTTAAAAGCAATGTATTTAGGAATAGTGACTAATGCTTGCAAACATTTTTTATCGTAAGTAACCTTGTAATTCTTAGAATATCTATATTTTTTAATTTTTACCGTGATTGAAATATTTTTATAGATTATATTTTTAATCTGGCAATTAACTTTTTTCATAAACATAAATTATAAGTAAAAAATTTGTTAAATATACTAAATCTATCAAATAATAATCTAGTTGGTTTAAGACTTAGAACATTAAATTTAATTAGATGGATTGCTATATTAGGTCAATATATAGCTGTAGCAACTGCATTCTTTTGGTTAGAAATAAATTTTAATATTTATTTAGCCTCAGTTTGTATTTTAATTAGTATTATTTTAAATATTATTGTCAGTATTAAGTTCTTGCCAATTAGAACCCTTAATTCAAATGAAACTTTATTTTACTTAGTTTTTGATTCTATACAGTTAGTTGCTTTACTCCACATAACTGGAGGACTAACAAATCCTTTCTGTATGCTAATCATTGCCCCATTTATAATATCAGCGACATATTTAGATCTTTTTAGAACAATAATAATAGGAATTGTATCAATTTTATCACTGTCATTACTCGCTTTTTTTTATCAGCCAATATCAAGTAATATTTTTGAATTTAGCAGTTCAGATTTTTCATCATTTCAAATATTTAGTATATGGCTTTCATTGATTGTTTCATTGGCCTTTATAGGCATCTATTGTTTTAGAGTTGCAAATGAATCTAGGAAAGTTGAAAAAGCTTTAAATGAGACTCAGATAGCTCTTTCTGATGAAGAGAAAATTTCCGACATGATGAGTCTTACTGCTGCTGCGGTTCATGAATTAGGTACTCCACTTTCTACTATTTCTGTCATAATAAAAGAGATAGTAAACGAACTAGATGCAGGTGAAAAAAACTATGATGATATTTTACTGATTCAATCTCAGATCAAAAGATGTAGTGAGATTCTAAATCGCTTGCGCCAGGGAGATATATCTAATGATAATAGTGCTTTTATAAATGAGCTAGATTTTCCAAGGCTAATTAATGAAATTGTTAAAGATTGTGAATTAGAAGAAATTAAACTAAATCTTGAAATTGATGATTATTTTAAAAATTCTAATTTTATAATTTCGAGAAAACCTGAAATAGTTCATAGCTTAAGTAACATTATTGAAAATGCATATCAGTATGCTAAGCACTCTGTAACCATTAAATTAATATTAAAAGATGAGAATGTTATTCTTGAAATAATAAATGATGGTGAGGGATTTCCTGCAAATATATTGCCTATTTTAGGTGAGCCATATGTTAAAAAAAATGAAAAAAATCATAAAGGTATTGGCCTAGGATTGTTTATTGCAAAAAATTTGATCAATAAAACAGTTGGAAAAATAGAATTTAGAAATATAGAAAATACAGGAGCTTGTGTAAAAATTATTTGGAAAAAAGATAATCTAATGATATCCCATTAATTAATATGGAAAATTACAATACAGATTTAGATACACTACTATTAGTTGATGACGATGAAATTTTTCGTAAGAGACTTTTGGCTGCAATGGAAAGAAAAGGATATAGCGTAGTTGGATTTGCTACAGTAGAAGAATCTTTAGTATATATAAAAAATACCCCACCCAAGTTTGCAGTAATTGATTTACGATTACAGGATGGCAATGGACTGCAGATTGTTTCTGAGCTTTCAAAAATAAGACAAGATTGCAAAATTGTTATTCTTACAGGTTACGGCAATATTCCCACAGCAGTAGCGGCTGTAAAAGAAGGTGCTTGTGATTATTTGTCAAAACCTGCAGATGCCGATGATATTGATGCTGCATTGAAAGCACCATATTTAGATAAGCCTGAACCTCCTAAAGATCCGATGTCGGCAGATCGAGTTAAATGGGAGCACATTTTAAGGGTTTATGAGTTGTGTAATAGAAATGTCTCAGAGACAGCAAGAAGATTAAAGATGCACAGAAGAACACTCCAAAGAATTTTAGCTAAGCGATCACCAAAATAATTTTATGCGATTTTTTTAGCGGCATTAATTACTGATAATCTCTCCACACCTTCGTCGGCAATATCTTGTCCAGCGACTGTATCGTCTTCGGCATTTAACTCTTCCATATCGACAAATTCAGCATATGTAGCTTTTGTTCTATCTGTAATAATATGCGCTTTAAGCAATGTTTTAACAAGTACTCTAAAAATATTATTATTCTTTTTCATTTCTTCTTTAATTACGTCACTTTGATCAATATATTTTTCAAATTCTTGTTGTACCCATTTTGCATCAAGGCCAACAGAGGCATACACTTCTTTTTTCTCAAATGGGTTTATCAAATTGAAAAGTAATTCAGTAAATATTTTTTCAGCCCAGTCTTCTACCTTTATATGCTCACTTTCAGAAAGTTTTGGAACAGTTCTATCAGCCCAAATTTTACCAAACTTATGGTGGAACGCTTCATCGCTCATTGTATATTTTAATAAAGTTTTTAAGACAGGATCATTAGTGTCTTCATGAGCCATAGCAAAAGCACCCATGGCAAGACCTTCAATCATCATTTGCATGCCAACAATTTTTTTATAGACTACATCTGAAGAAACAATATCGTCAGCTACTCTTCCAAGAGTTGGACCAACTTTATATGGAGAACCCCATCTAGATTCAATATACTTTGTAAAACCAGTAACATGTCTTGCTTCTTCTCGAGTTTGATTGGCTGCATATTCTTGAGCACCAGGATCTCTTAAAACATGACATAAACTTGCACTTAAAGAAAGGGCTGCTTGTTCACCATGAAGTATTTGTGATAGTACAAAGCGAAAGCTTTCATTGTTTAATTTTATTTTTTGCTTTTCAGTCAATTTTGCAGCAATACTTGGTATATCTAGCTCGAGACCAAATGGTCCTTTTGGATCAACTATGTGTTCGTTTTCTAAATCAAAAGGAATATCAAAATCAATATATTTCTTATCTAATGGATCCCAAAAATGCTTATGTGTAGCACTAATTATTTTATCAAACGCATTAGACCTCTCTCCATATCTTTCTTTATCCATCATTGGAATAAAGTGCTTAGGATTTGCAGCGTTGTAAGCTGGATCTTTTGTTAAAGCATTTTTACCACTTTGAGAAGTTTGCCAATTTTCTTTCATCTTATAGAATTTGTCTTTGACAATAATTTTTGCAAATTTAAGTTTTTCTGAAGTAGTAGGCATATCAAATTTTATCTTAATTATTTTTATTTAGCAAATGTAAAGTATATCAGCTTGATATACTAGTCAAATGAAATAACCAATAAATTCATGTACTTAATTTGATAGTATTATGCAGCTTGAAGATTAGTTAGATTTAAATTATTTAAACCTAAAGTATTCTATTTTTCATCAATAAGAGTACTATATTATTTATCAATAACTCATATACATAACTTATTTTTTCTCATATCTTTCGTTGAAATTTAGATAAAACCGATACAAACACTATGGTATTAAAAATAGAAAATTTATTCTTCAAAAATAGGATGGCCATCCTATCTGGTTTTGTAGTTTTAACTATTGTTATGGGTTTTTTTGCTTCTCAATTAAAATTAGATGCAGGTTTCTATAAACAACTTCCAAGTAATCACAGTTTTATCAAAACATTTTATGAGTATGAAGATGCTTTATTTGGGTCAAATAATTTAATTATTGCAGTAAGAAATACAGAAGGTGATATTTTTGAAAAAGATTTCTTAACAAAACTTTTGGAAGTATCGGAGGCAGTAAGATATTTACCTGGTGCAAACCAAGCTTCTTTAACTTCATTGTGGACTCCTAATATTAGAGTGTTACGTGTTACAGAAGAAGGCTACGAAGCAAGTGCTGTGATACCAGGCAATATTATTCCTGAAGATTTAAATGACTCAGAAATACAAAAGATTAAAGAAAGAATTTTAACAGGTGGTCATGTTGGAAAAGTTGTTTCCAATGATTTTACTTCTGCGTTAATTAAAATTGAGCTTACTGAGTTTGATCCAAGAACAGGTGAACCTCTTGATTATTTGTCTTTAGGAAAGCTTCTTGATACTGAAATTAGAAATAAATTTGAGGATGAAAAATATAAAATTCATATAATTGGATTTGCAAAAATGATTTCGGATATTGCTAAAGAAGCAGGTGGGGTTGTTGTCTTTTTTATCATAGCTTTTCTATTAACAGTTTTATCTGTTTATTTTTATTCTAAATCATGGACCTTAACATTTCTTCCATTAATTTGTTCACTGACTTCACTCATATGGCAGTTTGGGATGTTAAAATTATTAGGATTTGGACTTGACCCATTAGCAATTCTTGTTCCTTTTTTAGTTTTTGCAATTGGAGTTTCGCATGGCATTCAGCAAATAAATCAGATTACTAAAGAGGTAATAGATGGCCAGTCTGCAACTCAAGCAGCAAGATCAAGTTTTTCAAGATTATTAGTTCCAGGAACTATGGCATTAGTTACAGACCTTGTAGGATTTGGAACATTAGTTTTTTTACCAATTGGAATGATTCAAGAATTGGGAATTACTGCTTCAATTGGAGTTGCAATGAAAATTGTAACAAATCTTATTATGCTTCCACTTGCTGCATCCTATGCATCTTATAATGCCAACTTTATTATAAGAGCCGAAAAAGCAATTACTCAAAGAAGACATGCCATGCGTTTCTTTAGCAGACTTGCTGAACCAAAAACAGCATTCATAACACTTGGTATTAGCTCTATTTTATTTGTCTATGCAACTATTTTAGCTTCAGATAGACATATTGGGGACCTACATGCGGGTGCTCCAGAACTAAGAGCTGATGCAATATATAATCTGGATACCAAGGAAATAACTTCAAGATTTAATATAACCTCTGATGTTTTAATTGTAATAATGGAAGTACCAGAACTTGCTTGTAGAATGTATGATGTAATGTCTGTTCAAGACAATTTTCATTGGTACATGGAAAATGTTGATGGGGTAACAGAGGTAATTTCACTTTCAGGTGTTGCAAGACAGGCAGCCAGTGGCTATGCAGAGGGTAATCCAAAGTGGAATTATATTCCTCGCCATGACAGAGCCTTAGGTTTTGTAACAAGTATTGCAGATCCTTCCACCGGACTATTAAATGAAAACTGTACAATTCTTCCAGTATATATATTTACTGAAGATCATAAAGCCACTACTATTGAGCACGTAATTAATGCAGCAAAAGAATATCAATCTAAATATCAATCTTTAGAAAGTTCAATCAAATTTAATTATGCATTTCAACCACCAGAAGGCGAAAAAAAATATCCAACTCTTTTTCAAAACTATGGACAAGAAATTGATCATGTAAGAGAAGGTTTTGTTGAATATAAAGAATTTTCTGAAGACGAATGGATAGACTTTGGTTATCAAAATAACTTCAATACAAGACATTTAAATACTCAAAGACTATCATCATTATTTCAAGATGAAAATTTAGATCAATATGACACGGCGGAAATAAGAGATATCCATGCTGCCCGAATAGCAATTCAAAATCTCTTCAATGATAATCCAAATTTAGATGCAATTACTTACAAAATTGATGAAACTAATTTTAGATTAGCTAGTGGTACTGTTGGCATTATGCACGCCACTAATGAGGTTATAGAAACATCTGAGCTACCAATGATGCTCTTAGTTTATGCCGTTATAATTTTATTAGTATTTATTACTTATCGTGATTGGAGAGCGACAATTTGTTGTACTGTACCCTTAACATTCGCAACAATGCTAGGTTATGCATTTATGGAAATAATGGAAATAGGATTAAAAATATCAACGCTACCAGTTATGGTTTTAGCGGTAGGTATAGGAGTAGATTATGCTTTTTATATTTATAATAGACTTCAAGTTTATTTAAAAGAGGGACTAGATATTACTGAAGCATTTAAAAACACTTTTGCTAACACTGGTGCGGCTGTAATCTTTACATCTCTTACTTTAGCAATTGGGGTTTCAACTTGGTCATTTTCAGCCTTAAAATTTCAAGCTGACATGGGAATGTTGTTAACTTTCATGTTCATTGTTAACATGTTATGTGCAATGACTACTCTGCCAGCACTAGCAGTTGTATTAGATAAATTGTTCCCTAGAAAAAAATGAGCTAAGGCTTAAATATTATTTTTAAAAAAAATACCCTATAGTTTTTTTTATCCAACTCTTGTAATATCCTAATTATGGATACTCAAAATAAAAATTTGGACGTCGAAAAAGAAACTGTACAATCAAAAAAAATCAACTGTGCCGGAATAGGTGGCTCATTGGGTCATCCAAAAGTGTATTTAGATATGGGAGATTTAAATGAAATTAGATGCCCTTATTGTAGTAAGCTTTTTATTTTAGAAAATAGCTAAATAATCGTGTCAGAAAAAAAACATTTATTTTTAATCGATGGATCAGGTTATATCTTCAGAGCCTATTATGCTTTACCCCCTCTTTATAGAAAAAGTGACGGGCTACCTACAGGTGCCGTTAATGGTTTTTGCAATATGTTATTTAAACTTATTGAAGATACCAAATCAAATTCAAAGCCTACTCATCTAGCAGTTATATTTGATAGCGCTAGAAAAACATTTAGAAATGATATTTATAGTGATTATAAAGCTAATAGAGGCGAGCCACCAGAAGATTTAATTCCACAATTTCAGATTATTAAAGATTCAGTTACAGCGTTTGGTATCCCATCAATTGAGTTAGCTGGATTTGAGGCAGACGATATAATTGCAACTTATGCTAAACAAGCAGCAGACAAGAATTGGAAGGTTTCAATTGTTTCTTCAGATAAAGACTTAATGCAAGTAGTGACAAAAGATATCAATTTAATAGATACAATGAAGAATAAATCCATTGGTATAGAAGATGTTAAAGAAAAATTTGGTGTTGCGCCGGATCGTGTGATTGATGTGCAAGCCTTGGCTGGTGACAGCTCGGATAATGTTCCAGGGGCACCCGGTATAGGACTAAAAACTGCAGCATTATTAATTAATGAATATGATAATTTGGAGAATCTTCTTGAGTCTGCAGATCAGATTAAACAAAACAAAAGAAGGGAAAGCTTAATAAATAATAAGGAGTTAATTAAAATAAGCAAACAACTTGTAACCTTAAAAGATGATGTAACTAATATTCAGTCATTAGATACCTTAAATATAACCAATATTAATTATGAAACTTTACTTCCTTTTTTACATGAGCTTGAATTATTTAAACTTAAAGAGCGTTTAACTAAAAAAAATCCAGATTTACAAAAAATAAAAATAATTTCAAAAAAGAAATTGCCCGAAGAAAAAGTTAATACCAACATAATAGAAATAAATGAAGAAAAAACTTTAGATAGTTTTTTAGAAAAGAGTAAATATATTTCAATTACAAATATGAAAGCATTAGAGTTATTGATAAAAGATATATATGATCTGGGCTATTTTGTATTTGACCTTGAAACAGATTCTCTAAATGTCATTGATGCTAATTTGATTGGAGCTGCAATATGTTTAAGTGTTAAAAGATCTTATTATATTCCTCTTGCACACAAAGATGAAGATGGAAAAATTATCGAAGAACAAATAGACTTTAAGGAAGCCTTAAAGCAACTTAACAATATCTTAAGCAATAGTTCGTTAATTAAAATTGGTCATAATATAAAGTATGATATTGCTGTATTAAAAAGATACAAAATTGATGTTGTTTCATTTGAAGATACAATGCTTATGTCATATATAAATGATGCTGGAAATCATCGTCATGGTATGGATGAATTAGCAAAAGTTCATTTCAATCGAGATACTATAAAGTTTAAAGATGTAGTTGGCACTGGGAAGTCACAAATCACTTTTGACTATGTAGAAATTGAAAAAGCAATAGAATATGCAGCTGAAGATGCAGAAATTACATTTAAGTTATACTTACTGCTAAAGAAAAAACTAAGTGAAGAAAAAAATATTAGTGCTTATAACTATTTAGAAAAGCCATTAGTAGCCTCAATTTTAGAAATGGAAATTAATGGTATAAAAATTAACACTGAATATTTACAATCCTTGTCATCAGAATTTGAAAAAAAAATAAATAGCCTAGAAAAAACGATTTTTAAATTATGTGGAGTAGAATTTAATATTGGGTCCCCTAAACAATTAGGAGATGTTTTATTTAATAAGCTTAACTTAACACCACCTAAAAAAACAAAAACGGGAGAGTTTTCAACAGGAATTGAAGTGCTTGAGGACCTTGCTTTTGAAGGTAATAAGGTAGCTGAAGACTTAATAACTTGGCGTCAACTATCTAAACTTAAAAACACCTACACAGAGGCTTTGCAAACTCATATTAATAAAACTACACAAAGAATTCATACATCTTATGCTATGGCTTCAACTAATACTGGCAGACTATCCTCAAGCGATCCAAATTTGCAAAATATTCCAATACGGTCAACTGAGGGCAGATTAATAAGAAAAGCCTTTATTGCAGAAAAAGGGTATAAAATTTTATCAGCAGACTATAGTCAAGTTGAGTTAAGAGTTTTAGCACATATTGCTAAAATAGAACCTTTGATAGCAGCTTTTAAGAATGGAGAAGACATTCATGCGTTAACAGCATCTGAGATTTTTAGCACTGATATAAAAAAAATAACTCCTGATTTAAGAAGAAGAGCAAAAGCTGTAAACTTTGGAATTATATATGGAATTTCTGCATTTGGTTTAGCTAAACAATTATCAATCTCAAACCATGAAGCAAATAACTTTATTAAAAAATATTTTGATAAATTTCCTGGCATAAAAAAATACATGGAAGATACTAAAGCTTTATGTAGAGAGCAGGGGTATGTTGAGACTCTTTGTGGTAGAAAATGTTTTTTTCCAAAAATAAAAGATAAAAACTTTGCATATAGATCTTTCCAAGAGAGAGCAGCAATCAATGCGCCAATTCAGGGAACGGCTGCTGATATAATTAAACGCGCTATGATAAAAATTTATGAAAAAAATATTTCCAACAACAATGATTGTAAAATGCTTTTACAAGTTCATGATGAATTAATTTTTGAGGTAAAAGAAAGCAAATTAGAAAAATATCAAGCATTAATTAGACAGGAAATGGAAAATGCTTTACATCCATTAATAAGTCTTGAAGTGCCTTTATTGGTAGAATCAAGTTTTGGTGATAATTGGGATGAGGCTCATTAATTTATGTCTGAAACTATAGTAATTGTGACTGGTGGTTTTGACCCTTTGCATTCAGGTCATATAGTTTATTTTGAAGACGCCAAAAAATTAGGTGATAAACTTATTGTTGGTGTTAACTCTGATGAATGGCTAGTTAATAAAAAAGGAAGACCTTTTATGCCTTTGTCAGAAAGAATTGAAATTATAAAAAATCTTACTGTTGTTGATGAGATTGTTACTTTTGATGACCAAGATAACTCAGCATCTGGCGCCATTAGAGCAGTCCTAAAAAAATACCCAAACAATAAAATCTTATTTGCTAATGGTGGTGACAGGACTTCTGGCAATACATTAGAAATGGATGCATTTAAAAATCAAACTAATGTTGAATTTGTATTTGGTGTTGGTGGTGATTTTAAGAAAAACTCTTCTAGTTGGATTCTTGAGGAATGGAAATCACCCATAGAAGAAAGACCATGGGGGTCATTTAAAATTCTTGATGAAAAAAAAGAATATAAAATTAAAGAATTAACTGTAAATTCTGGAGCTAGTTTAAGTCTTCAATCTCATAAAAAAAGAGAAGAAACATGGGTAATCTTAGAGGGTGAAGCTGTAGTTACAATTAATGAAGTGACCTTTACTAAATTAAAAAATGAAACTATTCACATTCCACAAGGCGCTAAACATCGACTTGAAAATAATCATGACAGTATTTTAAAGATAATTGAAATTCAAACGGGCACATATTTTGGTGAAGACGATATTACTAGATACGATGATGACTTTGGTAGAGTTTAATTGAATAATTATTAAATTATTTATTTAAGACAATTCGCTAAAAATCTTATTAAATAAGGGTGTATGAAAACTAAATCTCCTTACTTTTACTTATTTATATTTTTATTTTTAAATGTTCTTAATTTTATTGACAGAAATATTTTGTTTGCATTTGGAAATGAAATAAAAGCAGATTTTAATTTAACTAATACTCAATGGGGCTTAGTTAGTGGCATTGTATTTTTATTTTTTTA
>ENA-OSJC01000835-OSJC01000835.1-marine-metagenome-genome-assembly--contig:-NODE-835-length-28126-cov-8.030625_pt1 | contig 28126 bp, 24 predicted proteins | sample MGYA00237885_ERZ534234 | MGnify/ENA primary metagenome ERZ534234 (study PRJEB26413, sample SAMN06343907) | marine metagenome | isolation source: coastal waters | place: Atlantic Ocean: West Antarctic... | reverse complement strand
TCAGGTTTGCATCAACATTCCTTCTTGGATCAAGACCGGCAATTTCTTTTGGTGGATCGAATAAACCAGCGTTGTTGATGTATTTCACTCTAATTTTCACAGCTGACTGTTCTATCAAGAGGTGATATCTTTCAAAGTAAGAATCGCGTATTTTCCTAGCCATCTGTGACCAGTTCTTGAAAAAGTTAACAACTCTCTGGTCTTCAATATCTAGCAAGAATACAGCCGTGCATTCTTTAGCATCATCAATGAGTCTTATGACTTTTTCCTTTATATAGTTATTGTCAATCGAATTGAAGATATCTTCTGCTGATCCTTCACTCAAGTCAAAGGTAATAACCTTGGGGTCATCGGTAGACTCTCTTGTGTTGGTATCCCATATTGAGAAATATACTACTTTTTTCCTAGAAGACTTGTCTTTCCCGATGGATAGAACAATTCTAATGTTCGAAAGTGTTTTAAAAATTTTCCCACCAATGCCGAATCGGGAAATTCCTATTTCAGCTGGAATGTGGTAAGGTTGATGGAATGCCTCGAAACACTCCAGTGATGTAAACCCAGATCCATCATCAATTACGGATACTAGATTCTGTTCTTCGTTAATTTCTGTCTCAATTAGGTTTGAGCCATATTGAACAGAATTATCAACTGCTTCGTCAAAAAACTTAGAAGGGTTTTTCGAAAACTTTTTTGCTTCCAAAACATCATATGTTCTGGACTGTGTTATGTTAGTGATAGCCATGTTATACTCCTTAGTATGTATTTCAATGGGTCGTTTTGCACTGTGCTCAATTGCAACTAATGTGGTCAACAACAATAATAATGATCTTAGCCGGCATTACCCGTTTCCACCGCACACCACGTGGAGGTTGATCTTGTGCGACATAAGGCCGCTCCTTTACAGGGGGAACGGCAAAACCCTAAACAACACAGGAGGATTAATCAATCTTCGGTCATGAAAGCGGCGAATGCCTTATCCACGTCTGCTCCAGTTTTCTTGTTATATTGTTGAGTCTCATTAGAAGAGGACTCTGCCGAAGTGTCGGAGGACAGGTAACCATCCAGCAGAGTTTGTACTTCTTCTGAAGTCTTGACATCAAACAAGCTGTCGATATCAGGAACAGAATCTAACAATTGTTGACAGTCTGCAATAGTGTCGTCACACAAGACAGATGGGCGACGTCGGGGTTGCAGATTTGTCTTCGGGAAAGAACCAGGTGTTCCAGGAATTGTATAAGTCAACTTAATGTCTGTACCTATTTCAGAATCTGTAATATCACCATAATCAGGATCCAATACATAGCCCAAAAGGGTTTCATAAGCGGTCTTACCATAAGCCCAGATTTTTACACCATCAGATTCATGTCCACGAACAAGAACAGGTGAATAATATCGCTTTCGGGCGAACATTTTCTTTGCTTCATTTTTGAGATTTTGGTCGTCACTTTCGACGCCATCTCGCCAAAGTTTTGATGCGAAATCGCATATGGCACATTCGCCATTGTCGTTTCGTTTGTTACAGTAGATTCCAGGATTCTTCCCTACATTGTAGTGAAAGTGAAATTCACGGAACGGATCTCCATCCGCAGTTGGAAGAATACGAATAGTTTGGTCGCCCGCCTTGGGTCTCCACATTGTACTTGATTTTCCGGATGATTTTCCACCGTTTTTTGATTGTGCTAGCTTTGCAGCCATTTGTGTTAAATTTAAAGCCATGATATACTCCTATCTGGTTTGTTTATTTTATTGTGTTTTATCACTAAGGTAGACAGGCTATTTTTTCATCCCGTCCCCATTTGTAATTCGTTTTTGTTATACTATATTATAACATATTTAAAAAGGTTTGTCAAGTCATTTCTTTAACTTTTTTTTCATAATCTCGAAAAAGTGTCGAAAAAAGATTTTGACGATTTTGTGCTCGAGAAGGGATTTGAACCCCACAATTCTAACGCTTTAGATTGGACGCCTGCCCACGTTAGTTATCTGCAACCGTACAGTCGAGCGAAAGAGTACACTTGATAGGATTTGAACCTATGACCGTCCGCTTAGAAGGCGGATGCTCTATCCAGCTGAGCTACAAGTGCAAAAAGCCTTTGATAAGATTCGAACTTACGACGTCCTCATTACTAGTGAGGTGCTCTACCAACTGAGCTACAAAGGCAAGAAAGAGTGGTCTTTTGAAAGGAGACCACAAACCCTTTATCAGCCTTGGAGGTTCGATAAAATAGAGCGGCCTTTTGAAAGGTAGCCGTAAACCACTTAACTAGTTCTCTAGTTTTCGCCAATCTTTAATGCTGACGCGATTGACTTGAGATGCACCTTGAGAGCGAATACAGTAATCAGAAAATGCATAGTGCTCATCATCAGAGTCTACTTCAAATACATCACCATTTGTGCGTGAGTGTTGTTCTCGTTCTCGGATGGAATGTAAGTATTTTCTGGAAGCCTCATTGAGCAGGTCTATTTCATTCTCAAGAATGATTGGTGGTGCCTCTAACCCTATTAACTTTTGTAACCGATCGGCACGGTTTTGAAAAATATCTTTTAACATAATTTACTCCATTTTTATTAGATCTTATTGTATACAGATTATTGTGATTCTCAATTTGAATACAATCATCAACCCGCTATCATTTTTATAGAGGTAATAGGTCCTCTCAAAAACAGGCCGCCTTTTGGTAGGTAGCGGCAAACCTTAACCAACGGAGTATTAAAACAATCTAATGCTTACATCACGAGACGAACTCGAGATAGTCCCAACTTGAGTGTTGGAGTTAAATGTGCGGTATTGTTGACGATCAATGTCCCACACGGTTTCATAACCAGCTTTCAGGTTTCGTTCACGTAACGTCATTGGGAAAACCCCAGATGGTGCTTCAGAGATGCGAACAAAGTTCATTGTTCGTTGTTCTCCGCGTTGTGTTACGAAAGTTCCGGTGTATACGGTCATAGTGTTTGTGTTGTTTGTGTTTGTCATGATTCCTCCCAGAATATTGTTTGACTATTATAATATAACATAGTTTTGATACCTTGTCAAGTATTTTTTTAAAGTTTTTTTAAATTCTCTCATCTATCCAATACCAAAGCCAAGTAAAGGCGATGACGAATAGAGTAGTTCCAACTAGTAGTTCCATTTTTGATTTCCTCATTTGTTATACTTATAATATAACATGTTTTGGATTGCTTGTCAAGTAAAAAGTTAAAGTTTTTTTATTCTTTCTCACTCATTCATCCTTTCTTATGTTTATAATATAACATGTTGGAGATGAACTGTCAAGTAAAAAGGCAAACTTTTTTTATAAAAGATTCCTGTTCTCTAATTGACTGCATTTTTACTTCGAACCAATCGTCTTTGACATCGCCAGCCTCTTTTACTCTCTCCGCCCACTCTATTTGAGTAGTCATGTATTTACTTAGATGCTCTTCGGTATCAAATAGGTAAGTTGAGTAATCCATTCCATCTCTTATTGATTTCTCGTATTGGGGAAACAGTTTGATTGCTGTCTTATACACATGTCTATAATGTCTTGCATCTTGCAAGTGTGTTTCTTCGCTGAAGTGGACGTAGACTCTAGGTGAGCCAAACTTTTCCTTTGTTTGTAGCACTGCTATGTTAGTCAGTGGCACAATCTCTGTCGTGTAAGGTTTGTGTCTCGGACCAATCAGTGCATAGCCAATCCAGTTGGCAATTGTCCCTATTGTTTCGAAGTAGTCTTTGTGTTCTTCACTTTGACTGCCCCACATGCTGTAATAAATTTGATCAACCATTTATCCTCCAATGTTTGTTCTCATATATATAATGTAACATGTTGAGGATGTCTTGTCAAGTTTTTTTCCAAACTTTTTTTTCCTTATCCCAAGCATACTCGTTGAGATCAATTTTCTTTCGACTTGCATCAAAAAACTCAACTGTTGCTATTTTGCTAGAATGTGTGAGGACGATTCTAAGTATCTGCCCTACTCTATTATCGATTTTAACTAAATCACCTTTCATTTTCAATTTCCGCTAGTGCATTTTGAAGTCTCAATATGAGATCACTTATTTCAAAAAGTTTTCTGGAGATAAATCTCATTTGCTCTTCAGAACAATGACTTGCTTCATATACAAACTTAAGAAGAAGAGTGTCTTCCAAATCCATGAGTCTGTTAATTTCTGATTTTATTTTTGTCTTATTCATCACCAACTCCCGTGTCTATAATAAATATCATCCGAAAGGTCCGAAAGAAGTTTTTATTTTACTCTTGAATGAAGTGTGTATAATGCATAGAGTAGAAGTGGTTTTCTGTGTCAGAAAGCCAGATTGCAAATGAAGTTTCGCGATCATTATTCTTGTTTTCTCGGACAACTTGTTGACATGATGGAATTAGATTTTCATCATTGTCTATATCCTCTTCGTCAATATTCATCATATATAAAGACTCTGTAGTATTTTGGATTCGATACAGTTTTATTTCATCATCTGAATCCATAAGTCTATACCCAATCGTACAGATTCTTGAAATCTCTCTCTTCTCATGCAACTTTCCAAACACAGGGGCGGTGTGTCTCAAAAACATTAAGTTTTGAATTGTGCTATAAATAAAAAAATTGACTTTTTCGTAGTAGTTTGATGGCGAACCCGTACCAGCAATGGAGAACATCGTCTTATTGTCTAAGATTATCATTTCTTCTATCACTCCTGAGCGAGTGTATTCTTGTAGTACTCCAAAATGTACTCGATGCCTACGTCTCTCAAGTTTAGATGCGAACTCAAGATCCGGAATGACATAGACAACAGTGGTCTTATAGGCCCCCAGAGCCTCTAGGGCTCTCAGTGATGCTCCGGCAACCTTACCACTACCGCAAACAAATAACATGGCTTCATCGTGAGATTTGAGCCCTCTCTGTTTAAATTTAATTGGCAGCTTGTCATACTCTTCAACGGTACTCTTCTTTTCGATACCGTCATTTTCGTCAAGAATTATTATTTTGTAATTATTGGTATGTGGCCTAAAGAGTTCGGCTATATTCTTTCCTGCCTCTCCTAATCCTACTAAAATCATCTCACTCTCCTGTTTGTTATATATAATATTGGTATTGTAACTATCTTTTCTGAAGCAAAGATGAAAACCCTCACTGATGGTAGACTAATCTCGTTTGGATATGGAAACACCTCTAAGACAATTGCAACGTCGCCGTTCTTGTAACCAAAAAGGGCTCGTTCGTCCCAAGGGCTTTTCGAAATTGTTATGAGATCACCTTTCTTCATCTAAGTCACTCAATAATTTCGTAAAGCTCTGCAGTACTGGGTGTATAGCTTGACTGTGAAGAAAGAATATTTCGCAAACTGGGTCTCGAGAGTTTATTGTTCCAAGCCTCACTTTCACAACCAATCCTATATGGCCCGTGGTATATGTTGACCAAGACCAGTCAGGTAACGACTCAACTATAATTATTAGATCTCCGGATTTCATTAACCACCTCGAACTCACTATCCCACATTGGCACTTCGGTGTCATCCGGAAGCAGAACCCAATATATAGTATATAGTGCGCCAAGGGGTTCAGATTTCACTATTATCCCATATGTACCATCGGTATATCCAGATGTTTGGCAGTTGTGTAGAACAACTAACTCACCTACCATGTAAAATTCCTCATGTCTCCAAGATTCTTGCCAACTGAGCAATTCACCTTAAACTTACCTAGTTTCGTATCGGAAAACATTGCCTTTAACATTGGGATCATTCTCCTGTCATCTTTGTGTAGGTCGATGACAACGCTATCATGAACAACGAAAGCAACATGGGATCTCGTTGACCTAAGAAAGTTAGAAATTTTGCAAAATCTGTCAAGAGTGTTGTCTGAGGAAGCCGATTGTAATAAGTAGTTGAGTGCTTTGCGAACGGGACAAGCAATTGTTCTGCCGAAAGGGGTTTTAATCTCTTCTCCGTCAAAATACTTTTCCAAGAGACTTTCTCTGTTGTAGAAATTCGATTTAATAGTTTTGGATTCAGGGTTGTAGAGCCAAGCAAATAATTTTGTTTTAGCCTCTTCTCGGCTAAGTTCTTGTTTAAAAATGTTTTTAATGTTCCATTCATGAATATCTTCCTCTGGTTGTTCATATTTTTGTAGTGCTAGCATTGTCCTAACTTCCGCTGCGTTGAAATCAAGTTCTAAAAATACATCGTTGTTTGGTCGAACATGCTTCTTCAGTTCTCGTTTAAGATTTAAGATTGGAAAAGAGTCTCTATTTGTCGTAAGTCGACCTGTAATCGTTCCAAAAATATTATAATCAACATGCGGTATTGTTTCGCCAAATTGATCGTAAAGATGTTTTGCTTTCATGTCGTCTGCAGCATGGCAATAAACAGCGAAAGAGTTTAGGTTCACTGGGTGTGCTTTAAGTTCCTTTACGGACGCTTGCACGTTTTTTAATAAATTATAGTGTTCAGGTTTGGGATGATTTTCGAAAACCCAACGAGTAATTTCATTCTTAGTGTCATAATAATACTTCAAATGTTTTTGTGGGATCATGTCGTAAAAGCAAGTATTGCTTAGATCGATTTTGGATGTCGTAATAGCTTTGTAGTGACTCTTCAGGAGGTTTTTAGCCATTACCCAACGATCCACCAGTGGTTCGGGACAAACGTCGCTGAGCGACTGACCAGATACCAGTAGTTGAGCATAATCAATGTCTTGTCCAAACAAATGATCTGAGTAGCTCCATGTTTTTGTTAAACCATTTGGGATTTTATCCCAGACAAACTGTCCACTGAGATAAGCACCTGCACAGTCTAGTTTATTGTCTAAAAGTTGAAATAGCATTTGTCCTCCATACTAGTAAGACCCAACGCTACCTCCTCGAGAACTAGCCCCAACTTGTTGTCGTTGAGATTGCGTTTTGGTCTTGTCTTCAAAATTTGATTTTGCATCATCATAACCATAGTCCTTGTTCCAGACCTGATTACGGAATACTCTATTAGTATAACCTATTGCTTCTTGTTTGTCAACCTTTTTCATGAAATATTTTGATTTTTTATAGATGGATTTAAGCTTGTTCTCTGAAAAGGGGGACCCTTCTTCATAATTTCTCATTCTGATATACATATCAATCTCTTTCAAGTCAGAATAGAGTCTTCTATCATACGGTACTGGCGACAACCTGATGTATTCTGAAACAGTTTTTCCGCATTGCACCGAGACAACTTTGGTTTGGGAGTTTTTCTGGGCATATTTATTATAATATATATTAATATTAGTATATAAGATATTATTATCTAATGTATATGTTTTAATATATCTACTATTGAATAAAGAATTTAAATTATATAAATTATATGATCGCCTTATACTTCTTGTTGCTGGAGAACTGACATCAAATAATAAAATGTTTGGATTGTCATGTAATATAGAGAAGCCCATGTTTAGGCAAAGATTTTTAAAGTAGCCAAATGTTGGATGGTCAATTATAGAGTTTATTTTTTGTTGATCTGCGTCATATGGGATATTGGCATATGAAAAACCAAGACCTGTATCTAAGATCCTGGATTTATTAGAAGCCATCCATTTTGTCAAGGTTATGGGTATATCTATGGGATTATTTAGTAGAAAATTAAAAAAGTTGTTGACATAGTCTTTATAAGATGCTATACTGGTAATACCAACTATGTTTGGTATGTGTGTTTCGTTGTAAAACCGGAGGATATTCCCCAAGTATTCTCCATACTTTAACCTAGGATCAGTGTATGAATCAACCATTCGTAAATTAGAAAATGCAGAACCATCGACAGAGATCAGCCCCTTCTGAATAGCTGTTGTAAAGTTCAGTCGCATCAAAGAATAGGCATCGGCAACGAAGTCAAAGACACGACCATGTTGAGTTTGAACCATGAAGTCTTCATTGGGAATAATCGAATTATTTTGGTCGTCAATAACTCCATAGTGGACCCTCTCTAAGAAGTTCACATCCATAATCATGTTTGGACCAACACCACTATTTTCAGCATATGCTTGCGATTTATATTTGGCTCTCCCGATCATTCTTTTGATGGTCGTAGACTTGTTGTTTGTGTCGAAAATTCTAGTCATATTTGTGTTCCTCGGGTTGGGTTACGGTGATGGTGAAGTCTCTGGAGCCCTAGCTGGGGTAGGTGCTCCGGATGGAGTGCCACCTGTTGGAGCGGCTGCAGCACCGCCGGCATAAATTCTGTCAAAGTTTTCACCTTCGATACCTGTCGCTTCTTCCAGTTCTGATAATCTGTCAATCAATGAGTTTCTAATTGTCAAGCACTCAGTTGATTCTCCTGCATACTTATCTTCATTCGGTTTGCGTCTAAACTCATCTCCAATGGCATCAGTTCCTAAGAACTTAGTTGACACGCTAATCTTGAACCCATTCCATACATTCGTCTCTAGGGAATATTTGACACTCTTTATTACATAGTAGCCGCCAAAGCCCAAGATATTTGCTCTTGTGCTTGCTTTGTGTGGATCGGATTCACCCAGTGCATCCTGAGGAAAGTGATGTTCGATCTCCCCACTCCAATCGGTTAGTATAAAGTTTATTATGACACCTGGATACAAGGAAGTTATGGCTTTTGGAGATTTGATGTCAAAACTTAGATCATACACGTTGGAGAGTAGACTTAAGTTTCCAAAGTTTGTATTGAAGTATCTGGCCTCTCTCAAGTGTGGAGAGTCGGTCTTAGAAAAAGATACATTAGAGATATAGTTTGTGTCTTTGGTGTTGTTTCCATAATACATAGTCATCGTATAAGGATCGTCCTTTAGCTTTCCAGCTCTTTCATATTTTAATTGTCTAAAATATGATGGAAATTGTTGATAGATGACGCAATAATTCTTTGACTGCGCGACTTTTGAAGAAACATTTTTGGTCATTAAGATATTTGGCTCACCTGGTAACGACTCTCCTGGTCCTCCAAGTGCCAAAGGGTCTTTTGGGTCAAAATAAGCACCTCGTGGTGGGAACATGCCTTTGGATTTGAACCAGTCCTTTCGATGATCTACAAAATATGAGGCTCTCAGTTGCGGAGCTGTCTCATCGGGCGCCAAAATGGAAAAGCAAGTGTCATATATTATATCATTGATAAGTCTTTGAGTCAAATCTTTGATAAATAAACCAACAGGGTAAGATGTGAGGCCTTTGCTGATGATGTTTTGGTGAAACCATTCCATAAAGAAGAACATGTCTACAGGTATCCTGACTGGATTTATAGTTATGGTCTTTGTTATATCGTTTGGATCGGGTACTGAGAATGTTCCAACGACAAAACGAAGATTAAGATTTTTTCGAAAAGTTTTCATTTCTGCACTCTTGGGTTGGTAGAGACATGCTAAACTCTCATACATTAGATCTCCCAAGTAAAAGAAGTGATTTTCTCCACTTGCCGAATCTAATGTCAGTTTGAATCCTTCCTCACCAACCCTTAAGTCTCCTTCATTAGATTTAAGATTGGTGAACACGTCTTGCCAATATTGCATGGTTGTATCCTCTGCAACATTTAGTTTTATATTTCCAAGTTTCCTAGCTCCAGTTAAATAAATTTGCTTTGGACTCAATGAAGTTCCAATTACGTTACTTTTTACTTTGTCTACATCCCACTCGTATCCATATACTCTTCCGTTCTCAAATAATCTTTTTATTATGGAGCCATTATTGATGTTGTCTTGAGCCTCAATTCTATCTGTTTCTCCAATTATCTGAAACATATCTCTAGCTATTTCATCAGAGCAACCATTTTCGATAATATTGTCATTGGCCTCTTTTCTTCTGTTGTATCTTTTCATGATTATATCATCCCCAGCCAAGGCATCGTTATAGGGATCCTTCATTGACTGTTCAAAATAACCAGCATAGTTGATAGTTAGAGACGTCTTGCCTGAAGCGTCATCTGATCTTTTTAGTGTGTGATCTATTGTAGCCAGATCAATAATCATTGCATCTTCTGTGTTGCTCGTTCCAAGACTAATTGCGTCCCCATCGTGTTCTAAAGACCAAACCTTTAGTCTTATTCGTGAGTACTCCGGAGAATACTCTCTCTTTATGGGACTGTTGCCCTGTGCAATGGTCTCTATGGTCTGAGTAGCTGGTAATGTAACCAGATCGTATAGCTTTAGCTCTATGAGTTCTTCTTTGCCTTCTCGCCCTATCTTGACAAAAGAACAAACCGCATCGATAGACTTTAAGTTGTCTAGGTTTATATTTAAGGTTACTTTAACATCTTTACTAGCAGTAGATGGGTTGGTACCATTATAGTCAATGTCGATTGTCTTTATTGCATACCCATAACCATTGCTCATTGTCTGTCTTACTATTTTAGCCCTGTCTCGGGTCGTGTTTCGTTCGATCACCGATTGAGACAATTTGAAATCATCAACATTTGTTGTTAGGTATATTTCACTCTCCCTCAATTCATTATTCTCAGGGTCAGTATAGACCCAGAAAAGTTTATGATATAGATTGTCGGATCGACTGCCGGGACTGAGTAGGAAATTTTTAATTCTCTTGGATGTAGTACAGACATTTACCAAAGTATTTGGATCAAACAAAGCAGCACTTTCGACCACAGGCATTATCCTTCCCCCAAAAGCTTGTTTGTCTGCACCATAAGAAGCGTCAATCCACTCAAGTGGGTATAGGTTAAACGGACTATAGTCATTTATCAAGCTCGATACCAGCGCGCATTGTCGAATATTTAAAAGCTGTTCCTCTGATAGGTCGTCATATTCCAAACTGGTATCGGTTGGTATCGAACTGGCTTCGGTGACAACATTGAGCTTCTTTGCTTGGTCTATCGATAGATTCTTGACGTCTTTCGCAAGAATCGGGTCATTATCTTCATCTTCCAATTCTATAAATTTATCGACGAAAAGAGAACCTAGGTCATCGTAGGAATCTAGAGAAGATGGCTGTCTTCCGCCCATGAACATGTATTTTACTTGATCTAACTGCATAGATGCAATAGTATTCATTAGTTTCTTTTTTGCGGCTGGATCTGATGAGAATAAGGATAACTTGTCTCCGATTCCAGCAATGATTAATGCTTGCGCAGGATCGCTTCTGTCTAATGTTCCAAGGTAGACTGCTACTTCATCTTTTATTTTCTTTAAGATAACTTTTTTAAAGAATTGTGTTGTCGTGGGAGCTTCAAGCTCTGTTTTTCCTGCATATTTTTTAAAGTATTGTCTTACAAGCCATGCGTCATCACCATCAGCTGCTTCGAGATCGACTGTTTTATTTGTCAATATGAAGTTTCCGCCAATGAGAACTCTCTGAAAGTTCGTCAACGCGTTTATGTATTCTTGGCTATCTTCGTCACGTTCAAGTCCAAAGCTTGTAGGTATGATAAAATCTTTTGGTGCTGTCATCTCAACAACTCCACGATTTGATTAGGTTTTGATGGTATGTTAACAACATCTCCGATTGAGTAGTGAGCATCGGTAGGTTTTCCATTTAATATACCAATAATCCACCAGAATTCGGTAGATCCATAGTATTTTTGAGATATTTTGAACAATTTATCGGAAACATTCCAGACATGTTCAGCTAAGATGTCAAACTCTTGCCCTTGAAGATCTTCAAAGGTTTTTGTCCTTACTATTCTCAACACTTTTATTCCTCGATTGACTTTGACCTCGGAGTAAGTGTCGCTATTGATAATTGCATTATCATTATTTGGATATTTTGGCATTATTACCTACCTATTTTTATTGTTTTTTTGTCCAAAGGAAAGAGTGGATATTCGTCTTTGTCTATTGGGGATCTCGTTTGGAATTTTGGTAATTCATAGTAATTATTATTGTTATCATCTACGTTCACAGTGTAATTTCTAATCAGATCGTTTCTATTGTACAACATATTCATGCTGATGGTCATAGCTTTTGGATATAATCGAACACCCTCCGTGAAGAACCCCGCTTCCATGTCAAACTCAACATCCAAGTCTTTCATGTATAAAGGTATAGCGCCCTCAAACATGTGATATCTATTTCCAGAGTCCGCTGGTGGACCAGAGTTTGGTCTCTCAACCATACTTGGAATGTAGAACATTAGTTTTGATACATAATCTTCGACCTCCATCCTATTTCCGTTCTCCAATCTAGACAAGAGCTTGGTTCCATCATCGTACTTCTTTAGGAACATCCTCATTAGATATTGAATTTTTACGCAATTCTTCTTCGCTTCGACTAAACTCTCTGAAGGTACGTTAAATTTTAGAGTGTAATCTATCGACTCGAAAGAAACACCAGTCTGATTTACCTTGCTAAAGATTGATGAATTGCCATTATCTGCTTGTTCTATTTTGGTTGATATTTTTCTAGAAAAATCTTCTATGAATGGCCTGAATACTACCCACCTGGGTTTTCTTTTGAGAAGTGGCGTGGTTGTATTTTCAGCACCAACAGTGTTGGATATGAATATGTAAGTGTTTGTTCTGGGAGCGGCAACGGTTGATATTATTCCTGTTGGAGATTTTATATCATTTACGTCGTCACTGTAAAGTTTGCTTCGATGTACATCATCTAAGATTACTTTTGTGTCCGTCCCAGAAGAGTCAACACAAAAGGGAAATAGTCCATTATCATAGTCCGAGTAGTGCCCATTCAACTGGAATGGTTGGAGAGCTTTCGTGTTTTTTAAGGGATGATATTCATCAAACAAAGTTTGATCTTCGTAATTTAAAGTTAAAGTTAAAGATAAGGCTTTCGGATATAGTTTCCCATCTTGCTCAAAATGTCCCATATCGTGAACTGGGCTGTACTGTATGTTGTCAATATAACAAGTAAAACCAGCAAACATCAAATCTTTAAAGTCGGTAATTCTTTCCGGCAACGGCGTACGACCAGAGTTAACAAGATTTCTATAGTATACATAGAACAGAGGAGTAGTTATACCTGACTTCGTTGATACATTTCTGAAAGTGGTCTCACTAAAAGGAGGACTACCAGGGTTTGCTCCCCATTTACTGCTGAGTATTAGCCGTTGGAGTTCTTCTATTTTACCAGAATTTACCATCGCTTCATGAACATCCATTGCTGGGATATCCAAGCCTAAAGTTATTGTCAATTTTGAACCTTTCTCGTGAATGATGGAGAAATTCTTGTTCGCTTCTGACTCAATGTTAGTTTCCTTATCTAGCTTTATTGCATATGAGTTCAAAAATGACTTAAAGGAGACAATTCGCTCTAATGGTGCAGAACCTATCACTATTTCTTCATATCTTTCTTTTGAATAATCATGTATGTAATTGAAATCGTGTCCATTTGTTTGGATCTCAGACAGTTGCATCCCATCATAGGTTCTGGGGTATCTTCTTTCTATCATTATCCTGCTCCACCGACTTTCGCTGCTATGCGTGCATCAATGATGCCTTCTAATTTATTGTCCATAAAGACAACTTCAATGTTTATTTCTGGAAGTTTGATTTCTGGCATGTTTATATCTATCTCCAGCTTTCCTTCGCTCATCTGTTTGATGATCCCTTCCGAGCCCATGACCATAGATGTGGATCCTCCATCGGCTCGAACTGCGATAAATCCATCGAAATCTAAAGACGCAAACTCATTTATGACAGCCAAGAGACCAGTCATGTCTCCAACGATTTCGCTAATATTATCTTTAACTGTTATGAAAGCTTCCGCGAAAGATTGTAACATCTTGACTGGGCTGAACAAAATAGATCCTAAAATCGATGCAGCACCAGATACAGCTCCCAATGCAGATGCAAAATAGTTTGGAAGTTCATATAACATGTCTGAGCCTGGCTTGTGAAAGATATCCCACAAGAAGCCCAAGGCTTTCACGGGAAACAGCAACACATTGCCTAATGTACCTGCTGCGGCAGAAACCGCGTCCAGTGCCCTTGCAAAGTAGTTTGGAAGTTCATATAGCATATCGGAGCCTGGCTTGTGAAAGATATCCCACAAGGCACTCAACGCCCTCACGGGCGACATTAACTTATTGCCCAACCATGCCGCTGCATTACCCAATAGCTCGAATCCTTTGGCCATATATTCGGGCAACAAATAGAGCATTGGCGAACCAGAAAGGTGAAGCACATCGAAAAGAAGTCTAAATCCATGCGCAACAAGCTCTAAGACTGCCGCAAAAGGGGTCAGGATGAGGTCCGCCCCCCACGCAATCCACCCAAGAAAATATCCAAGAGGCTTAGTAATAGCAGTTATGATCTCGAAAATAATTGCAAGGGCAGCCCCAATAAATCTGAGAACCTGACTTCCAGCCAGTCCCTCGCCCAATGAGACAAACATCGTACTAAACGTCTTGACCATCCGAGAGGCTGAGAGTGTTGCCTCTTTCATTGATGCGCCAAACCCATCAGCCATCACTCCCATGGATTCGCCTAATGTTACGTTCTCTCGTGCTCTTTTCTTTAGTTCGTCTGCTGAGAGATTTTCATTGGCTGCGTTCAGGTATTTGTTGTATTCTGATTGTTCCATATTCAATAATCTTTGCGCTTCTGCTACATCTTTAAGACCCATTGCTTCTGCGATGTGTAATTTGGTGAATTTGTCCAAAGAATCAAAGTTACCTCCGACAGAGAGCTTTACTTGTTGACGTATCATTGTAATTCTTTCACTATCCGTAGCGTTTAATAGTTCCAAGGATGATAGTTGAGTTCCCAAGACTGAATTTAGTTTAGCAGCTGATTCTGCTGCTTTATCGAACGAGTCATATTGTTGTGAGATACCTAACATGGTATTCATTTCAAGACCCGTTGCCTTTATTTGAGCCTCAAGATCCTTAAATACTTTGATATTGTCGGCCCCATACATAGCCAATCTACCAGAGGCGCTAGAAAAGTCTGACACCATCTTGCCAGATGTTATCCCCATTTGGCGACCTGTCATTGCAAGCTCTGCTGTCATATCAGCCGCAACGGCTTCTGACATACCCATAGCTCTTGTGAAGTGGTCTATTGCTTTTACCGAGGTCTCAGCTGTTACTCCAATCTTTCCTAACAATGACACTGTCTCGACCAATTTGTTGTTAACAGCTTCATTTTTTGGATCAAATTTTGAAAAACCAGTTGACAATGCTTGCAAAGTCTTTGCTAATTCTTTAAAGGATACCCCAGCCGAAAAAGTTGCAGCTTGAGTCTCAGTCAGTTGTGAGTGAAAGTCGTTTGCAAACCCAGTTGCCGATGCAATTTGCTTAGACATGGTATCTATTTCTTTACCAATTGCAAACACAGCCGCAACTAGAGCTGCAACAGCAATAGCAACACCTGCTGCAAGAGCAATCGCCCCAACACTCATACCCGATAACAATGTTCCAGCGCGAGCCATCCATCCAAGCCCTCTGACTTTACTAAGTCCCTGCATCACTTTTCCTAATTTTTGAACCTTTTGAGCCATTTCTGGGACACCCTTTACAAAATCAAGCCCTTTTTTAAGTTTTGCAAATTTATCACCAATGACGGGTAGTTTGCTTAGTTGGCCCAATCCTTTACTTAACTTTTCTAACCCACCTTTTTCCACCGCTTTTCCAAGACCACCAGTAGCTTTTGAGGCACCACCCATGATCTTATTCAAGCGTCCACCATCTTTACCAACATTTTTCATCTTACCAGCAAGGCCACCAAGTGAGCCTCCCAATTCTTTCCCAGCTATGCTCCAATCGGTTAACGAACCGATTACATCTTTTTGTGCCTTTAGAAGACCCTTCAGACCCTCAATTGGCTTAGTCTTTTTGTATTCGTTGTTGGTTTTTATGATTTTTTGTCGAGCTTTGTTTGAGTCTTTTAAATTTTCGATCTCCTTCATGTTATCAGCCAGCGCTTCCTTGCGTGCAGTTGCATCTCCGGCTGTGCTCTGGATGATCTTGAGCTGCTCTTTGCGAAGTTTGTTTATTTCTTCTTGAGCTAATGCTTGCTCGACCGCAGCGTCCAAAGCCTGTTTCGCCAATTCATCCGCAGCTAAGCCCTGCTCTCTTATTGATTTCAGAACTTTTTCTCTAGCTTCTAGTTCGGATTGCAATCCCTTCAGTTTTTCATCAGCTAATTTTCTAGCATCGTCCAATAGTTTTTTAGGATCTTCGCCTGTTCCTTCAGTATCATCAGCCATTTCGTTGCCCTCGTTTTATAACATAATTAGTTTTCAAACAAAAATGCTCAGCAATTGCTGAGCATTGTTGGAATTCTACTTTTTTGATTGTTTTGCTTGGTCTTCATATTCCTTCATGGTTCTCTTGAGCCACCAGTCGCGAAGTCCAATTGGTAAGTTATACAACTCAAACAATGACCATCCTCCATAATGTTTCAATACGAAGAATGATTCATATACTTGCTCCATATACTCAGGAGTTAGGCCAAAAAAAGTCGGTCCCGAAAGGGACGGACATAACCTCCTCGTGGTCACAATTCTTGCACGTAAATGTTTGTTCCATAACTATGTCTGGGGAAATAGATCTAAAAGCATCTCTTAATAGTAGAGATTCTTTTGCGATCATATTGTTGACAACGTAGTTGACGGTCGGGATGTCGTCGTATCCGTTAAAAGAGATTACAAACTTCTTAATTTGTTGAGTAACCATTTCCTTTTCAGATTTTTTTGAGTTCTCTTTGTTTGTAAGTTCGATCTCATCCATTACAACCATTGGTCTAATTCTTGCTACAATATTAGACGTTGGTAGTGTAAGAGAGAATGTCCCATCAGAGTTACTTGACAAGCCGTTATCCGTCCATGAGTCTCCATGAAACACTTCGTGATCATGCAGGTCAAATGTGAACTTTGAAACAGTTTCACAGTTTGGACACTTCACTTTTGTATTGTAATCTTCTCCATAAGCGGAAGCTCTAGCGTAGATTAGGATAGCATTTCTATCTCCAACCAGTAGCGATCTAGAGTCAACACCGGAGTCTTTGATGACATTTTTGATGAGTCTGTCAATAGCTAATCCTTTCTTGAGCAAAGAACGATTGGTTAAGATGTCTTCGTCTTTTGCTGTCATATATTTAATTTCAATTGACTCTTTGTTATGTAGAGCGTGACCTTCAGGGTATCTTCCTTTTGACGGAAGTTCTACAAATTGCGTTGGAGTGACAAAGTCCATGGGATTCGCCATCGCTGGAGCATCTTCGGTTGGGGTGGGACTGTGTCCCTTCAGCAACCTGTCTTCATTATTTCTTCTCATTTAAACCTCTGGTTATCGATTATTAGGCGTCGCAACTGTATCCACAGTTCCGTTCGCGTTATACATAATTGCCCAGTCATACTTTACATCCATTGTGTATTCGACCAAGCCATCATCGGCATAGGAAAGTTCTCCCCATGACATTTTTGTTATAATAGGGTTGTAAAGCTCCCAAGTCTCTGAACTTTGAATACGGTTGTTCGCCATACCTTCTGGTTTGAGTTGGTGTATGCGTATTACATCACCCGTAAAAGATTCTGCACTCATTAAATTCTTGGAAGGAGAATAGGTTGGTCTGTATAAACCATCAGTCCCCACGCCTTCAACTTCTATGTTGGGAGGAGTGTACCCTGACTTCACGAGCATTTCCCAAAACACATCGCTTGTCATTCTATCGGCCAAATACGAGAAGGTCCCACCATCAACAAAAGTAAAGGTGATAGGGTCCCATTTCGGTATACCTGGAAAGCTATAGTGATGATTAATCATTCTATATTCTTTAGCTGCTATATTGACGGTTGGCTTGCCACAAGATGATATGGCAAGCAACCTTCCTTTGTTTCCAAATTCTATAACGAATCTAGATTTCATTTTTGGATGAAATGATCTAGCGTCTAGTGTATTTCCCCACCATGTCATCTAAGACTCCTTGTTACTCAAAAAATTTCGAATCGCCGGCGCCATCTTTACCTTTAGAGAACTCTGCCCAGTCATATGTGATACCGACATTAATCTCAGATAGTCCGTCGTCTTCATAACTAAGATCATTGAAAGATACTTTGTTGATAAAAGGATTGTGAAGCTTCCATCGCTCGACTGTGTATGCTCCGGTGGCATCCAATTGAGAAATCGTAACAGAACCCAATGCTGTTACGGACTTTGCTTTAGAAATGGTTTCCAAGTCTTCTTTAGCCCGAGGGAAGTTGTATCCGGCACCATCAATAATATTTAGCAACTTTTCAGCTGCATCATCTTTATCTCCACCAGGATCCACTAGGGTTAATTCAATGGGATCCCAAGTTACACTACCTGGGAAATTAAATGTGTGCCCCAAGTACTTATGCGTAGTATCAGCACCGATGTTGATAGTTGGCTTTGTTACGGTTTTTGCATACCACACTAGTGCCTCATCGCCATCACTAAGTCCAGTAATCAGAATTTTAAATCTGAATTTTCTCTTAGGGTCTCTAATATCCCTAGAGCCCAAGTCGTTTCCCCAAAATGCCATGATAATTATCTCCTATTTATTCTTAATTAGTGGCTTATACAAAATCTGCGCCAGTCTTAGTGATTACAAAGTCAACAACGATGTACTCAATAGCACGGGCAGGTTTGATATAAATTTTTGCATACATAATGTTGCGGTCAATCAAGTCTGCTGTAGTGGTTGTCGAGTCTAAGATCAATTTATAATCAGACAAGCCGAATTTTGATCTTGTATCGGAAAGAATTGGATTAACTTGAGACTTAAATCTGTTCCAAGTTGATTCAACATTTTGGTCAAACAAAAGGTTTCTAGAAATCGTTGACACGCGAGCCTTTAAGTAAAGCACTAAACGACGTACATTGATACGATCCAAAGCAGAACTATCAGCTTGAAGAGTTTTCTGTCCGAAAATCACAAGACCTTCAGCAGGGAAAGTAGCGATTGGGTTAATGTTTACATCATACAACAAGTCTCTTTCTCTAGAGTCCAGTCGTTGACGTGCTTGTGTTACTTTAGGTCCACGAGAACCGCCGAGAGAGCCTAGTCCACCACGGTTAAAGCCAGCAGGGGCAAACCATAGCTCTGATTGCGCTTGTGACCTTCCAAGGGCACCTAAGGCTGCAATAGAAGGTGGAATCCACAACAACTGTGATGCATTTAGATTATCGGAAATCTGAACCCATGGATAAAATGCCGAAGCATAAGATGAGTTGAGATTTCTTGTTTTGATATTAGATACAGCAGTTGTTACTGAGCCAAGTGAGTCTTGTTCTGAAGCTGTATCTGTTCTTTCGGCAGAAGGAGTGTAGTCACCTTCGAGGTCAATAATTGCAAGAACATCTTTTCTGCTCTCGGCAACGTCAATGATTCTATTAGTGATAACCGGTTTGCGAATACCCGGCATCAACAACAAATTGGCTGGTACAACTTCTGGATCCAACACTGAATCTAAAGCCTTATTCAGTGTGTATTGCAAATAACTAGTGTCATCGTTTCTTGTACTAGGAATATTTCTAAACGGCTCTTTCTCGGTGATGTCAAAACCATCAAAACCACCATTAAGAGGCATCAAGAATTGTTGGACACCTAAGTCAAGAAGTTGAGCGAATGTACCAGAGACTTTTGTGAAACTCTGATCTGCCGCCGATCCCGCATCATAAGCTCCTGAAACATAAGCAACAGTGTTAGAACCGGTTGTGACTTGCAAGTCGTCCAAAGTAAATATGAAAGAGTTCTCAAAATCCCCACCAGCTTCATTTCTAAAGCCGCCGGCGCCAACTGGTAACCTTCTTATGTAATCAACGTAATCTGGATCATTTTGACTAGATGCGGCTGAAATCTTTGGTCGAATACCGTAATAAGCCAAGTATGGATTTGCTGCTCCACCTTCTGTTCCATTTTGTCTCAAAGGAATCGAAGGGAAGTTAAACGATGCTGTATAAGCAGCAGGGCCATAAGCTAGCATGTTCTCGGTCGCTGTAGAGGGTACGGAACCCGATCCTTTGATGAATGCACCAGCAAATGTTGCTGCGACATTACCGAATCCTTTTGCGTCAGCTGAACCACTGGTAAGAGTGAAGCCTTTCGGGCGAACAGGTCCAATAAATCCAGCAGGTAAATAACCTTGTCCAGCACCGTCTTTCACAAATTGTTTAACTTCAACATAAACAATGTCAGATTGATTCCGGAAGTCTCCATAGGTTCTATAGCGACGATCTGAGTCTGACCATTCAAGGAATTGATCCCCAATTTTGGCTGCAATGTAATTTGGAGAAGAGGGATTTAAGTTACATCCTGAGTAACGCTCTATCGTTTGACCATTCAAGTTTTTAATAACAACTGTAAATGTCCCATAAGGGTTTACGACAGGGTTTGATGGTGCATTGATTTGCTCAATTGCAATCATGTAATCTTTCTCAATTTCGTTTCCAACATGTAGAGATTTGAGTTTAAACAACTTTGCTTGATCCGTTTCTTTTTGAGAAACAACCCAACCAGTTTGCGATTCAGTAGCGGCTTCTCTGTGGTCACCCCAGTTGTTGTTTGTACCAGATCCACTTAAGAGTGGAAGAAGTAATGCATAGGATTTTCCTGCACTTGAAGACAAAGTAAGAGTATCTACTTCTCGTGCAAAAGTTTCTCCTAGCCAATAAGTTTTTCTTTGTGCCGATGGTGTTGTTTCATCGTTTACCAATTGAGGATTGGTATTGAATACTGAGCGGATATATCTAGAAGAGTCTCTATTAAAGTTAAAGGTAACTGAGTTTCCAACCTTTGCTGTGGTATTATACACAGATAATTTGTACTCATTGTTCTCTAAAGACTGGAAAAATGTACCAGCTTCTTCTTTAGCTGCATTGTCAGCAACGCTTGTACCTGTTAAGGCAAGATACCCACTGTCTGCATAAAAAACAGCAGCTAAAGCACCTGTGCCGAAATCTGTGGCACCTGAGGCAACTAAAAATAAGCCATATGCTGTTGAGTTTTCAGCAGCAACACTACTTGCTGTTCCAGAAAGTTCCCATCCGGCTTTTCCGCCATTGGCATCTGTTGCTCCAGTTGCCTGTTCGCCGGCAAGTCTAACAATTGTTATTGGAGACTGTTCTGATGCAAGCCATGCTTGAGCAGCATAAGATGCATATGTAGGTCCAGTCATATTACCGTCTCTCCACATATCTCCTTGGGCGCCATTACCACCAGGGATAGGTAATCCAAAAACAGAGACGAAGTCGTCTAAGTTACTGACCTTAACTGGTTTGTTTGCTGGTCCTTTTCTCGTTCTACCAATAATGATTGGTCCTTCGTCATCCACTTGAGCTGGGATAAAGCTTTGGTCGATCTCACGGATGTCAATTCCGGGTGAAAGAAAATCAAATTTTTTAGCCATCGACTACTCTCCTTTAAAATATTAAAAATCATTTTCCTATTAAATAGTAAAGTTAGAACCCAAACTACATTTAAAAATCTCTAAAACTATCATCGTCGTTTTCCCATGGCTTAGTATCTCCAACGATTGATCTCTCTCTTATGATCTTTACTTCCACAATCGTCTCCTTAACAACAGTTGCTGGAGCATCTTCGTTTAAGCCATCGCCAAGGAAGTATCCAAGAACCTTAAGAGTGATGGAGGTTCCAAAAGATCTTTCTTCTTCTCCAAGATTTGCCACATTGTTAGACTGGGCAAAATCTGACTCGATGAACACTTCATATCTGTGCCCATCATACTCTGCCAATAATACGTTTATATTACCAGTTCTAGAAACGAAAGGTGTCACTAGGTCATTCATTTGTTGTTGATACTCTGCTCTAAGCCTTACTGTGTAGCTTGCGTTGACCCACACTGGGATTGGTGCATACACTTCTTCATATACTATTTTTTTGTTGTCTGTTGGATAGTTTTCTTGACCAGAGACTTTATCGCTTTCTATTGAGGCGAACTTTCGTGTTACCTTCTGAGATATCCTTCTGGATATAAGCCGTTGATGTTTTTTGTACCCTCTCGGCCCGGTTGTGTCGGGGAAAATGTTAGCTTGGTAAGCCCCTTTGAATGATGGATCCTTTGTGAGGCTTGATCTCTCTAGTGAGATTAGGGGAAGCTTTAATTTACCAACGGAGTCTCGAATATCTTTTTCCTTTGAGTTAAATGCTCTCTCTGGAAACACCCAAAGGACAGGGACTTTCTTAAATCCACTATTAGTATTTGTGTGAAGGTCAAATTGATCATTGATTAAATTAAATATTGCCATATCGATAGTCTCAATCGTTGATGGTTTAAATGTCATAACTTTACTCTCCATTGAATACTCCGTCTCTTGCTCTAATACAATCCGCTGTCACTTCGAATCTTGAATCAATTTGCCCAAATAGAGCTTTTGGCTCATTTAGCTTCACTATTTCGTAGTAAATATCGCCATATCTTACAAAGTCTCCTTCGCGCACATAGAGATCTTGATCTTCTGTCAATCTTCTCTTGTGGAAATTCACTTTCAGACCAGTTGCCTTGTCGATCCCGATTCCTTCCATGAAAGTTGTTTCGACGCCCAAGTAATCCACAAGAGCATATACTCTAATGGGGTGTAGAAAGTTTTTCTCCAAAGCTTCGCCATATAAAGGGTGAAAGTTTGTGGTTTCCATGTCAATTGGAAAGTATAAAACCTGCTGTCCGACGACTCTCTCAATGATCTCATCGTTGATTTGTTTTACTAGGTTTTTTTCTTTTTCTCCTAAAAACAAAGGTGATGGCGGTTGCGATGGTCTTTCCCATTTAGACATTAATTTATCCTACAAAAATTTTCATTGGAACTTTTTGAACAATAGCGTCCATATTATCGACCATTGCCTTGTCTGCTTCAGCAAGCTTGGCATAGAGCATCTCGTCGAGTTGCTTGTTGAGCTCTTCACGTAAAGCAGTTTGCTCCGATGCCGCTTGAGACAGAAGATCTGAGGCGTTCAGTGTGACGGTGTCACCAGGAATCGGTACATTACCACCGAACTTTCCTCGAACTTGCCCTAGGGTCTCTTTTGAGAGCGCTAATGAGAATCTTCTGACCCATTGCTGGCCGATTGAGTTTACTTTCTCAAATGCGATATTCTCCATTGGCATGGTGTTCATATTGTTTACACCATCAACACCATTGTCACCATTCGAGTCTTCAAATGCATCATTTCCTCCAACAGTGAATCTAAACCAAAATTTTGATGGAGACACAGAGTCAGGAGTGGGATAGAGTCTTAGCTTGTTATCTACTATCTCATATGAATAATGAGAAGTTCTTGTATACAAATGGTCTTCGTATGCGATTGCTTGTGCTTTGTTTTGCCAAGGTGGGATGACATTAAATGTTGAGTCGTCTGAATACTGTCCGTAGTTGCTCATGTCTCCAACAACATTTAAGCCACCATAGTATCCATAAAATCTCCACATTTGTCTAGGAGATATGTAATATAGTTGTCTAATCTTGACTCTTTTGTTATTCATCCCTTCCCATGGAGAACCAGCTTGGGAACTAGAAACGATCTGTTGCAAGTCATAGTCTTGTTTATTTGATACACTGTCAAACGATGCAGAGTATATAGGTTCTGTACCACCAACCATTGCTTCGGAAGAAAACTTATCCGAATTTCGAAAAGCATAGTCGAATTGAAACTTTGGATACTTAAGAGCGATACCTACTCCCTCTACAAGGTCTCCCTTGTGATCAAATGACCCTGTAGGACCACCTAGGGCGCTCCCTAACGCGTTTCGTGCTTGATGGAGGTTCGTTATGTAGGAATATTCTAGAACGGCTTCCTCGTAGTTATTATAGACGTTCTTGGCTGTGATTTCGATATCTAAGATGTCACCACCTAGACGCTTATAAGTGTAAGCAACTTGTGCAACTGCACCAGTAACAAAAGAATTACTTGTATAGTACCCAATTGCCAACGAACCAATAACGTCGCCAGTACTTCCCTGTTCCGGTAGTGTGATTGCCGACACTGTTGATGCCGGTGTTAATTCTGGAAATGACATATAAAACCCTCCGTCAAAGTAAATAGTTTAAATAAAAGCAAACCTCCGAATGCCGAAACATCCGAAGGAAAGGAGGTTAAATGAAATACAAAATAAAAATTACTTTTTGCGAGATTTTTTACGAGCCTTCTTTTTGCTTTTTACTTCTTGAACGGCCTCTTGTGTCTCTTCGATAATGTCTTCGATAGTTTCTCTTGCTTCTTCAGCAATCTCAACAACCTCTTCGGCTAAATCGACAACTTCCTCAGCAACTTTCTCAGCAACCTTTGTTGCAACTTCGATAGTTTTTTCAGCAGCATCTTGAATTGATTCTGCTATGATCATTGCTCTTTGTTGACCTTTCTTTTCTAGCTTTCTTCTTCTGTTAATGTGTGGCGCAGCCATAATAAATCTCCTTTAAAAAAATCTTTCTCTCTAAATAGTGCCGTAAAGACAAAAAACCCCAACTCCGAAGAGCTAGGGCCAAATTGTGATTAGTAGTTAATCTTAGAGATCGCGAACGATAACCAAACCATACATATCAGGACGAACCATTTTCTTCGCATAGCGAGTCATGACTCCCTTACGAGGAACGAAGTCTTCAGGTCCAAAGATGGTTGGAGTTGTTTGCAATGGTACATATGGAGCATAAACATATCCACTTTCCAAGAAAGAAGAACCTTTACGTCCAACCAAGATTGCGTTACGTGCAAAGTAAGGATCAACGATAACGTCGAACTTACGGTTTAAAGAACCAACCTTTACAGCACCGATGTCGCCTTTGTCAGCGTCAGCAGTTACGTTTGCGCGGAAACCAGCTGTGAATTCCAAAACGTTAGCAACTTCAGGAGAAACAACTACGAAGTTAGCACCACCACGCAAAGTCTTACGGTGGATTTGTGCAGATACATCATTGATAGTTTCGATCAAAGTTTCATACCATTCAGAAACATTACCAGTAAAGTCAGGAGCACCACTAGCACCGATCTCGGCACCAGTTGTACGGTTTACGAACAAACCGGGTGAACGTGACCAGTAGTAAGTTGCAGCAGTTGCACCGTTTACAAGGTCAGCCAAGATTTCACGATCCAATTCAAGAGCAATTTGCTCAGAAAGGATAGAAGTCAATTCTACTTCAGCATCCAAGTTGTGGTAAGCGTTCAAGTCTTGACCCAATTCTGGAGTCCACTTTGCTTTCAATTTCTTGGTTTGTGCTGTGATAGCGATTGAGTCAACTTTGATGTCGATCTCTGGAATTTCAGAAACTCCCTCAAGTGCCCATTCTGCAGCACCTTCGATTGCTCCAAGAGCTCCACCTTCGATCAAGTTGTCGCGGAATGGAGTAGAACCAGTGATATCAGTAGCAGCACCTAAAGTATTTTCTACAGCAGAACCAGAAGTTCCGATAAAGTAGAAGAAAGCAGATCCAGCAGTTTCACCAGCCGCAGTGTTTGACAAACGAGCCAATCGACGAAGAGCTTTAGCATCAGTAGTCACCTTGGCGTTTTTAGCTACACCGTTAGCCCCAGTAAAGTCAAATGCAGACAAGTTGTCCAAGTCGATTTGAGGTTGAGCAGCCAATCCAGCAGCGAGAATTTGAACTTCCAAAATGTTTGCAGTGTGTGCAGCAGTTTGGGCATCACAAAGACTCATGATATCCGGATCATAAGATAATTTCTTACGATCACCATCGGTAATAGAAGAAGATACATTGATACGACGCACAGCAGTATTAGCAGCAAGAACTTCGAAAGAACCAGTCGCAGAAGCGTAAGCATAACCGCGAGCAGAGAAACGAGGACCAGAAAGGTCTTCTTTCAAGCTTGTTCCGACCAAGTTAACACCACCAGTTACTTGAGAACCAACACGGTCAGTACCGTAGATTGATTGTGCGGCTGTGTTTCCAAGACGATCAGCCATAGTTAGGTCGCCCAACTTGTTTCCGAAAGTGAAATCCAAGAAGAAGATTAATCCACTTGGAAGAGACATTGGTTGTACAGAAACCAAGTCGTTTGCAATCAACCCAGCGAATACACGACGAACGATTGGGAATGCAACAGCAGCAAAACCTTCGACAGATCCACCAGCCATTGTGTTAGACTCACGAAGTAATTCGCGAGCTTGATTTTCTAAAAGACGAGCCATGTTGGCTTTTTGATTGCCATCAGACAATCCTTCCAAAAGACCTGTTGCGGTCCATTTGTTTAAAAGAGCAGCACCTTCTTGTTGCATATCGCGATTCACGATGCCCTCTGTAAGAGTTTCGATAATAGACATTTTAAAATCTCCTTAAATTATTTTTTTATGCCAGCAAGCTTCTGCATCTTTTCCAAAAATGGATCAGAGCTTTGCTTGCTTTCGTTAATGTTTTGCCTCGAATTCAACATAGAACTTAAGTTCGATCTTCGATTGACAGACTCGCTCAGTGATTGTGGACCTCTTTTGCTATTAGGCGTCGATCCCACTGTGGCTTTGAGTGTCTCATGAAGTTTTTTAGCTTCTTTCGGAGACTCCGCATTTGCGATGGCTTCGACAATTTTTGATTTTTGTCGCTCATTCAGGGAGGCATCACCCAGAGTACGGTTCTGGTATAAAAGTTTTGCGTTGGACAATAGTGTTTCCTCAAGATAGACTTCCATCTTGGATAGGACGTTTTCCAGTTGATCGTTCTGGCTCGTCAGAAACTTTAGTGTCTCATATAATTCTATTTGTGCTTGTTCGGCAGTGGTTTCATCTTCGGAAGCTTCTTCAGGAGGTTCTTCATCTTCGGGATAAACAATTGCTGCCATTTCTGCGTTATGGGCTTTTCTGTGTTGAGATCCAACTCCATTTCCACCGAGAGTATCTAGGATTGGGTTGTAGTCTATTTCCACTTCTTCTTCGATGACTTCTTCGTCATCTTGCTCAAGTAAGTCCATAACCTCTTGAAGGTTGAGGTCAAAGTCACCATCTCCAGAATCGCCTAACGATCCATCTAGAGAGTCTCCACCGTCTTCATCGGGTGTTTCCCCTCCCAAGTCTCCAAGATTGCTTGTAGGTTCATCTATGGATCCCTCAGAAGCATTCTTTTCATCTTCTCCAATCTCAAGATCTCCAAGATCAAGATCGACCATTCCATTTTCATCTTCTGGTAAATTATCGACAAGTGCTGTGAAATTAGTCATCATGTCGTCATATCTATTATCCCAAGCTGGAGCAGGTTCCAACACTGGGCTGTCAGCAGGCATAGCCTGTGACGGCGATGGGACTGATTCTTCTTCCTTGATTAATTCGTCTTCAATTTCTTTAATTGTACTTTTTGCTCTATCTAGATTTGATGAATCATCTACCTCAAGCATTTGATCTACTGCCTCTTTTATTTGTTGAGAATATTTCTCAATTACCGACTGCTCAGCATTCTTAATTGCTTGTTCTCTCAATGTAGCTGCATCTGTAATTGCTTGTTTTAACATGTTGGACATTAAATCGTCTCCCGAATTTATATTTCTCCATTAAATAGTGTATTTAGAGTTTAAACTCCAAAAGAGGCTTCAAAAAGAAAACGCCTCAACGCTTTCACGTTGAGACAAATCTTTGTAGTAAATAAGTTTTATCTTAATTATACACCGGCATTATAAAGATCAGTAACCTGTTGAGAAGTCAACACTTCGTTTTCGACTTCAAAGTTCTTGATCTCGCCATCAAAGAAGGCATATGGTTCATTAAGCGGGCTGGTGCGCGACCATGGGTTCGCACCGATGTAGAGACCCCAACCAGAAGCATATCCCTGAGAAACGCCTGTTGCGCCAGCACCTGCTTGAGAACCGTCAACATATAAAGTGTAGCCAACAGATGCTTCCCAAGACACGGCCAAGTGATGCCATGCACCGTCATTCAAACCACTAGGTCCAGGAAGTTCGCCCGAGCCGCCGGCTGGGTGTCTGTACTTTAGTTGACCATTGTTTAATCTTGCGAAGAAACCATTGAAGCGGTCTGCTCCACTCATACCTCTGACGTGAGAAGAATAGATTCTTCTATCACCAGTTGCACTTGTTTTAAACCAAATAGATGTGGTCATCTTATCTGTGAATCTAAAGTTGTCGCTAACGGTTGCATAGTCGCCAGTGCCGTCAAGCACTAGAGAACCATTGCTTATGTTAGCATCGCCATAGAGAGTTGCGGATGATTCAAGATAACTTGAACTAGAGCCTTGTGCTGCTGTCTCGATAGACATTTGTCGATCTGATTGACCAGCAATCAATGCTACTTGTGCTTCTGTCAAAGCAACTCCATC
>ENA-OSJC01000833-OSJC01000833.1-marine-metagenome-genome-assembly--contig:-NODE-833-length-28139-cov-6.144038_pt1 | contig 28139 bp, 27 predicted proteins | sample MGYA00237885_ERZ534234 | MGnify/ENA primary metagenome ERZ534234 (study PRJEB26413, sample SAMN06343907) | marine metagenome | isolation source: coastal waters | place: Atlantic Ocean: West Antarctic... | reverse complement strand
CCCTGAATCGCTGCCAAATCATATATAACAGATCCTGATTGCATATTATCAATCATAGATCCTTTAATAATTAATGGGGCTTTTTTACCTGGAATTAAAGCAGTACATATTACAATATCTATCTTTTTTAAAGTTTCTGCTAATAGATTTTCTTGTTTTTTTTTAAATTCTTCAGAAGCTTCTTTTGCATAACCACCTTCTGTCTCAAGATTTTCAGATCCTTCAACTGTTAAAAATTTTCCACCTAAACTTTCAACTTGTTCTTTTGAAGCCATTCTTACATCGGTGGCAAATACAATAGCACCCATTCTTTTTGCAGTTGCAATAGCTTGTAATCCGGCAACTCCCGCACCTACTACTAACACTTTTGCTGCTGGAATTGTTCCTGCCGCTGTCATCATCATTGGTATTGCTTTTTCAAAATTTGCAAATGACTCTATTACTGCCTTGTAGCCAGCAAGGTTAGCTTGGGAAGAGAGTATATCCATTGATTGGGCTCTAGTAATTCTTGGTAACATTTCTAAAGAAAAAACATTAATATTTTTTTTAGCTAAATTTTCTATTTTTTCTTTGTTATTATAAGGATTAAATACTCCAATGAGTGTTTGGTTTTCTTTTAGATTTGAAAGATTTTCATCAGATAATAAACCTAACTGAATAATGATATTAGCTTTGCTTAATATCTCTGTTTCATTAGTAGAGATCTCAACACCTAACTCTTTATAGTCACTATCTTTAAAACCTAGATGTTCACCATATTTTTCAACTATAGAAATTTCAAAACCAAGATTTATGTATTTTTTTGCACTATCAGGAGTGATTGCTATTCTTTTTTCTACTTTTTGATTTTCTAAAATTGAAACGATTCTCATAGAATGAACTCTATATTAAGAATATTGCCATTAAAACTAAAACACCAATAACAGCGACAGTTCCCCACAATACAAATTTTGTGAAATTATTCCAAGTATTCTTATGGTTTTGATTGTCCATAAAGACTACTTCTGTCTTGCTTTAAATTTTGGGTTTGTTTTATTAATTATATAAACTCTACCTCTTCTTCTAACTAACTTAGAATTAAGGTCTCTTTTCTTTAATGATTTTAACGAGCTTTTAATTTTCATAATATTTTTTATAGCCGGCAATGTCCTACTCTTCCGTGTCTTAAGACAAAGTACCATTGGCGCTGAAGGGCTTGACTTCCGAGTTCGGAATGGGATCGGGTATAACCCCTTCGCAATAATCACCGGCGTGAGTGTTATATCTAAAATAAAAACATTGTAAACAAAGAATTGAGCTCTTTTTTAAGAGTTTTTAACAATATTTGTGATGTGGTCTCTAAGATTAATTTTTCCAAATATTTTGTGAACTTTATTTGATAAATTCATACTTGTTAAAGCTGAGGCGTATCTTTCACCTTTTCTTGATGGAAGAAACTTAACTTTACTATTAAACATTTTTGCAACATCAATAATCGTATGGCTCTTTTTATGAGATACACTGTAATGTCTGCACTCATTTTTTTTCCAAGCGAAATAACAAGCATCGACTGTATCAAAAACATGTGTAAATCTTCTAGATTGTGATCCTGGCCTAACAATCGTTAATGGTATTTTTTTTTTAAACTGATCCTCAAATATTCCAATCACTGTAGCCATAGAACCTTTTTTTATTTGCCCAGGTCCATAAACATTATAAAAATAAATTATTTCATACTTAAAATTAAACCATTTTTTTAAATTTTCTAATAGTTCTAAATTTTTAGCTTTAGTAAATGCGTAAGGAGATAGGTTTTTATCGTCACCTTTATTTCCAATACTTGCTGATGTTGCTGAATATATAAGTTTAATTTTATTAGAAAGACAAAAATCAAATACACTATTTGTTCCTACAATATTTGATTCCATGCACTTATCCATCTTTAAAAAACTTTGGTAGATTCTTGAAAACTCACCAAAATGAAATATTGTATGGATAATATTTTTGTAAATTTCCAGTTTTCTAGATATATTTTTTGTATTACATTTAAAATAATTAACTCTTTTGTTTTTAATATGGTTTTTTTTATTTCCTGATGAATAATTGTCTAGACTAATAATTTTAAAATTAGTTTTTTTAACAAGTAAAGAAATTAAACTTGAACCAATAAAACCTGCTCCACCAGTGACTACAATAAATTTTTTCATTTCAAAATTTATATTTAAAAATCACTATTAAAACTCTAAAGGCATCATAAATTCCAATTTTTTTTCCTTCATCATAGCCCCTGCCTTTATAATTAATTGGAACCTCTTTTATATTTAAATTTAAATTTGAAATTTTAGTAGTGACCTCTGGACAAAATGCAAAATCATTTTCTATAGGTTTAATTTTTTTTAATAACTTTGTCTTAAAAATTTTATAACATGTATGTGCATCAGTTAAAGATTGGTTATTCAAAATATTAGAAAGTATTGTCAATACATGGTTTGAAAAAATTCTAAAATTAACAGAAGGCTTTTTTTTTAATGAATATCTTTTTTTATTTAATACTCTGGATCCATAAACAACCTCTACTTTATCCTCCAAAAAAGGAGTTAATAATTTTTTATAGTCCTTTGGATCATATTCTAAATCTGCATCCTGTATAATAACGAGTTCTCCAGATACATATCTTAGTGCTGATTTTATACATGCGCCCTTACCTTTATTTTTATTATGGAAGATTTTTTTTTTTATTGCCTTATGTTGAGCTTGTTTTATTTTTTTTCTACTCCCATCAGTTGAAAAATCATCAACTAAAATCAATTCAAGATTTAAATTTGTATCAATAACTTTTTTAATTATTTTGGAAATCGTAGAATTTTCGTTATAACAAGGTATTACAACAGACAATTTTTTTTCAAATATGGATTTCATTAAAATATATCTTTTTTGCTTTTTAACCTGTTACTGTATTTTTTCATATGGTCATGTAATAAATAAAGTTTTATTTAAATTTAAAATAAAAAATACTGCTGAATTAATTATTTTAGGTTTCATTTTTTTATCTTTTTTAGCATTATTTTTAAACTTTTTTATTAGTTTAAATGTCTATCTCAATACATTTATCTTTTTTATTAGCTTTGTTTTCCTTTTTATCTCAAAAAATTCGATTGATTTCATTAATGTTACCAAAAAAATAGCAATTATCAGCTTAATAGGATTTGTAACTTTTTTATTAGATCATTCTAATAGACCAGATGCTGGTCTTTACCATCTTCCATACATAAGCATGCTTAATGAGGAAAAGATAATATTAGGTTCTGTTAACTTACATTTTAGATTTGGGCATATCTCATCTTTACAATATTTGTATGCTATATTTAATAATTTAATATTAAGTGATAATGGAATTTTAATACCACTTACATTAATTTTTCCTACAATATCTATTTATTTTTATGAAGAGTTAAGAACAAACCATAATATAACTCTAAAATTATTTTCAATATTTTCATTAGTTTTTATCTTAAGCACAATGAATAGATATAGTGGTTTTGGTAATGATGATCCAGCTCACATGATGTATTTATTAAGTATCTACAACATCATGAAACTCTTTATTATAAAAAATGAAGACTCAAAACAAATACCCAATAAGATAGTACTTTATTGTATAAATACATTTTTAATAAAACAATTTTATGTTTTAATATTAGTCTTTCCTTTAATTGTATTTATAGCAAATTTCAAAAAAATTAATTTGTTTACTAAAGCAAATATATTTTCAACTTTTTTTATTTTTTTATGGTTGCTTAAAAATATTTTGATTTCATCTTGTGTGCTATATCCAGTAAATTTGACATGTATTAAATCTTTAGAATGGTCACCGATAGGTACAATAAGTGACTCAAACAAAGTTAGTCTATCATCTGAGGCTTGGGCTAAGGCTTATCCTGATAGAATAAATAAATCAAAAGGTTATAGAGAGCATATATCTGATTATGAGTGGATAAAAGGATGGATGAATACTCATTCAAAAGTGGTAATTAAAAAGATATTACCCTTATTAATTTTTTCAATTTTAATAATACTTTTCTGCTATGCAACATTAGAATATAGAAAAAAAGTTAAAACAAAAAAAATTATTTTAATTATTCTTGTAATAAATTTAATCTTTTTATTGTTTTGGTTTTTTAAATTTCCAACTTATCGCTATGGTGCTGCTTATTTAGGCACCTCTGTAATATTATCAAGCATAATGATTTTAAATAAATTCAATATTAAACAAAATATAAAGAAAATATTTACCTATACTTTAATACTACTATGTTTTTTGTTAATTTTAAAAAATTTTAATAGAATATTTAAGAATTTAGATGCAAAATATGTTGACTACCCATGGCCAAAGAAAAACTCTTTTACAACCAATAATAAAAAAAATACAAATATACCAAGGATACAAGATAAAAAAATTATCTATTATACTGCTTCACCTTATACATTGTGTATGTATAGCAAAGCACCATGCACATCATTTAAAGATTTAAAATTGAAAAGAAAGATATATCCCTGGAATTATAAAGTTTTAATAGCTAACTAAATAAATTTTTTTTAAAGATTTACCAAATAAGTTATATGAAAAAGCCTCAGATCTCTTATCATTTGAAGGTTCATTAGATATTTTATACCTGGTGATAGTATCAAAATACATTAATCTTTTATTTTTATAATTTTTGATATGTTGATACTCATGCATTAAATGAGGAAGTAAAGGTCCTGGATCAGTTTGAAAAATTATATCTCTTTTTTTCATAATATTAAATAATTGAGATGTTAAATTTGATTGAATATTATAATTTAGTAATAATAGAACAATTATTAAGACATTAAGTTTTAAATTGATCATATAAATGTATTTAGAGTTTGAGATAATAAAAATTAGACAATAAAAAAATGGTAATGTCAGTAAAAGATATCTTTGTGATAACTTCAAAAAAGATAATGCAAATATGTAAATTAAAATTATAAATATGAAGAAATATATTTTCTTTAAATCAAACCTCTTTTCAACAATTTTTTTTAATGAAAAAATTAGGTAAAATATATATGTAAAAACTGTACATATTATTAGTTTATAAAAATCTAAATTAAATAATTTTTGAATCGGTCCTAAATTTATTTCTCCATAGTTAGATGATAAAAATTTAGATAATAAGAAACTAATTGAAAAAATAATTATAATTTTAAAAATTAAATTTTTATTTAAACTCTTTTTGGTTAACTTAATAAGTAATGGAAATGTAATCAGACCTAAATATCCAACGTAATAAATAAAATTTGAAAAAATATTTAAAAGATATGCTAAATTTATTTTTTCTAATTTGATGAAAATTGCTCCATCTGAAACAAATTTATCAGGTAACAAATAGAAATCAAAATAATATTTGTTCAAAAATAAAAAAGTAAAAAAAATAAAAATGGGTAATATAATGCCAACGATTAAATTAAACTTTAATTCAAATCTAATCTTTTCAATAAAAAATAGATATATAAAAATAATTGGTAAATATATGAGATTGAATGGTTTTAAAATAATTGCAAATGAAATCCATAATGATGTTTGTAAAATCTTTTTTTTATTTTTGAAGTTATCAAGTAAAATTGAAAAACCATATACACCTATAGAGAAAGCAAATAAATCAACATAAATTCTATGTCCATAATACCAAATTAATGGATTTGAAATAAATATAATTAAAAAAAATAATTTATTTTCTTTTTTTAAAAAGCTTAATAAATTTTTAAAAGCAAAGATTAAAAAAAAATAACTAGTTGCAGAAAGAATTCGAATAGTAACTTCTGGACTTAAAAATATTATTATCTTACTTAACAATGAACTCAGCAAAGAAAAAATAATTGTGTTTGCTTGCACATTATAAAAGCTATCTATAAGAAAAAGTTTATCTTGCTGTAAAAAAAAAAAAGCCAACTTTGAGTAGGCACCTTCAAAGTTAGTAGGATACCAATTTATCGTAATTAGATGAAGTAAAAAAATAAAAAAGAATATTATTAAGTACTCCTTTGTATTTAATTCTTTATTTAGTAGAGCTTTTAGCATAAAAAAATAATATTAAATAACCAGCAGTAGCTATGATAATACTAGTTAAAAAATTTTGATAAATATAAAAATTTAAAAATGGTAACACTACTGATAATTGAATTAATAGATTAGTTTTAACTATACTTATTTTTTTTATAAGAAGATGGTGAATATGACTGTTGTCTGGCTGAAACATATTTTTTCCTTGAGTTAATCTTAAAATAGAAACTCTTATTAGGTCAAAACCAGGTATTGCCATAATTAAGAAAATTTCATCAACAAAAAAAAGATTTGATTTAATATAAGAACCAATGAATAAGAAAGAAAAAAGAGAACCTAGTAATAATGTACCATTATTTCCAATAAAGATTTTTTTATTAAAGTTATAATATAGAAAAAAAATTCCACAAATAATTAAACCAAAGTAAAAATGGATCATTATTCCTTTGCTTATAAAAATGATTGATAAAAATATTAAATAAAAACCAAATTGCAAATCGATTCCATCAAACATATTGCAAGCATTAACAAAACACACGAAGCATATAATTGTAAATAAAATAGAAAAATTGCCTAATATTATCGATTTTGAATAAAAACTAAAATTTAACTCTTCAATTAAAAAATTATTATTAATCAAGATTATACATAAACTTACAAAAATCATCAAATATATTTTTGTATTAGCTTTTAAATTAAATTTATCATCATACAAACCAATTATAAAAAAAATATTTGAAACAAAAATTAAAGAAACCATTTCTCTTAAAGTAAAGAAAGTTTCCACATTGTCATAAATATAAAAAACTAAATATATTAAGTTAAAGATAAAAAATAAAAACCCTCCTATTAAAGAAGTTTTTTTTTTATGTAATTTTCTGGCATAATCTGGAAAATCATAAAAATCAAACTTTTTTGTAATCTTGTTAAAACTAAATATAAAAATTATATTAAGTATCAGTGTTACTATTATAAAATTATAATTCATTTTTTTTATTACTTAATAAATAAAAACCTACTGGTAAATAATTTATTATTGAGATCCAGTTATTAAAAAAATTACCAGAAGGCAATAACGGCATTAAAGATATTAATAATGCTAATAAATAAAATATCTTAGCTTTATGCAGGTTATTATCTTTATTTGAAATTAATAACCAAAGATTAATTGACATAAATTTAAGTACATAAAATAAACTTAAAAAATAAAATGAAATCCCAACTATACCTGTTTCAGACAGAAACTGCATAATTGTATTATGTGGATGTGTGGTACATGAAAAAACATTTTCGCTATATCCATCTTCGCACACTTCACGAAACATTTTTACACCAGAACCAAACATAATATTGTCTTTAAATATTTTGTAAGCTGCTACGATATGGTAATGATGATGAATACTATAAATATAAATTTGGTCATTGTCCGTTAACTCTTCTTTACTATTTGAGATACCAATTTGATTAAATGTTTTGTCAATTAATCTTTTTTTTGATCCTTCATGTGTAAATATTATTGATAAAAAAATAAGACCAATTGTAAATAGTTTTAAAAACCATTTAATATTTAAAAAATTAATTAAAAGTGCTCCCATTAAAATGCTTAGAAATGCATAAAATAAAGCAACTCTTTCTCCTGATAATAAAACTAGAATACAGCTTATTAATAAAAATAATGAAACATAGCCGTCTTTATTGCCAATTATATTTAAGTATTTGCAATACATGTACAAACCTAAGTAAAATGGTAAAATCCTCGAGATAAAACTTCCGATAATTAATTCATCCTTGAAAAAACCACTTAATCTATAAGTATCTGCCATTAAAAATGGCGGATATCCAAATATATTTTTTGAATAAAAGAATTGAATAAAACCATCGAAAACTATGATCATTAGACAAAATGATATGGAGCAAAAAAAATAGTATAAATATTTTTTATCCAATTCAAATAACGATTTAATTGCAATAGCAAATAGCATAAATCTTATATAAAAAAATGAGGATTTAAGTGATAAAAATAAATTTTCTGAAAATAAAGAGCGGAAACATATAATAACCCAAAAAAGAATAAAAAATTTTACAAAAGGATCTTTTAAAAAAGTAAAAATATTTTCTTTGAAACTTTTTTTAATGAATATTATACAAACAACAACCAAACTAAAATCTGCAACAAACCTACTAAAAATCAAAGCAAAAGGTATTAAGCAAACTAAATATAATTGAAGTAAATCATAGCTAAAATTTTTTCTAATCAAATTCATATTTAGAAAATAATATTTTGATTATTTTTTGAGAAACATTTGGAACTATATACTCGGGGATATTTTCTTCAAATCCATTTAGCTCTAATGAAATCTTAATTTGTTTTTCAATATTTTTTATAGAGCTACCTATTAGTATTGATGATCCAGCTTCAATTGTTTCAGGTCTTTCTGTTGCATCTCTTATTATTAAATTTGGTTTTTTTAATATTGCAGCCTCCTCCTGAACTGTTCCACTGTCAGAAATTATACATAAACAATTTTTTTCTAATTTAGAAAAATCAAAAAAGTCTAACGGTTCAATTAATTTTATATTTTTATGTAATTTAATTTTAAATTTTTTTAATTTAATTTTTGTACGAGGGTGTATTGGCCAGATTATTTGTTTTTTTTTAATTGATGATATTTTTTTTAAAATTGAAATAAGATCATTTAATCTTTGAAAACTATCAACATTTTCTTGTCTATGTGCAGTTAAAAGGAAGTAATTATCTTTAGTTAAATTTAAAGAATCTAAAATTTTAGAATTTTTTATTTTTTTTTCATAAAAATTCATAACTTCAAATATTGGGTTTCCTGTAATAAATATTTTTTTTCTGTTAATTCCTTCTTTAACTAAGTTTTCACAGCTTCTATTAGTATAAGGTAATAATACATCGCTTGAATGGTCAATAATTCTCCTATTAATTTCTTCTGGTACCTCATCATTATACTGTCTATTACCAGCCTCCATATGGAAAACAGGGATTGAGAGCCTTTTTGCTATAACTGCACCAAGACTACTATTTGTATCACCTAAAACAAGAAATCTATCAGGCTTAATATTTAATAAATGTTTCTCTAATTTATTAAATATTTTAGATAATTGCTCACCAAAAGATCCCTTTGCATTTAAAAATAAATCTGGTTTTCTAATCTTTAAATTTTTAAAAAAAATTTTATTAAGATTATAATCATAATTCTGTCCAGTGTGGATTATTGTGTGTTTGCTATACCGATCTAACAAAGGTATAATTCTAGATAACCTTATAAACTCAGGTCTTGTTCCTAGTAATGTTACTATTTTCATCTATTTTATTAAAATTCTAAAATTAAATCTTTTAAATTTGGAACTCTTTTGTATTCAGTGCCTAGCCAAATTTTTTTTACAATACTAGGGTACATGGTAGATAAAGTTCTGTTAATCCTTTTTTCAGCTGTAATACTTTTAATATTGATATTTTTTTTTGTTTTTTTTTTAAATATATTTAGCATTTCATATTTATTAATTATATCATTTGGCATTACATGAATATTAGGTGGTAAATAAATTTTATTTTGAATAATAGATATTATAACCTTCGCAAATGCATTTGTTGTTAGTCCATTCCAAGAATGATTTTTAAAACCATTTAGTTTTGATTTTTCTTTTTGAGAAAGAAACCATTCATACAAAGACTTTATACTATTCAATTCTTTTCCAATAATTGATGTTCGAATATTGTAAAAATTTTTACTATTTACCTCACCCAAACTCTTAGATTTACCATATATGTCCTCAGCATCATGAATATCATTTTCATTATAAAGCCCTTTTTTACCAGAATAAACACAGTCTGTAGCTATTTGATATATTTTATTTTTTTCAAATCTTTTATGCAATTGATGAGGAAATGTACTATTTATTTTAATCGCGTTGTACACACTATCTTGTTTAGTTTCATTAATTTCTGGTTTAATTATTCCTATACAATTAATTATTATTGTATTTTTTGTTATATATTTTTTTAATTTTTCAACATTATCTATTCTGGCGTCAAATTTGAAAAATGTAATTTCATTTAAATTATTTAATTTAAAATTTTTTTTTTGCTTTTGATTTCTTATACTTGCAAATATTCTATATCTTTTTGAGTCTAAAAAAACTTTTAGAACTTCTGAGCCAAGCATTCCAGTAGACCCTAAAATTATAATTCTTTTTTTATCTCTCATCTATTTTCCAAGGATTCCAATATCTAGCATCAAATCTATAATCATCCTTGATACTCTCTTCAAGTAACAGTGTAGAAAAAATTATTAATTTAGAATTATTCTCAAGTGACATTGAGCCATTAGCATACCCTTTAGGAATATGAATAAAGTCATGATTTGATTCGTTTAAAAAATAATTATAAACTTTATTATTCTTTTTTGGTTTTTTTATATTATCGATTTTAACAGCACTTACTTGAAATGTACCCTCTAAACATTTTATATACTTCTCTTCTTTTAAATGACCATGCCAAGCCCTAATAAAATTTTTTGAATAGTTGTGAACTACATAGAATCTTTTTATATTATTAAATTTTAGATTATTATTAAAAATTAATGATCCTCTATTGTCAAATACTCTATTTCCACTAATTACTTTTGGATCCATAAATTATATTTTTTCTTTAAATAGTTCTAGGTATTTTTGATTAGTATAACGCGGATCATTAAAATTTTTAATCCTTTTTTCAGTTAGTAGTTTTTTTAATTCCTTAATCCCAAAGCTTAGGTCATATATAGCATTAAAATTTAATTCTTTACGGGCTTTATCATTTTTTACACGATAATTTCGAGCATCTTGGAATTTAATTTTAGTTTTGATAATTTTTGAATTTTTAAAATGTTTTCCGATTGCATTAGCAATTTCTATTATGCGCATGTTTTTAAGTGACAAATTATATATACCTTGTTTTTTTGACCTAATTGCAATTTCAATAGCTCTAGCTACGTCCTTAACATGAAGTATTGGTCTAAATTGATCTCCCCCAAATACTGACATTTTTTTTTCAAAAAAAGCTTTTGCACTTAAAGTGTTAACCACGAGGTCCATTCTTATTCTTGAATAGTTATCGCTAACACCAAATAATGTACCAAGTCTAAATATGATTGAGTTGCTGTCTTGTAAAATTTTTTCACATTTAAGTTTAGATGTTGCATAATGAGAAAGCGGATTAACATCAGAATTTTCATCTAAGATTCCATTTTGAGCTCCATAAACTGAGCATGTTGAAATAAAGACGATTCTTTTTTTATATATTTTAATTAATTTTTTTAAAGTCTGAAAATTTATTTCATCAGTTAAGTTAGGGTTGATGCTACATGCTCCATCTCCAACTAAAGCTGCTAACCATATTATAGAATCAAAGTTATTCAGTTTTGATTTATAAAAATCTTGATCTCTTATATCGCCAAATATAAATTTACAATCTTTTCTAAATGATTCTTCGTATAGTAAGTTATCATAAACTGTTACATCATATTTTTTTTTCAAAAGGAGATCTACAATTACACCCCCTACATACCCTGCACCACCAACAATTAGAATTTTTTTCATATTATTTATCCAGTTAAATTATTTTAGGCTTTGGCAAAGGAACAATAAACTTTCCCTTAAAGCCCTGTTTTTTAATATTTTTTATGAGTTCTTTGGATATATGCCAAGAAAATAATAAAAGAAAATCTGTTTTTTTAAGTAAATGTGCTTTTTCTTCTATTACCGGTATTTTTGTACCAGGCATAAATCTATTTATTTTGTAAGACCCCTTAATTTCTAAAATATTATCAATTATTTCTTCATTCAATCCAACATAATTAATTAATGTTGCCGACCTTGATGGAGCACTAATACCTGAAATTTTAACTTTTTTATTTTTTTTTTTTATTTTTGACAGAATTTCTAAAAGATCTAGTTTTGATGTTGTTACTTTTTCCTTAAAACTATTCATATAGTTCACTGATAAATATTTTTTTTCATTATTTAAAATTTTTTTAACGTTTTTATTAATTGGAAATTTATCCTTAAGTCCAGCATAAACCCTTATAGATCCTCCATGTGTGGGGATTTCTTTAGCATCAAATATCTCGAAACCAAATTTTTTGAATAAGAATTTTAAACTAGTAAGGGAATAATATCTTAAGTGTTCATGGTAAACAGTGTCATACTGTATATCCTTAAGTAATGGGATTAAGTAATGTGACTCAGTTATAAATACACCATCTTTATCAAGGCATTTTTGGATACCTTTCATAATATCTTCTAAATTATCAATATGTGCAAATACATTGGTTGCTGTTATTATTTTAGCTTTACCATATTTCTTAAAAACTAAATTTGCCGTTTTTAAATTAAAATACTTTATTAAAGTATTTATTCCTCTTTTAATTGCTATTTTTCCTATTTTTTCAGGTGTGATGCCAAGGACCTTAAAATCAGATTTAAAATTTGATAGTAAATTTCCATCATTAGACCCGACATCAATCATTAAATCATTAGATTTGTAGGAAAATTTCCTCTTCACCTCTTTGCTTAAGTTAAAAAAATTATCTCTTAAAATTTTAGTTGTGCTGCTCGTATATGGATACTCTGGTGGAAAAAGTATTTTTTGATCAACAATAGTGCTTAATTGAACTAATTTGCAATTTTCACAAAACAATAATTCTGCAGGATAACTTGGCTGTTCTTTTGCTTCATGACTCAACTTATTAAATTGGTTTACAGGAGGTAAATATCCCAAAAAAAGAACAGACTTTAGCTTTTTATTATTACATATTTGACAAGATTTTATTTGTTTAGAGTTCATAATTTAATTAATCACTTTCTTTAAACCATCTTCTAATAAGGTATAATTCAAAAAACCAAGTTTCTGTATTTTAGAAATATCTGGACATCTAGCTTTTGTTCCACCTTTTGCTATTGGTTTATTTTTAATATTAATCGTTTTTTTGAAAATTTTAGCTATGGTTTTGCAAAGTTTATTTATTGAAACCATTTGTTCAGTTCCAATATTATAAATTTGCATATGCTTTCCTTTGGTCATGACTAGTTCAAAGGCTTTAATAAAATCATCTATGTATATAAAAGCTCGGGTCTCTTTACCTGTCCCTTTTATAAAAAAGTTTTTAGATTTATTTTTTTTCATCCTTGATACTAATTCTGGAACAACGTGTTCATTACCCATATTTTTACCATATACATTATGTGGTCTAAAAATAATCAATTTTTTAAAATATTTTCTACCAAAATTAACTCCCATAAGTTCTGTAAAGATTTTTCCACCAGCATAAGAAAATCTTGGGTTCATTATATCAGGTATTTTTATTGACTCTTCCTCATCTGTAGGAATTTTTTTTGGAAAATGATATACTTCTGAGCTTGAAGCTAAAAAAAGATTTTTAATTCCTCTTTTTCTACAGGTATCTATAATATTTATTACACCTTTTGCAGCAACCTCTAAAACTAAATCAGGTTTTTCATAAAAATACTTGGTACCATTAACTGCAGCTAAATGTATTACAGTGTCAATGTTCTTACATGCTTTAAATACATGTTGGAAATTTCTTATGTCACCTTTTATAAATTTTGCTTCATTAAGAGCACTTATATTTTTAAGCTTACCTCTCGAATTATTATCAAATATCGTAACTTTATAGCCCTTTGAAACTAACATTGAACTTATAGCAGAACCAATAAAGCCTGTACCACCTGTCACTAAAATATTTTTCATATCTTTGAGTTCTCAATATTGGTCATACCCCAAATATCTATAACTTTTTTATTCTTAAAATTTAATTTTTTATATATTTTATGAGGAGCACCTATAATTATAATATCTGAATTTTTAATTGTATAGTTTAAATCATATAAATCTTTATCCTCAGTGACATAAGGGTCTGAGCAAAATACATTCTTACATAATCTATTTAAATTATTTTTTAGCTTATAACTTAGTGATGATCTAGTATCGTCACATTCTGATTTAAAGGCCATGCCCAATATTCCAACATTTTTTTTTGACAGATTGTAATCTGTGGATAATTTTTTTATTAAATACAGAACTAAACCTTCATTTACCAGCATTGAATTGATTCCTAAATTAAAATTATTTTGATTAGATGCCATTAATTGCATTGTATCCTTAAATAAACAGGGACCAGCAGCAAATCCTGCAGATGGCATTCCGCCAGCCCTTGGATATCCATCAGTTGTTATTTTTCTTATTTTTTCAAAATTAAGACCTGCTGAATTTGCAATCATAAAAAATTCATTAGATATAGCAAACTGAATATATCTAAAGGCATTGGAAAATAATTTTGAGAATTCAGCTTCTTTTAAATCACTAAAAATAATCTTTTTTGAAATATGTTTAAAAATACTTGCTGCTTTTTTTTTAGCACTTTGACTGGTAGCAGCAACAATTTGTGGTAAATTTTTTATTTCTTCGAAAGTTTTACCTTGGACAACTCTTTCCAAACAAAAAGCAACCTCAGCTTTAATTTTTTTTTTTAAAAGGTAGCTCTTAAGCCACTCACTAGTTCCTGGAAAGACTGTAGATCTTAATATAATTAAACTTTTAGAATTTAAGTACGGCAATATTGAGTTGATACATTTTTTTAATTGATTCAAATCAGGATTCATAAATTCATCAACAGGAGTGCCAACTGTAATTAAAAAATCTCCATTTTTCATTTCATCACCAGGCTTATCAATAAAATATAAATTGTTTTTTTTTCTGGCTCTTTTGAATTCTGTTATGCCTCCATCTTCTTTAAATAACATTATTCCTTTATTAGCCTTTTTTACATTGTCAGAGTTAATATCATAACCAATAACCTTGAATCCTTTGTTGGCAAATAAGATGCTCAAGGGTAATCCAATATGACCAGTTGCACCAACGATAGTAATTTTTTTCATTATTTTTGATTAATTTAGTTTTTTAGCTTGTATATCCTGTCTTCAAATAAAGCCAAGGGAAATCTAAAATTTCTTATGTTAATAAAGCCATTTTTTTCAAGATATTTTTCGATTTTTTCAAAATCATAATTCACATACATTTTGGATAATTGTTTTTCTACCATTATATATTTTATTTTTTTATTTTTTAAAGATTTATGTGCACCTTTTAAAACTTGATATTCATATCCTTCTGTATCAATTTTTAGGAAATCTAATTTATCAATTTCATTTCTTTTCAGTAGGTTGTCTAAAGTATCAGATAAAACAATTTTTTTTTTAATTAATTTTTTTTTAGTCGTGAATAAAATTATTCTTTTAAACTTATACCATTTTGAATTTACATTAATTTTAGAGAGTGTTGAAGTACTAGATAAATTATTTATGTGAATTTTTTTTTTTTCGATCTTTAATCCTAACGCAAGATTTTCTATATTTATTTTTATATAAGGGTAGTTAGCTTTTATGTAATAAAGGTTTTTTAAAATTTCATCTTGTGGCTCAACTAATACTGCAAATTTAATTTTTTTATTTTTTTCGATTATGGATTTAAAAAATTCTCCTTTATGAGAGCCAACATCAACTATGTTTGTTATCTCTAATTTTTTTATAAAAAGATTAATTTTTTTAAAATAATAAAACTTATCAACAAAATTAATTATAGATTCTATTATTATGCTCATATCTTAAATAATTTTTTATAAAAAACTTTCCATGCATAAAAATACCAGGTCAAATAATTAGTTGACCATCCTAAAACTCTAAATCTACTTTTTCCAAATTTTCTTTCTACCCAATTTGCTGGATAATCAAGACACTTAAAATTTTTTTCATGACACTTAAGAAGATACTCAATACTATATGTAAATCCTTTAGTAGATGTAATCTGAATATTATCCACAACTTTTCTTGAGAATAGTCTGAAGCCATTAGTCGAGTCCTTGCTTGGAACTCCCGCAAGATAGTGCAGTGTAAAATTTACAATTCTAACTAATAAAAATTTAAAAAAAGGACCATTAACAATTTTACTATTTTTTGCAAATCTACAGGGAGAAATAATTTCAGCATTATTTTTAACAGCAACATCAATCATTTTATCAATAATATCTTGACTATAGTCATCATCTGCTGGCATTACCAAAATATAACTAGATATAGATTGTTTAATTCCAGACATTACTGCTCCGTGTGCGCCATATTTTTCATTTTTAATAAAAAAAATATTATTCTGTTTTGGAAAATTTTTTTTAATACAGGAAATAGTATTGTCATTTTCGTTATCATAACAAATCAATAGGTTATGAGATGACAAAACAAATTGATTAAAAGCATTGATTGTGGAGAGAATTGATTCACCCTCATTGTACACAGGTATAACTATATCTAATTGTTTCTTTAACATTGTAATTATTTGTGCTCGATATCACTAATTAATTTGTGCACTTTTATACATAAATCTATGTTTTGCGACAAAAAACTTAAATTATTTTTTTTTAAATCGTTAATAAATTTTTTTATATTTGCGCTGGTTGCTATCCGTCTAGAAATATCTGATACGTTGCTATTTTTTTGAATAAATAATATTTTATTATTTTTTTTAATAGTAAAATTATCATGATAATTCTTGCTTGTATTTTTTATCGAAATTTTCTCATTTTTATTATCAATAACTGAAATATCAAATAAATTTTTATTATTTTTTTGATTAGATAAAAAAACTTCAAAATTATTTTTATTTTTATCAATAAAGTTTAATTTATATGAATTTCTGTTTTTTGACATATTGATCAATTGAAGATCATTAAATATTTCAATTAAAATTGAAAATAAATGAAAACCAAAATTATATAAAATTCCACCTCCAATTTTATTATTATTTTTCCAAGAGTCCTTATGCTTTAAAGATCTAGATTTAAAAAACCATCTAACAACAATTTTTGAATTAAATAATTTTTTTTTATTGATAATTTTTTTGAATCTAATCATAGCCTCTAATTCCAAAAAATTTAAATCAAAACTGGTAAGTAATTTATTTTTTTTTATAGTTTTTGTTATTAATTTTGCATCTCTAAAATTATAAGAAAGCGGTTTTTGTCCAAAAAAAGGAATTTTTCTTGCTATAAGATACTTAATAATTTTTGATTGAATTTGTGGTGGTACAGCAAGAGCTACAAAATCGGGTTTATGAGTTTTAATTGTTTTTTTCCAGTTAATTAAAAAATTAATAGTTTTATCTTTTAAATTTTTTTTTGTTTTTGAGCATATGCCAATTAAATTTATATTTTTTTGTTTTTTTAAAATTGGATAAAGAACATTTAAACCATAGTTAGCTCCAATTATTAATGCTGAATATTTTTTAAGTTTCATTATTAAATATTATTTTTCTATAAACAGAACATCTATTAATTTATTAAATTTTGACCTTGAGTACCAATCACCTCCATAAAATAGTTTTTCATAAGCAAGATCTTTGCACTTAAATTTATCTAAATTTGATTTAAAACAATTTTTTATCTGAAAATTAACCAAGGATCTATTTGCCTGCCAATGAACACCCAAATAAGGAGTTAAGGTGCCAATTGAAAAAATATAGATTAGAGCACATGTTAAAAATAAATTTTTATATCTTTTATTTAAATATTTTTTCAAATCATCTCTTAAGAATAATAAAAATCCTATTTGAAATAATATTGATATGGTTACATATCTTGGCTGAATAAATCGCGAAATTTCCGGTCTTGAAATTGCTACCAATAAAGCTGTAAAAATGCTTATTATTAAAATTGGATTATTGCTTACAAAATAGCTAATTTTAATTTTTTTGATAATAGCAAAATAAATTAAAATTAATAATTGCAGATAGCCAATAAATAAACTTGGTAAAGAAAAAATTGTTGACCATGGGAAAAAAACATTCCCGAAGAACCCTGGAAAGTAAAATATCTTTATGATATTTATATAATCTATAACTTCACCTTTAGCTAAATTATTTACTGGTATAAAATATTTTGGCAAAATATAAGCAAGAATGAAGGATAATATTGAAAATATTATATAATTTAATCCAATTTTTTCTCTTAGATTGTACAAACCAAAAATTATTGAAAAGCCCAATAGGGCAAAACCTGAACCAAAAATATTTGGCGCCAAAATAATAATGAGAAAATTATAATAATGAGAATGTGTTCTATGATTTAATAAATTATATGAAAAAAGTGAAATAAGTAAAAAATTTAATGTCCAGCTAATATTAATTAATTGAGTTAGACTTGGAAAAAGCTTTCCAGAAAACAAGAATAATATTGCTATGGCTACTAGTGGTAAACTTAAGTTTAATTTAATAAAAATTTTAATAAAAATTATACTAGATAAATATACAAAAAATACTGAAAGATAATTAAATAATTGAAAATCTAAATTTAATATAACATTGTTTAAATAAACAAGAAATTTTATTATTGAATGATTGTGAATATTTTCAAATCTAAATATCCAATTAGAAAATGTAATGTCTTTTAAGAATAAACTATCTAATAAAGACCAATCATCAACCCAAAGAAAATTGCTATTAAAAACTATAATTAAAAAATAAAATAATGTTGTTAAAAAACTTAACAAAATCAAAATTGTATTATGAATATCTCCAAGTATTTTTTTTGATATAAAATAATGCAATATGAATATTAAAAAAATTATTAGGATTAATTTTAGAGATATATTTGAATAAAATAAATTTCCAATATTTTCAAATTCAATAAACAAACTTTCACACTTACTTTTATTTTTAGAAAAATATGAGCAAATATTAAGTAAAATATCCAAAAAAAATTATTTATTGTAAAGCCAGTGGAGCTTATTATGTGAATTTAATTTTTTTTTCTTCAACGCATAACCTAAGCCACTAAAGTTTCCGTTAATTGGAAGTCCACAACCAGACCCAACATAACCTGGCGCTTTTTCATTCAAATTTTTTTTCCACCAAGTATTATTGAACCAAATACTTACTACTCTTAAATCACACGCATCATCAGAATAAAAATAACTATTGTCATCTAGTTTTTTCCAAAGATACTTAATACAATCTTCTGTAGAGGATGATAAATCAACATCAATAAAACATAGTTGAATATTTTCTTTATGATTTTTCAAAGATTTAGAAAAGAGGCCTACTCTAAAGATACAAACATCTAACTCGCCAAATGAATATATATTTTTTTTTACTTCTTCTAGGCTGCCAACATACATTCCAGCTTTATAGTAACCATATAAGTTTAAATGAGGATATAATCTTTTACCAAGGTTTTTTTCAGATCTTGGCAAACCTTGAAATGAATCATAGACAATTAATTTTGCACCAATTATTTTAGCAGCAATAGACAATGCTATTGTTGATGAGCCTTTGTAGCATCCACATTCAACAATAAATTTGTTTTTTATTTTTTTTTTGATTTTTAAAACTTGCTTAAAAAGAGTGATCTGAGCTTCAAGACTTGTAGCAGAGTCTACGCTGGCTAATGAGGATTTTAATCTTTTTAAGATCCCTTTTCTATCAGTGGAAGATAATCCATACTCTTTCCCATATGGAAAGTTTATAAAATCATCTATTACACCATTATTAACGTATGATGAAAGTCTGGCAACGTAAGATTGGAAGTTAAATGGTAACTTATAAAATATTTTTTTTAATAACATTGGTTAAATTAGTTTATTTAATATTTTCTGAAGATAACTGACATTTTTCGCTAACATAAAATCACTTTTATAGAACTTAATACAATTTAATGAGATATTATCAATTTCTTTTTTAGTCATATTTTTCAATCTTAAAATATTAATATAAAGGTTATTATAATATCCTGCTCTAGATGACAAACCTAATTTTTTTTGCTTCACTAAGTTGTTGATTTCACCATTTGCTGATACTAAAATTGGTTTTGCATAAGCTAGGTATGTTTGAAATTTAGCGGGTATAGTTTTATTTAAAGCTTTTCCGTCATGTAACGTTAAGAGTAGAGCATCAGCTTTTTGATAATATTTTTTAACTTTACTCACAGATATATATCCATGAAGTTTAATAATATTATCGAGTTTATTCTTATTAATTAAATCTTTAATTAAAGAAAATTGATTTCCATTGCCAACTAAGTTTATTTGAATATTGTCTGTATTTTTTTTAATTAATTTTGCTATCTTAATTACAATTTCTAAATTTTGAGCCGCACCTAAATTGCCAGCAAAAAGAATTTTAAATGTTTTGCTTTTAAATCTTGATCTTAATAAAGTATTTTTAATATCAGAAGGATTATAATAAAGGACTACTTTATTCTTATTTTTTACAATTTTTTTTATAGAATTAACAAAGGAATTTGATTGGCACAAAATTAAATCACTGGAATTATATATCCATTCAATAATTGGTCTAATTAGGAAAGAAAGTTGTTTATTAAATGGAATTTTTAAATCAACTAATACTTCAGGCCATAGATCTTGAACCCAAATAACTAATGGTTTTTTTTTAATTAGTTTATACAAAATTGCTGGTAAAACCTGAAAGATAGGAGATGTTGCGTATACAAATATTATATCAAAATTTTTTCTTAAAAAAATTTGTGAAAAAAAAGATAAACTTAAAATGTATGACACATAATTAAAAAACTTGAAAAATGAATTTTTTTTTTGGTAAATTATGGGAAAACGCCATATCTTTAATTTTTTTTCATATTTTAAATAAGGTAGATAATTTTTGTATTTATTAATAACATTTTTATCAATATTGTAATGAGGCATTGATGTAAATATAGTGACATCATTTTTTTTTTTTAATTCATCTACAACAAAATTTATTCTAAAATTTTCTGGAAAAAAGTGTTGAGTGAAAACGCCTATTTTCATTTTTGACATTATATAAACATATCTTTAAAATTTAGTATGTCATTTTTATAATCTAATTGTTTCTCATTAGATTTTTTTTTTAATACTTTAAAATTATTACGAATAATTTTTATCATTACGGATGCAATATCATCAGGATTGTAGGGGTTAAATTTATAATCAGGTTTATAAAATTGATAAGAATAAGGCTTATTTGAACAAGCGAGCAATAAATTTTTTTGTTTTGCCTCGATAATTGGAAGGCCAATTGTTTCGTTTAATGATGGATAAATTAATGACTTACATTTGTCATATATTTTAATAAAATTATTTGTATTTTTAGTGTAGTAAAAAAATAACTTTAAATCATATTTTTTCATCAAGTAATCAGTTTTTAATAATCTCTGCTCTTCTGATGTTAGGGTTAGTAAAACAGATGGCCTTAAATGTTTTTTTGCTAAAATTACTAAAGCATTTAGTAGGTTTTTATGATTTTTATGAGGTTTGAATGATGCTGGGTAAATAAAATCATATATTTTTTTAGTATTTGAATTTACGTTATTAATTTTATCAAAAATATTAACCAGTTTTATTTTATATTCAGAAATATTATTATTAATTAATATCATTTTTGATATGGGTGAGAAAACTACCCAAATATCTGAATTTTTTTTGAATAAATGAAAAAAAATATATCTTATAAAATCTTTTGATAGTAACCAATCTAATTTTTTAGAATTATTATAAAATTCAGGAAATATATTAGCATTTTGAAAACACGTAATAATTAAAGATTTGCTATTAAATATTGGTGGCAGGCCACCTAAATATATTACTTTCGTATTTTCATTTGCATTTTTTTTTAACTTTAATTCATTTCTAAATCTTCCATAAAAAGAATTTTTAATAAATAAAACATTATTTAATTTTTTTAATTTTATGTAATCTGATCTTGAATCAATTAAATATTTAGAAAAATTAAATTTTAAGAAATTATCGAGAATAGACATACCTCCATGCATGTGAATGCCAGTTGCATTCAAGATACTTATAAATTTTTTTTTCATATTATTTTTCTTTTAAACTTTTTCATAAGAAGAATAAATTTTTCTAATAAAGTTAAGTTTATATTATCTGAATATCTTAAAAAAAGATTTTCTTTTTCTTTTAATGACTCGTTTACATTTAGTTTAGAACTTTGATTGGAATGATTTCTCGAAATTAGTAAAACTTCATTTAAATGATAAAATTTAAACTTTTTAGATAATCTAATCCACATATCGTAATCCTGTGTATGCTTTAGTGATTCATCAAATAGGCCAATTTTATTAAAACATTTTTTTCGTAAGATTAAAGAGCACCCATGAAGCTTTTCATTGGTTAACAGTGATTTTAATGTATCTTTAAAATAATTATTTTTTAAACATCTATTTAAAAAAAAATTATTCGATACATTCCATTCTATAAAATTTGATGAAACTATTTGGATTTTTTTATTTTTAAACATTAAGATTTGTTTTTCTATTTTTGAATTTATAAAAATATCATCATGACTCAGCCAAGCTATAAAGTCTCCATTAGCACTTGATATTCCTCTATTTAACGCATGAGCAACACCTCTATTTTTTTTATATGAGATAAGTTTTATTCTCTTGGAATTTTTTGATTCATATTTTTTTATTATCTTCTTTATTTTTACTTTTTGTTTAGAACCATCATCAACAATCAGTATTTCACATTTTTTATAAGTTTGCCTTAGCGCACTTGATAAAGAATCATTTAATAGTTCAATATTGCCATATATTGGGATAATTATAGTAACTAACATTTCTAATCTTTTAAAATATCAAGTAATTTTTTATTTTGATACTCTCTAGAATATTTAAAAATATCTTTTATATTCATTTTATACTTTTTTCTTTTTCTCAAAATTTTTAAAAGCTCTTTAGACAAATTCTTTTTTTTAATATTTATAGTGTATCCAAGTTTTGATTGATTTATAATTTTGTTTACTTCAGCATCACCATTTGTAACTGAAATTATAGGTTTTCTTATTGAAACATATTCATAAAATTTACCAGTTATTACCTCTTTCACAGTAGATTGCTCTGTATGAATAATTAACAGGTAATCCATTTGCTGCATCATATTTTGAGCCTCAAAGTAATCAAGATTCTTATTAAATATAAAATTTTTATAATCTCTTATATTACTTTTTGAAATATCATTGTTGCCATAAAAATAAAATTTAAATTTTTTATCTTTAAACTCATCTCCTTTCAGCGCATTAAATAAAATATTTATATCTCTATACCCCTTAGGATCATCAGAAATAAGGCCAAAATATCCGATTTTGATAGTATTGCTAATTATAATTTTTTTATCTGATGGTAAAGAATAATATCCATTAGTTATCAATACTTTGTTTTTATATTTAATTTTTTTATAAATAGTTTCTGTTGCACAAATAATACTATATGCAGATTTAATAATTCTATCCTCTAAATTTTTTTTTAATTTAGAAATTAGATAACTATTATCTAAATTATTGAATCTGCTAAACCACCCATCACGATAATCATAAATTATTTTTATATTATCATTATATTCTTTTCTAATTTTGTCACCAATATAAAAAAGAGAAAATGGTGGACAGGATATAATTACGTATTTGATTTTTTTTTTTTTAATAGTTATTTTTACAGCTTTGAATAATTCATTTCTATAAGAATGAGCATAATCTAAGGCAAAAAGGTATGCCAGATTTGGAAAGAATTTTTTAAAAAATCCAAAAATTAAATAAAAAAAAAAAGATTTTTTTTTAACATTTATTAAATTATATGATTTAATCTTTTTTTTTAGACCAAAATACCCAAAATACTGATTACCTGTTGAAACTATGTTGATATTAAATTTTTTTTCTAGGGAATTACAAAATGACAAGATTCGAATTATTCCACCTATTGATTTAGTAAAGGGTAAAAATTGACCAGTTATTAATAATATATTTTTTTTTTTCATTAAATATTTTTTAGTAATTTTATAATCTTATCAGTAGTGTCACCTGATCCAAAAAAGCTTTTTTTTGGTTTAAATCTTTTTTTACTTATTTTAAAATTTTTAATTAAATCAATTTTTGAACCGATTAAGAAGCTTTTCTTATCCTTAACTATTTCAATCCATTCAGTTTCATCTCTTAATATAAAGCTGTATTTTCCTAGGAAAAATGCTTCTTTTTGAAGGCCACCACTATCTGTAATTACAAATTTTGAATTAATAACTAGGGATAGATTATCTTTATACGAAAGGGGATCTATTATATCTAAATTTTTTGGTAGTTTTATTTTCTTAAAATCTTTAGAATTTTTAATCTTTGGGTGTATAGGCCAAATTATTTTGGTTTTTATTTTTGATAAAGATTCAATAATTTTATTTAAATTTTTTTTTTCTGTATTTTTGTCTCTATGGAGTGTCATTAGAATGTATTCATTGCTAGTTTTAATTTCTAATTCCTTGCTAGTATTAATAGCTAAATCATACATTGTGTCTCCAAACATAAATATTTTTTTTTTATCAAAATTTTCTTTTAATAAATTTCTTACCGCTGTTTTTGTTGGTGCTATCAGATAATCTGAAAAATTATCTGCAACAATTCTATTTTGTTCTTCTGGCATATTGTTATCATAAGATCTTAAGCCAGCTTCTACATGTACAGTTTTAATATCATTTTTTTTCAATGATATGGCTGCTGCTAAAGTACTATCTGTATCTCCATAAATAATTGCTATGTCTGGATTTATTTTTTTTTGACACTCACCAAGTAATTTAATCATTTGAGCTAATCTCGTAATACGTGACAAATTTTTTTTTATATTTAATTTTGTAATAAAGGATGAGAATTTAAATTCTTTTAAAAATATATCAGACATATTTTTATCAAAATGTTGAGAGGTATCTATTACTACATTCTTAAAAAATTTACTTTTAGATAATTTTTTTATTAAGATGGATGACTTAATATATTGAGGCCTTGTTCCTATTATATGAAGTATTTTTTTCAACTTGAGTAAAAATTGGTTATTTCATTTGCTATTTTTTTCATTTCTTTTTCTGTAATATAAGCTGAAAATGGTAAAGATATTATTTTTTTTGACAATTCTTCACTAACTGGACATTCATTTTTTTTTATTTTACTAAAAATTTTTTGCTTATTTAATGTTCTTGGATAGTAAATTGCTACTGGGATATTTTTTTTTTTTAAAAAATTAAAAAGCATGTCTCTCTTTTTTGCTATAATCGTAAATATACTGAAGACTGATGAATTATTTTTTTGTACTTCGGGCAATTCAATATGCTTTATATTTTTAAGAATTTTTTTATATTTAATAAAATTTTTACCTCTTAATTTAATCTCTTTATTCAAAATTTTTAATTTTTCTAGTAAAACTATTGCCTGTATTGTATCGAGTCTAGCATTCAGCCCTTCTAGGTCATAAACATATTTTTTTGATTGTCCATGTACTCTTAATTTTTTACATTTCTCATAAATTTTTTTTTTATCTGTAAAAATTGCCCCACCATCTCCATAACATCCCAAAACTTTAGTGGGAAAAAAACTTGTACACCCTATATCACTCAGATTACAACTCATTTTACCATAATTTTTTGCTGCAAAACTTTGTGCAGCATCTTCTATTACATATATTTTATATTTCTTTGCAATTAAATTAATTTTTCTAAAATCTGGAGTCTGTCCAAATAAAGAAACAGCAATTATTGCTTTTGTTTTTTTAGATATTTTTTTTTTAATCAGTTCTTCATTTATGTTAAAATCAGCTCGTTTAACATCTATAAAAATTGGCTTAGCACCAACTCTTTTAATAACCTCCGCAGAAGCTATATAGCTAAGGTTAGGAACTATTACTTCATCACCTACTGTAATTCCAAGAGAGATAAGTGATAATAGAAGAGCGTCAGTACCACTTGAAGTAGTGATGCAATATTTAGACCCTGTAAATTTCGCTAACTTTTTTTCTAATACCTGAATCTCAGGTCCTAAAATATACTGATTATGTTTAAATAATTTATCAAATTTTTTTTTTAAATTTTTTTTTATAAGTTGATTCTGTTTAGCTATACCAAAAAAATCTATTTTCATATTCTATTTATTTTTTTATCAACTTTTTTAATAAATTTTGCTGGGTTTCCAAATACTAAAGTATTTTTTATAACATTTTTAGTAACAACTGAGCCTGCACCAATAAATGAATATTCTCCCAACGTAACCCCACAAATAATAGTCGAATTAGCTCCTATGGTAGCGCCCTTTTGAATTAATGTTTTTTTAAAGGCTTTTTTTCTTTCAATAAAGCTTCTAGGGTTAGTTACATTAGTAAATACTACTGATGGGCCTACAAAAACGTCATCTTTGATTATTAAACCTTCATAAACTGATACGTTATTTTGAATTTTAACATTGTTACCAATCTTTACATTACTTCCTATAAAAACATTTTGACCTAGGATGCAGTTTTTACCAATTATAACATTTTTAGAAATATGAGACCAGTGCCAAATTCTTGTATTCTTGCCAATATTTACATTTTCGTCAATTATTGATGTTTCATGTAAGAAATATTTCATGCTAGTTTTTTATAATATCTATATTTTTGTAAGTTTTATATATATCTTTTATCATTGTTCCTTTCTTATTTAAAATATTTTTATAACTCTCAACATGTAAATCTAAAAATGATTTACTTAAATTAATTTCTTGATTTCCAATTTTAAAATTTCTATATGCAAATATTTTTTTATTCGGAAGTTTATTTCTATCGGTTGACAACATCCATTTTATTTTAGCATTTTTAAATTGAATAAATCCTGATTGAGTTTTTTTAGATACTATTATTCTTTTTCCATTAATAGCATCACCAAAAAACCAGCTTAGTAAATCGAAAAAATGAATGCCAATATTATAAATTATTCCTCCAGAAAGTTTTTCGTCACCTTTCCAAGATTTTACATACCAGTCACCTCTAGATGTTATGTAGGTTAATTTACCGACAAATTTTTTTTTAGATTTTTTTAATTTTTTTTGTAATTTAATTAATTCCTTATCATGTCTCAATTGGAAAATTGAATAACATTTCTTTTTATATTGTTTTTCTAATTTATCAATTTTATCCAAGTCTACTGATTTTATTACAGTTGGTTTTTCACAAATAACATTACATTTTTTTTTTAAAGATAATTCAATAAATCTAAAATGTAAATAATTTGGCAAACATAAAATAACAAAATCAATTTTATATTTTACTAAATTACTAAAAAAAGATTTTTGATCTTTAAAGAAAATACAATCTGGAAAGTAACTATCCAAATATCCAGCTGAGTCTGATTTATCCAAAACTATTTTCAGATTATGATTGAGTTTTTTTATTGCAGATACATGTTTTTTTGCAATAAAACCTGAACAACCTACTAGAGCAAAATTTAATTTTTTTTTCATTTAGTTAATTTAAATTCTTTATATGATGATGCAATCATAATTATAATACATAGTAAAAATGCTGAATTAAAATATCCAGCGGCTCTTACGAATGATGTAAAAATTAATCCTAAAATAAAAATTTTAAGTATTGGGTCTATATTAGATTTGATAAATTTAAAAATAATAAAAAATATAAAAATACTAATTAATCCAAATTCAACCAATAATTTAAACAAGTTTGAAGAACCATCAGAGTAATTTGCATTCATATGCCTATTCTTAAAATGTAAACCACTTAAATCTTCTATTCTGTCTGAATAATTAAAGAAAGCTGAAGTATAATTATTTAAACCCCAACCCAAAGGTTTGTCAACTAATGACATTAAGGTCATTTTTAAGTGTTTTGCATATGTCAATGAACTAACATTAGGATGGTGATCAAAAAGACTATTATTTAATCTAGTATATTGCATGTTGTTAATTTTATCTTGATAGTTATCTTTTTTTATCTCGACAAATATCTTATCAAGACTCTTATTTAATTTGGAAGGTTTATAATTTTTTTCTATATGCTTTTTAGTAATTAACTCAATTTCATCTTTACTTATTTTTTCAACTACACTGCTTCCTTTTTCATCTTTACTTATTTTTTCAACTACACTGCTTCCTTTTTCATCTTTACTTATTTTTTCAACTACACTGCTTCCT
>ENA-OSJC01000831-OSJC01000831.1-marine-metagenome-genome-assembly--contig:-NODE-831-length-28174-cov-13.539986_pt1 | contig 28174 bp, 28 predicted proteins | sample MGYA00237885_ERZ534234 | MGnify/ENA primary metagenome ERZ534234 (study PRJEB26413, sample SAMN06343907) | marine metagenome | isolation source: coastal waters | place: Atlantic Ocean: West Antarctic... | reverse complement strand
AAAAAAACTCTTTTATCCCCAAACTTAATTTTTGGTAAAAACTTTTGACACATAATATGACCATGTTTTTTTATAAAGCTCTTAATTAATCTAATATTTGGCTTATTTTGAAATAAGTGAATATCATTTCCACTAAAGCTATGAATAGGCTTTATAATCATTTTTTTGTTTTTTGAAAAAAATTTATTAATTTCATCTATATCTTTTGTAAAAATTGTATCTGGCATATATTTTTGAAAAGCTGTTGAGTATAGTTTTTCAGAGATATTTCTAATAGATGTTGGATTATTAATAATTTTAACTTTATTTCTTATCTTATCTAACATGTAAGTTGTTGAAATATATTCTAAATTAAAAGGAGGATCTTGACGTATCAAAATATATTTACATTTAGTAAGTTCTAGTTTCTGCCGATGTAATATTTTAAAAAAATGTTTATCTGAATAGTTAAACTCTACGTAAAATCCGTTAGTTATGACCTTGTCGTTGATTATTGAAAGGTTTTTAGGCTCATAATAAAAAATCTTGTATTTCAATCTTTGAGCTTCAACAGCTAGAAATATACTGGTATCAGTCAGAGGATTTAATTTTAAAGGATGATTACCTTGAATTGCAACTATCTTACTTGTCATATAAATCGTTTAAATCCTCATTCTTAGAAAATTTATCTATCATATGATCTGCGTTTGTTGTCTTCATATCAATTAGTTTATCTAGGTGATTTAAAAATTTAGCCTCATTTTCATTAAATTTATTCAAAATATTTCTGTTTAATAATCCTTTTCTTGAAATACCCAGCAACAATGAAGACCAATGTAATAGATCTTTTCCCATCAACTCGGTGTTAAAACCTTTTTTTGGTGCTTCGAGATAAGCATTAATTATTTTATTTTTATCCCATTTAGAAATTAATTCGTAGGCCTCATCTAAGTTACCATACAAAATTCCAGTGTTAAAAGCAGGTCCAGAGCACAAACAGTCCCAACCACAAGTATCCATAGATCTTAATTCTATATATTTCTTAAGTCTATTTTCTGTAAAAATTGTACTTAGGTGAGTAGTTAAATCGTCTTCGGTTGGAAGTCTGTTATTAATTTCATTAATTTTTCCATTCATGAAATCTGAAAATGAATAATCATTTCCAGATAAATATTCTTTTTCGTTTTGAATGAATAATAAAGGAAAGCTTTTTGAAAAATCTGCATATTTTTCAAAATCCATGTCATCAAAAAACACTTCAGGCAAACCACCTCTTGATGTCTCCTGCCAAACTTTAGATCGATAAGAGCTGTAACTACTGTTTTGTTTTTCAACTATTGAGGAATTTGCAAACAGTGCAATAGATATGGGTACAATAGAATTTATTATCTTAAATTTTTTAATAAAATCTTTTTCAGAATTATAATCTAAATTAAGTTGTGTACCACAAGTTCTATACATCATGTCTAAGCTCAAAGAACCGCCATTAGGCATATCTTTAGTCATTACTTGATATCTTTGTTTTGGATTATTGGGAACTTCACTGAGGCTTGAAATAGGATCAAAACCTGCACTAACAATTTTTAAATTTAATTTTTTTGTTACTTGTTGTAACTCAAATAAATAATCATGAGATTCGGCACAAGCTTCATGAATGTTATTCAATTTATCACCAGATAACTCAATTTGATTTCCGGGCTCAAGGGTAATACTTTTTCCTTTTTTTTGTAACCCAATAATATTTTCTTTTTCCATTATTGGCTTCCATCCAAATTCACTTAGTAGTGAAAACATTTTAAGGATAGCAGGGTAATCTACTCTTTTGTTTGTTTTTTCATCAAATAAAAATTTCTCATGCTCGATACCAATTTTAAAATTTTTAATATCTTTAATTCCAGACTCAAAATATTTAATTATATGCTCTTTATGAGTGATCATTAATTTATATATAAGGATTTAAAGCTTATTTTAAAGTCTTTATGTTTAACTCATCTTTATGAGAATTATGTAATATTTATTTTAATTATTCGAAGCAGCGCTTAGTAATGATAATTGAGTAATTTTATCATCACCCAGCTCGTCTATAGGCTTAACAGGATATTCACCTGTGAAATAATGATCTGTTAATTGAGGATAATTATCATCTCTTTTATCAAAACCCATTGCCCTATAAACACCTTCTAAAGATAAAAAATCTAATGATTTAGCACCGATATATTCACAAATTTCATCATTAGTTTTATTTGCAGCAAGCAATTCTTTTTTTGTAGGAGTATCAACACCATAAAAATCAGGAAATCTAATTTCTGGACAAGCAATTTTTACATGAACTTCTTTTGCTCCTGCATCATATAGCATTTTCACTATTTTATGAGAAGTTGTTCCTCTTACAAGCGAGTCATCTATTAAAATAATTATTTTATCTTTAATAGTAGATTGATTTGCATTTAATTTTAATTTTACACCTAGACTTCTAATCTTTTGACTTGGCTCAATAAAAGTTCGACCGACATAATGATTTCTAATCAATCCTAATTCAAAGTTAATTCCTACATGTTGAGCAAAACCAAGGGCCGCAGCATTACCTGAGTCTGGTACAGGAACTACAATGTCAGCTTTAATTTTATTTTCTTTAGCTAGTTCAATTCCAAATTGCTTTCTATGTTCGTAAGCAGATTTACCATTTAGTAAACTGTCTGGTCGTGCAAAATAAATATATTCAAAAACACATGGACGAACTTTTCTAGCCGGGAAGGGTTTAATACTTTTTAGTTCATTATTTTCTATATAAACGACCTCACCATTTTCAACATCTCGAACAAATTTTGCACCAATTATATCTAAAGCACATGTCTCAGAGGCAAAGACATAACTATCTTTAATTTTTCCAATAACTAATGGCCTGATACCATGAGGGTCTCTTACACCAATTAAAATATTTTGTGTTAGCATGACAAGGGCATAACCACCCTGTATTTGGAATATAGCATCTATAACTTTATCAATTGTTTTATTTCTTTTTGATTTAGCGATTAATTGAACAATTGTTTCCGTGTCAGATGTAGTATGAAATATCGCACCATCTTGAACCAATCTGTTTCGGAGTGTTATTGAATTAGTTAAATTTCCATTATGAGCAACACCGATACCTCCAGCATTTGTATCTGCAAAAAAAGGCTGTATATTTCTTAAAGTGTTTTCACCAGTTGTGCTGTATCTGTTATGACCAATGGCATAATCACCAGGCAAACTATTTAAAACCTTTTCTTTATTGAAATTATCTCCAACTAAGCCAAATCTTTTTTCAGAGTAATATTTTTTGCCATCAAATGTAACTATTCCACAACCTTCTTGACCTCTGTGTTGTAGAGCGTGTAATCCTAAAGCAGTTAGTGCAGCTGAGTCTTTATTGTTACTTAGACCAAAAACACCACATTCTTCTTTTAATTTAGGATTATAAATCCTGAATTTTTTCTTTAGAATTTTGATAATTTTTTTCATTTGGAAACTCTGTTAACAAATAATTACTACCTTTTTCTATGTATGGAAAGGCGTATGATTTATAAGTATTAATTGGCCATTTACTATAATTATATACAATATCTATAGCCAAAAATAAACAAATACAGATTACATAACTTTGAATAAATCCAAAAAATAAACCAAATAAAGAATCGAATCTTCCTAGTCCAACAAATTTTACTGTTTTACTAATAGCTCTGTTTGCAACTAGAATAGTAAAGATCACTAAAACAAAAATAGTTATGCCAAGTGTAATATCCAAGACATACTCGCTATCAATTATGTTTTTAAAATAAGGCTTAGCTTTTGGAAAAAGAATTAAAGTTATAACATAAGCCAACAACCACTTTGAAGCTGACAATAAACTTAAAACAAAACCTTTGCTGTAACACTTGATAACTGAAAAAATTGTAATGATCAGATATATTAAATCTATTAAAGATACCGCTTCATAAAAATCTTTTAAAGCATCAAGCATAACGGTCTTATTTTCCGAATGGTTTACTTATTAAAATAAGAGAGGGTAGTAAAGTTAATACAGAAATCATTGCTAGTAGCATTGCTAAACCAGTAAACACACCAAAGTAAATTGTGGGTATAAATTTTGAAAAAACAAGAATTGAAAAACCAAAGACAATAGTTATTGAAGTATTTAGTATTGCAACACCCACTGTTGAATGACAGATCTTAAGTGTTTTATTATAGTCCTTATTTCTTAAGAACTCTTCATTAAATCTATAAATATAGTGAATACTATTATCTACAGCTATCCCAATTGTAATCGCTGCAATAGTAATAGTCATCATATCAAGTGGTATTCCAAGCAGACCAATGATTCCCAAAATAAAGAAAGCTGCAATAAAATTAGGAACAACACCAATAAGAGATAGTTTAAAATTTCTAAATAAAATCATAAACATGGCAAAAATTCCAACCATGACCAAGCCCAATGTGAGTATTTGAGATTTAAAAAGACTTTGTAGTAAATTATTAAATAAAATTAAAACACCTGCTAGTTTAAATTCTTCCTTGTTAAGTTTTAATTTATTCTCAAGGTCATAATTTATTTGATTTATTAAATCATTTCTTCTTAAACCATCCTGTGAGTCAATAATCCTAAGACTTATCCTGGCTTCATTATCTTTTATAGATATATAAGGATCTATAATATCTTTTTTTATACTTTCTGGAATTTTTGAATAAAGAACACCCATTTCTAAAGTTCCAAGGGGTTTATTGTTATTTAACTGTGTAGCAACTTCAATAATTGAACTAAATGATAAAACTTTTCCAACCGCAGGAAGATTATCTAAATAATTGTGAACATTTTGAATTTTTTCAACCTTATCTTTTGTAAACCAGTATTTTTCATCATCTTTGCTACCTTCGTCATCCCAGCTTTCAAATTCATCGTCCTCGTTAGACTCTACAATAATTTTCTCTGGAAATTTCAATATAACCTCTAAAGGTGTAGTACCGCCTAGTTTTTCATCAATAAGCTTCATGCCTTTATAGATTTCAGTATTTTTATTAAAATAATTTATAAAACTATTTTCAACTTCAAGCTTGCTTATACCAACAACACTTAAAACAACAACTAAACCAGTTATTAAAAAAATTATACTTTTATTATTAATAGAAATTTTACCAAAAAAAGAAGTAATTTTAGAATCTGTATCTTCTATAGCTTTCACTTTGTCGATAGGCATAAAGCTCAATAGAGTAGGGAGCAAAGTAAATGTAATGATAAAAGAAGTTATTAATCCTAGAGTCATCATCCATCCAAAATCAATAATAGGTTTAATGCCACTAAATATTAAAGATAGAAAAGCACATATGGTTGTGAGAACCGTGTAAATGATTGGCCAAAACATCTTACCAGTTGTAATTGTAATAATTTTCAAATTATCTAAATTTGGAAAATCTTCTCTTAATTGTAGAAATCGGGTACTCATATGAATATTCATTGCCATAGTTAGAATTAACATAAGAGCAATAAAGTTTGAGGATATAACGGTAACCTTCCAGCCCAAAAGACCAAGCAAACCCGTCATAATTAAAACTGAAAAAAAGCAACTACTGATTGGAACAATAATCCAAATTAGCTTTCTAAATACAAACCATAAAGTAGCGATAATAAATAAAAGAACACCTAGACCAAAAACAATAATATCACTTTTAATAAATGACATCATGTCATCCGCAATCATTGGAATACCTCCCAGGTATATTTTACCAACATCCATATAGCTTTTAATGATCTCTCTTATCTGAGTGATGTTTTCATGATTTTTTTTTTTTAAAGCATCTTTATAATCTGCAATTTCTTGAACTGATTTATTTTCAATATCTTTTAGTTCATCTTTTTTTATATAAACAATTATGCCGCTTGTTTTACCATCCTCACTTATTACGAAATTTCTAAAAACTGGACTATTTAATATTTCTTTAAATCCTCTTTCAGTATCTACACCCTCATCTTTTAAAGTTTTAAAACTTTTCAATCTTTCTTGAAGAGGTGCTTCTGAATTATTTAATAATGGGATATCAAGTAGTGTAATAACGCTATGAACCCAATCCAAACTTTGAATTTTATATTTTAAGCTTAAAAGGTTATTTATTGATGACTCTGAAACCATTCCTTCATTAGGAGAATAGGTTAAGACTAAAAATTCTTTAGAGCCATACCTTTCAGTTACCTCCTTTAAATATTCAAGGTCTGGATCACCTTCAATCAATAGAGTATCAGATGAGGCGTCTAATCTAAAATCTTTAGAAAAATATCCAAAACTTAAAAGCGTAACTAATAGTAGTACAAAAATTGATTTAGGATTTTTTAAAATAATATTTTGATACAATTGAAACAGCATTTAATATTATTTATATTGGATATTAGTTAATTTGAGTATCTTTAAATTTAGTAAACATTGCTTCAAATTCCACCATAACATTACCAGTAGGCCCATGTCGTTGTTTTCCAATAATAAGTTCAGCTAAATTTGAAACTTCATTCATTTTAGCTTGCCACTCAGCATGCTCAACAGTTGCTGGTCTTGGTTCTTTTCTCTCTAGATAATAGGCCTCTCTATAAACAAACATTACAACATCAGCATCCTGCTCAATTGATCCAGATTCTCTTAAATCTGATAATTGAGGTTTATGATCATCTCTTTGTTCTACTGCTCTTGATAATTGTGAAAGTGCAATTACGGGAAGTTTAAGTTCTTTTGCCATTGCCTTAAGCCCTTGGGTAATTTCAGAAATTTCCTGTACTCTACCGTCTCTATTATTTCCAGATCCTCTCATTAACTGAATGTAATCGACTACAATTAAATCTAAACCAAACAATCTTTTAATACGCCTTGCTCTGTTGCTCATAGCAGCAATACTTATAGCAGGTGTCTCATCTATATATAAAGGAAGCTCAGATATATTTTTGGAAGTTTCAATAAATTTATCAAACTGTTCATCTGAAATTCTTCCTCTCCTGATATCATTTGATTTAATTCTAGATTGTTCTGCTAAGATTCTAGTTGATAACTGCTCTGAAGACATCTCTAAAGAAAAAAAAGCAACAGCAGATTTTTTACCTTTTTCTTGTAATTTTTGTGCAGCATTGAAAGCTATATTCGTAGCTAAAGCAGTTTTACCCATTGAGGGCCTTCCTGCAATAATGATTAAATCAGAATTATGTAGTCCACCCAACCTATCATCTAAATCTCTTAAACCAGTTGGTACACCAACGATTCCCTCATCATTTTTATACGCCGCTGAGGCCATCTCAATTGTTTGCTTCATTGCCTCGTCAAATTTGACTAATGATGAATTGAAAGACCCTTTTTCAGCAAGATCAAACAATAATCTTTCTGAGTTTTCAATTATATTTTGACCATTAACGTCAAGTGAATTTAGTTTAGCAGCATCAATTGTATTTTCAGATATTTTAACTAGCTCTCTTCTTACAAACATATCGTAAATAATTCTTGAATATTCAATTGCTTGTCTTGGTGGAGTAGAAAATTTTGTAACTTTAACTAAATATTCTGGAACATTTAATTCATCTTTTTCATTTTCAAAATAATTTTTTAATGTAATTGGATTTGCAAGCATTCCTTTATAGATAAGATTTTCTATTGCTGAAAAAATACTCTGATGCATAGGGTCGTAAAAGTTAATACTAGAAATAATCGTATTTATTTCATCAAAAGTTTCATTTTGAACTAATATTGATCCAATTACCGCCTGTTCAGCTTCAATATTGTTTGGCAGTTCTTTAAATGTATTTTTTACAACGCTTAAATTATTTTCCATGAACAAATCATACTCGAAATAAGATTTAAAAAAATAACAAATATATGCTGGGGAAAAAATTGTATAATTATTGAATAGTTTCTGCTGCAACTACATTGATAGTAACTTCAGAGTCTATCTCAGAGTGTAAGATAATTTTTACCTTAAATTTACCAAGTGATTTTATTTCAGTCATCGGTTGTATCATTGAAGGCTTGATGTCTAGTTTATCATTTTCTTGTATTAATTTTGAAATTTCTGTTGGTTTAACAGACCCATATAACTCTTTGTTTTCTGTACTTAATTTTTTAATCTCATACTCTTTATTATTAATTTGTTCTGAAATCTTTTGTGCTTCTTTCTTTTTTTCAGTGTCTTTTTTTCCTAATTCAGATTTAATCTTTTCAACCTCAGCAATATTTTCTTTTGAAGCATAAAGAGCTTTTTTATTTGAAATCAAAAAATTTCTAGCAAAACCTCTTTTGACATCTATAATTTCTCCAATAGATCCAATTCTTCTTAAATTTTCTAGCAGTATAACTTTCATTTAAATTAAAGCCAAATTCCTAGCCCTCTTAATAGATAAAGAAAGCTCTCTTTGTTTTTTTTGTGAAACATTTGTAATTCTTGAGGGTAAAATTTTACCATTTTCAGACATATATTTTCTTAATAATCTAATATTTTTATAATCAACTTCTGGAGCACCTTTTAATGATAAAGGGCAAGATTTCTTAAATTTATATTTGTTAGGTTGAAATATACTTAGTTTTGCAAAATTACTTTGGTTACCTTTTTTTTTACTTCCAGCTCTTTTTTTTGATGGCATAATTAATCTCTATTATAATCTTTTTTATATTCTTTTTTTTCGTATTCATCTTTCTTTGAAAAATATTTTGCCTCTAAATCAAATTTTTTCACTCTAACAGTCATATATCTCAAAAGGTTTTTATCAATAATTTCATTTTTTTCTAATTCTTCAATAATTTTACCAGAACCTTTTATCTTAAAATGCATGTAGATTCCTTTTTTATTTTTCTTAATAGCATAGGATAGGTTTAGCAAACCCCAATCTTCAGTTTGCACTATTTCACCATCATTTTTCTCTACAATTTTAGAATATTTTTCTGTTAATTGTTTTACTTGAGCAGGGCTAGTATCCTGTCTAGCAACTATAGTGTGTTCATATAAATTCATAATTGTTCTTTAATAAAAAGTGAGGATATACTATTATAATAATTGAATTACAACACTTAAAACCACAATAAAATTTAAATAATTAAATGTTTTCTGTTATTTTTCCAGGTCAAGGCTCACAATTAGTCGGAATGGGTAAAAACTTTTATGATAAACATACATTAGTTCAGGACTTATTTAAAGAAGCTGATGAAACACTTGGATTTCCTTTATCAAAACTAATTATAAATGGACCTAAAGAAGAACTAGATCTTACTGAAAATACACAACCTGCAATATTCTTAATAAGCTATTCGATATTTAAGCTAATTAAAGAAGAGTTTAACATCAACTTAAACAAAGCAAATTTTTTTGCAGGACATTCCTTAGGAGAATATTCAGCACTCGCTTCAACTGGAGTGTTGTCATTTTCAGATACGTTAAGAATATTAAAAATTAGAGGAAAAGCTATGCAAAGTTCAGTACCAAAAGGAGTGGGTGGAATGGTTGCGGTTTTAGGTTCTGAAATTGAAATAATAGAAAATTTTATTAATGAAAATAAAAAAAAGTATGAATGCTATATTGCGAATGACAACTCTGTGGGTCAAATAGTATTAAGTGGTAATATTGAAGATCTAGAAAAAATGAGGATTGATTTAAAATCTGCAAATATTAAAAATATTAAACTTCCTGTAAGTGCACCATTTCATTGCAAATTAATGAATAAAGCAGCACTTGTAATGAATGAAGAGATTAAAAAATTAAATTTTAAAGAACCTTCAAATGTTCTAATTTCTAATGTAACTGGAAAAGAAATAGCTAATTCAAATGAACTAAAAGATTTACTAGTTAAACAAATTGAAAGCAGGGTTCGTTGGAGAGAAAGTGTTTTACTAATGATTAATAAAGGAATTAACCAATTTATAGAAATAGGACCTGGAAAAGTTTTGTCTGGTTTAATAAAGAGAATTGATAGAAATGTTAAAGTTAGTGCAATAAATGCAGAAGAAGATATAAAGTTAATTAATATTAATGAGTAGTTTAAAAAATAAAAGTATTATAATCACAGGTGCATCAGGGGGCATTGGTAATTCAATAGTTGAAAAATTTTATGAAAATGGAGCTAACATTTTAGCCACAGGTACAAGAGTTGAAAAACTAGAAGAATTAAAATCAAAATTTAACAATATTAATATACTTAAGTTTGACATCTCTCAACACGATAAAATTGAAGAGTTTATAAATGATGCAACTAAAGAACTAGGTGGATCACTAGATTGTATAATTAACAACGCTGGTATTACAAAAGATAATTTAACAATAAGAATGAGCTTAGAAGAGTGGACTAAGGTTATAAATATCAATTTAACCTCAACATTCTTAATGTGTAAGTATTCTATTAAAAAAATGCTTAAAAATAAATCTGGAAAAATTATTAATATCACATCTGTAGTAGGGCATACAGGTAATGTTGGTCAGGCAAATTATACAGCTTCAAAAGCAGGTATTGTTGCTATGTCCAAAAGTTTAGCGATTGAATATGCTAAAAAAAATATAAATGTGAACTGTATTTCACCAGGCTTTATAAGTACTGCAATGACAGATCAGATTAATGAAAAATATAAAGAAGCAATTATAGCTAAAATTCCATCTAATAGACTGGGTAAACCTGAGGATATTGCAAATGCCGTAAGTTTCTTAAGCTCTGATCAATCGGACTATATTAATGGAGAAACACTGCATGTTAATGGCGGCATGTATTTGGGTTGACAAAACTACTTTTTGAACTATTAACGAAATATAACTATAAGGAACATTATGTCAGATGAAATTTCAAGTAAGGTTAAAAAAATTGTAGCAGACCACTTAGGTATAGATGAGGCCAAAGTATTAGATGATTCAAGTTTTATAGACGATCTAGGAGCAGATAGTTTAGACACTGTCGAATTAGTAATGGCTTTTGAAGAAGAATTTGGTTCAGAAATTTCAGATAGCGAAGCTGAAAAAATTCTTACTGTCGGTGATGCTGTTAAATTCATTGAAGGTAAGGCAAATTAGGTATTTAAATGTCTGTAAACAAAGATGGGATAATGATAATTTTATCATCCCCATCTGGGGCAGGAAAAACGACTTTAGTAAAACTTCTATCAAAAAATAAAAAATTTCATATATCCGTATCCCACACAACTAGAAAGCCAAGACCTAATGAAATCGCCAATAAAGATTATTATTTTGTAAAGCAAGAAAAATTTGAAATTTTAATAAAGAATGAAGAGTTTTTAGAATATGCAAAAGTATTCAATCACTTTTATGGAACTACAAGAACAGCTGTTATAGAGAAATTAGAAAAAAGTGAGAATGTTATATTTGATATCGATTGGCAAGGAGCAGATCAAATTAAAAATAAGAGATTAAATTATAAATTAATCACTTTTTTTATTTTACCACCAAGTAAAGAGGTTTTATTTAAAAGATTGTCGAACAGAGACATGAAAGATAAATTAATTGTTGAAGAGCGAATGAAAGAATTCAGTAGAGATGTATTGCACTGGATTAATTATGACTATGTAATTATAAATGATAATCTTGATGAATGTTATTCGAAAATAAGTAATTTGATTGATGCAGAAATTAACAATGGATCAAAAGATTATGATGAAGAATATATCAGGAAACATGTTAGTAAATTAACTTCGTAGATCTTCGTATTCTTTTACAAGTTTAAAATATACTTCAGGTTCAAGATTTTGAGGTCTAAGATTAAGATTAATATTAAATTTATCAGCAACTTCTTTTGAGTTATTAAAAATTTGATTAAAAGGTTTTTTAAGCATTTTTCTTCTTTGACTAAAAAAAACTCTAGTTATCATTTCAAGGTTTTTAGCATCTTTTAATTCAAAGTAATCTTCCCTTGGTGTAAATAGTAGGAGTGTACTATCAATCTTTGGTCGCGGTGAGAAACTTTGTGGCTTGATGTCTATTATTTTTTCAATATTAAGTTTCCAGTTGGACAAGATAGATAATCTCCCATATTTAGATGTATTAGATTTTGCAATAATTCTTTCAGCAACTTCTTTTTGAAACATTAATATCAAACTTTCAAACCAAATTTTTTTTTTTAAATTTGTTATCCACTTTGAAAGAATTTCAGTAGAAATATTATAAGGTAAGTTTCCAAATACAGTGAGTTTTTCATTGGAAATTTTATCTTCAGATATTTTTAAAATATCTTCATTGATAATTGTAATTTCATCAGAAAATTTATCATTTAATAATATTGCTAGTTCATCATCTTTTTCAACAGCGTAAAATTTTTTTGGGTTTTTTTTAAGAATAAAAGTGGTTAAATTTCCACTACCAGGGCCTATTTCTAAAACTTCTTTGTTTTTAATTGTAACGGTATTAACAATTTGTTCTAAAACGTTACGATCTATTAAAAAATTTTGTCCTAAACTTTTTTTGGGTTTAATAAACATTTATTTATCAAGGAATTTTAAAGCTTTTATAAGACTTTTTGGGTTAGATAAATTTTTACCTAACATAGAAAAGTTTGGGCCATGATCAGGAGAAATCCGAACAAAGGGAAGACCAAGAGTTATATTAATAGCATCAAACCCAAATAAAGTTTTCATGGGTGTTAGTACTTGATCGTGATACATGCCAATGATTACATCATAATTCTTTAAGTGTTCTTTTGAGAATATAGTATCTGCAGGAAATGGACCATAGACTTTAAAATTCTTAGATTGCAATTTTTTAATTGCAGGCTTAATTATTAAGTCTTCTTCACAATTTTCAAAATTACTTTCACAGTGAGGATTTAAACCAGTAATAGCTATTTTTGGTTTTTTATTAAAATTATTTATATAAAAATTGTTAATTAGATTAACTTGTGTAAAAATTTTTTCTTTTGAAAGGTTTTTATGGACATCTTTTAAGGCAAGATGAGTTGTAATTGGAGTAACTGATAATTTTTTATTAAAAATTAACATAGCAACTTTATTATCATTTTTGGTGTGTTTTGCTAAATATTCAGTGATACCCAAACTTTTTCCACCTAAAAAATATTTTTTAGAAATAGGACCATTAATAAATTTTGAAAATTTATTTTTTAGTATAATTTCTAAAGCTATCTTGAAAGAATCTTTAATATAATTATTAGATTTATTAGATATTTTTTCAAAACAATTGTTAAATTTATAATCAACATTAATTATGTTTATTTTTTTATTATTCAATTTATCTAATTTGTTAAAATTTTTATCAATAATATTTATTTTATAATTAAATCCTAATTTCACCATCTGTTGTTGGAGTAATTTTTGTGATACAATTATAATTAATGGACATTTAAAGTCATAAATTTTTATAGCTTTAAAAAAAATTTCTAAAAAAACACTATTAGGTTCACCTGAAACTATTATAATTGGACTATTTTTCATTAATCCTAATATTTATCTTTAATTTATTATAATAAATTTTTGAGAATACATTAAGTTGCTTAGTTTTTTCATATTCAATATATCTTTTGAGCTGTTCGTTAATATTGTTCTCTTCTTTTTGACTTTTTTTATCATTAATAATTAAAATTAAATACCCACCTGAGATTGCGATGGGTTTTGAATATCGTCCAATTTTCAAATTTTTAATATTTTTCTTAATATCATTAGATAAGTTAATATCGTTTACCCATCCTATTTTTCCATCATTTGAAGACGTTTCTGAAATACTATAAAGAGTCGCTGCTGATTCAAAACCTTGATTATTTATTCTTTGTTCAATTTTATCAAAAACCTCCTTAAACTCCTCATTATTTTTTGTTGTAAAAAATATTTCTGAAAGATTGTATGAGATTTGTGTTTGTGAATTTTCTTTAATTTTTTTTTTTATTTCATTTTCATTAATCACAATTTTATTAGAATATCTAGATTGAATTAATTCATTCCATGCCACTTGAATTCTAATTTTTTTTTCAATTATTTTAGAATTTAAATTTTTCTTTGTTAAAAACTTCTTATATTCCTGTTCATTTTGTAAATTTTTTGACTTTCTTAGATTTTTTAATATCTTATTTAAATACTCTTTTGGTATGTCTGATAATTTATAATATTTAAGTACCTCTATTTCTTTAATTTTTTCATTAATCAAAGACTTTTTTGCAATGTTGTAAAATTCTTTTTGAGTAAAATTTTCAAGGCTATCATTCATGGCTAATAAATAATTTTGTTCATTTTTTAAATCTACTGAAGTAATTATTTGATTATTTATTTTTACTATTATCTGATTTTCTAATGCATTTGTTTTTTCAAATAAAAATAAAGTTATTAGTGCTATTATTAAAATTTTCATTTCCATTCACCAGGCTTTAATAATTTATCAATATTTTCACTTATTTTATCCTCCCACTTATTTGCCTTCTCTATAAGATTCGTTGATTCATAAGATGTTATAGGCACAATTGTTATTTGGAAAAATAAATCTTCTGTTGGTTTAATATCTCTATCTTCATAATATGATTTTTTGTAGTCTATTGATGCAACCAAACAATCATTTTTATAATCATAAATTAGATTGTAATACTCTGTTAGACCTATTTTTCTATTTCTTCTTGTTCCAAAAGTTAAATTTTTATCGTTATCAAAACTATATTTAAGGTCTGTTTGAATATAACTTCCTGAGCCAAATAAGTCACTTTCTTTTAAAAATATTAAATCTGTTTTTAATTTATTTTTTTCAATAGTAGTATTTACTCGACTGGAATTAAGTGTGTTCATGTCATTATCTAATGAAAAATCGTAGGCAATATTAAATATTTCATTTGGCGTGAAATTAACTGTACCAACTAAATCTGATGATGTTCTATTAATTGTACTTTGAGTGGGCAAGTCTCTCTCTTCTTCTCTCCTAAAGTTAGTCGCAATATCAAATTCAAATTTTTTTGTGTCATTTTTTATATTTAGTTTTTGATAATTTAAACCAATTGTCATTGAGGCCCCAGTTTCAACTATGTCACTTTCACCTATTCTACCGATATCAAAGATATTACTAATATTTATTCTTTTTGCAGATTCACTTATATCTCTGCCTTTATTTGGACTGTATCTAAAAGATATCTTTGGCGTTAATATATTATTTGTTATTTTTTTGTACTGAATAAGTGGAAATGAAGTTTCATGTAAAAAAATAGACATTCCATCTAAAGATAAATTGCTGTCATACTTTGAAGAATTTTTACCACTACTATTAACATTTCTAAGTAAAACTTTAGCATTATTAATAAGTCCAATATCAGAAAATCTATCTTCTGAGGTATAATTCAAGTTATTAATAAATTTTGTTTCTACAACATTTGTAACCGATAATGTATTGTCACCACTTGATCCAAAAGTCAAACTACCTAAATTTAAATTATCAAATGAAGTAATTGATCTTGAGATACTATAACTAGGAAGTGATCTGGTGTATCTATCCGAATCTAATCCACTTAGTTTCTCATATTGATTTATACCCAAATCAAAACTCATATATTCATTATCCAAGGCCAAATTAAAACCAGACGTGAGTGTAGTTGGAGAGTCAAATAAAACTGATTTTAAATTAAATAAAGTTAGATAGGTATCATTAGATGATTTCTGCAATTTAATATCTAAATCACTAGTTTCAAAATTTTCTAAATTTAAATCAATTTTTGTATCTATAAAAAGATGGGTTTTGGTTGTGCTTGATTTATAATCTGCAGTATCCCAGTATGAATGGTGTCCCTTACTGTAACTAAAATCTGCAATGGTTATACTATTATCGTTTATGTATCGATACTCATTTTGTAAAACAATTTTCTTATTACCAAAAATATATGGTTTAATAGTTAAATCTTTGTTTTCAGATATCGCGTAAAAGTAAGGTAAATAAATCGATTGCCCGGTTGCTTTGCTGTTGTTAGTAGCTGCTTTAATAAATCCTGATTGCCTTTTAACACTAGGATCAGGGTGAAAAAAATATGGATAATACCAAACAGGAATATTGTAAATTTTGAGTAACGCATTTTTATAATATAATGTTTTTTTTTCTTTATCATGGGTAATTTTCTCAGCTTTAATTACCCAAGGTGGACATTTATCATCTCTTTTTTTACATACTGTAAATAATCCTTTGTCAACAATAGTTTGATTATTATCACTAAATGAAGTCACACCTTTTAGCCTAGGTTCATTAACATTATTCTCAAATTTATTATTATCAAAATCAATATTAATATCTTGCCCCAAAATCTTGCTATTCTTTAAATCTATAACAGCTTTATTTAAATGGTAAATATCACCCTCTTTGTCAATAACTTTAACAAATTTACCTTTTAAAATTTCTTCACCAAAACTATATATGAAGGAATCTAAATAGTATGTGTTATTTGTTTTTTTATCTTTAACCAATGTTTTTTTATCTGATGTCGTGGTCATTGTATTTCTAAAATATGTAACATCAGAAGATTCACCTTCATATTTTTTATCTATATTAAAAAATGTTAAACCTTCAGTATAGATTTTTTCTTTTTTTTTGAGGTAGAATATTTTTTCAGCTTTAACTACAGTGTTATTAATTTCATCAATAAGAACAGCGTCTCCAAAAGCTTTTAGTAAAGTTGTCAGTTTGTCATATTCAAAATAGTCAGCAGTAATTTCTGTGTTTTCATTGATTATGGCTTTGCCTCCACCCAAACCTTTAATTAAGTTTCCATTTTCGTAAATTTCAAGTTTAGTGACATCAAAATTAATATTTTCTGCATAGCCAAATTGTATTTTAAAAAAAATAAGCAGTATAAAGATGATGTTAATTTTATTTTTCATTTAATCTTACTATCCATATTAAATTGAAAAAAACTAATATTATTAAAGGTAGCCATACTGAAAGAATTAAAGGAATTATACCACTTGTACCTATAGAGTTAATAAGAAAATTTAAATAATAAATCAAAACAGAAATAAAAACTCCACCAATAATATTCAAGATAGTGTTTTTCTGATATTTGATACTAAACATTATTATTGCTGAAAAAATTGACATAACAGTCAAATAAATAGGAAAAGACGAAATTTTATGAAGGTGTACCATAATATCCATAGTTGAATAGTTAAGTTCCTCATACTCTTTTTTTAAATGTAGTAATTGAGGAAGGTTAAGAGATGATAAATTTGAAAAATAACTATTTATTCTTTTTGAGTCAAAGTTACTTTTAAAAAAATATTCATTTAAGAGTGTAATTTCATTTTTTGAAGATGATTTTCCATCATAAATTATCCATTTTTTTTTAGTTATATCAATTCTCTTTGCATCTATATTTCTTATTAGGTCAAAATTTTGATTAAACTGAGATATAGTTACATTAATTAAAAAATTATTAATAATAGTTTCAGCATTTATAAGATTAGTATTATTGTCAATTTCATCCTTAATCCATAAACCATTTTCTGTTACTACTGCTAGATACTTATTATCATTAGTTAGTTTATTTTTTAATTCTAAATAATAATTTTTAGATTTAGAGGAAAAATTATAGAATATTGTTATAATTAAGATACCTATAATAAAGCATAAAAAAGAAAGTATTTTTAGTAAATCTAAGTTTGTAAGACCAGCCAACTTAAATAATTGCAGTTCATTTTTTTCTATTATTTCTATGAAAAAAAATTGTGTTGCTATAAGAAATACAAAAGGAGATATTTCATACATTAATGAGGGCATATTTAAAGCAGCCAATAAAATCGGATAAAAAAAAGATACCTCAGAATTTTTTAAGAAACTTATTTCTTCAAAAATATTTATTATAATTATTAATGAAGCCATAATTCCATAGACTCTCAATAAAACTTTTAAAAATACAAATATTATATATTTTTTATATATCTTAATCATTTCTTAAATTGTAATTTTTTCTTAATATAGATAAATATAATTATAGAAAATATAAATGGAGAAAAAAATAATAAACAATTTATCAAAGAACTAATTCCAGCATATTTCAAACTAACCTCAGCACAAACAATTAAAGCAATACCAAAAATAAAAATCTTTAATAAATAATTATTGAAGCCTTCGTCATTTCTTGACTTTAGTATTAGTAAGCTTGCGATAAGTACCAGTGCTGGTATAAAAAATGGCAACAATAATCTTTGATAAAGTACTTCTGCTATATTTTTTAAATTGCTCTTTCTGCAATTGTTAAATAAATATTTTTGCTTAGAATAACCTAAGATTTGATGAACACATTTAAGTAAATTAAGAGTTGAATTTTCATTAGTTTTAATATCTGTTGTTGTTTTAGTTTGAAATTTATCAATATTAAAATTAGTTTCAAAAAATCCAATTTCACTCATTTGCTCATTTTTTCTAGTTAGTATGCTGCCATTATTTAATCTTAGAATTTTTTTGTTTGTTGGTAAGATTATGCCACTTTTTGAATTTATTATTTGATAATTATCTTTATTAAAATTTTCTTTTAAAAAAACCTTTTTTAGTTCACCATTTTTTTCATTCATTATAAAAATTGTTAAATTTTTTACCGTATCAACAAACCTTTTTTCCTTCATCATTCCATCAAGTAAATTTAAATCTGAATTTTTAAAAAATGATCTTGAAAAATTTTGAGAACTGGGAACTAAATATGAAGAAAAAATTAGTTGTATTAAAAGATAGATGAATGAATAATTTATTAATTTTTTTATAAATTCAACTTTTGTAATTCCAATATGCCAATAAATTAATAACTGATTATTACTCTCATAATTCAAGAGTATATATATAATACTCAGAAAAAAAACAAAGGGAAGAGTTTTGCTGATAATTTTTGGTATGTTTAATAAGGAGTAATAAAAATAAATTTTGAAACTGTGACCATCTTCAACCACAATATCTAAATAATTAACAGCTTGGATCACCCAAATAATTAGAGTTATGCTAGTTATACTTAGTAAAAAAAAAATAGTAAAATCTGTGTTTAATTTTCTGAAGATTAATTTTTTCATTGAAATTTGATAATATTATTCATATATAGCATTCATCTCAAATAGAGAATATTTAAAATTTATGTCAATTCAAATTAACTATAAAAATAGCATCTCAAAAAAATCTTCGGCCAATCTTGTCCTATTTACTGATGAAAATTTTAATATAAGTAGCCTAAAAAAACACCTTTCAAGTCTAGAGCTTTCATACATAAACGATCTGTTAAAAACATGTGATTTAAAAAAGAACTTATTAGTTTTTGAGATAAGTTCTAAAAAAAAAATAATTTTAATATCTATTAAAAATGACTCAGAAAGCTCGGATGAAGAAAGTTTAGGAGCAGAATTCTATTCTTATGTTAATTATGGAAATAAAGGTGAGTTTACAATAAACGCCGATAGCATAAAAATTAAAACTGGAAGAGATTTTATAGGTAGATTTTTGCATGGATTGAAATTGAAATCTTATGAATTTAATAAATATAAAACAAAAAATGAAAAAAAATTATTTTTAGTAAATATAATTGGTAAAAAAAGTAAATTAACAGTCGAAAATGAATTAAAGTTTAAAGCCCTTGAAGAAGGAAGTTTTTTTGCTAGAGATTTAGTGTCTGAACCAGGAAATATTTTACATCCAGATGAGTATGCAAAAAGAATAAGATCTCTAAAGAAGTATGGCTTAAAAATAAATGTATATGATAATAAAAAATTAAAAAAATTAGGTATGAATGCTTTACTTGGTGTAGGCCAAGGAAGTGTTAGAGGGTCATATCTTGTGACAATGGAATGGACTGGGGCAAAAAATAATTCTAGCCCGTTAGCTTTTGTTGGAAAAGGAGTTTGTTTTGACACTGGTGGCTACTCATTAAAACCAGCAAAGTTTATGGAAGACATGACCTATGATATGGCTGGCTCAGCTACAGTAGTTGGTCTAATGATAAATCTTGCTATGAGAAAGGCAAAAATTAACGCAGTTGGTGTTGTGGGACTTGTAGAAAATATGGTGAGTGGAAACGCTCAAAGACCTGGAGATATTGTTAAATCTTATAGCGGTAAAACTATAGAGATTTTAAATACAGACGCAGAAGGTAGATTAGTTTTGGCTGACGCGTTAACTTTTACTGAGAAAAAATTTAAACCTAAATTTATGATTGATTTAGCAACCTTAACAGGTGCAATCATAGTTTCATTAGGCTCTGAATATGCTGGATTATTTTCAAACGATGATAAATTGTCAAAACAATTATTAGCTGCAGGAGAAAAGGTTGATGAAAAATTGTGGAGAATGCCTTTGCATAAAAACTATGATAAACTTATAAATTCGAAAAATGCTGATATGCAAAATATAAATTATGTAGGTGGAGCAGGATCAACAACTGCAGCACAATTTTTACAAAGATTTATTTTAAATAAAACGTCTTGGGCTCACCTAGATATAGCTGGTATGGCTTTTTCAAAATATGGTGGAGCTTTAAATTCAGGTGGAGCAACCGGTTATGGAATAAGATTATTAAACAAACTAATAGAGGATGATTATGAGTAATACAGAACAAACACTATCAATTATAAAACCAGATGCTGTAGAAAGAAATTTAGATAATGAAATTAAGGAAATGTTTAAAAACAAAGGTTTTGACATTGTAAAAGATAAAAAAATCCAAATAGTAAAATCTGAAGCAGAGCAGTTTTACAAAGTTCATGAAACAAAGCCTTTTTATGATGATTTATGTGCATATTTATCATCAGGACCAATAGTTGTAATGGTACTTGAAAAAGAAAATGCAGTATTAGAAAATAGAGAATTAATGGGTGCAACCAAGCCAGAAGATGCTGCAGAAGGAACCATAAGAAAAAAATATGGAATTTCTATTGATAAAAACTCTGTTCACGGCTCGGATAGTGTTGAAAACGCTAAAATAGAAATTGACTTCTTCTTTAAAGACTAATTAAAAATTTTCATAATAGCATTTAGGTACAATTTGTGCTCTTGTTTTAAAACTTTTTTTGCTAACGAAGCCAAGTTTTCTTTGGCCGCTATTCTAATTTTTTTTTGCATAATTATTTTTCCAGAATCCAGTTTAGCTGTTACATAATGAACAGTGCATCCGGTAAATGTATCTTTATTTTTAATAGCTCTACTATGAGTGTTAAGACCTTTGTATTTAGGAAGTAAAGAGGGGTGAATATTGATTATTTTTCCATCAAATTTGTTAATAAATTCTTTAGATAAAATTTTCATAAACCCTGCTAAACAAACAAATTTTATTTTTTTTAATTTTAGCAATGTTAATATATTTTTTTCAGATTTTTTGTGATTTTTAAAGTTAAATATTTTTTTTTTAATCTTAAATAGATCTGCATATTTTAGGCCTTTTGCAAGGCTAGTATTAGAAACAATTAGATCTATTGAGATAGGAGACTTTTTTAATTTAGAAAATTTTATTATATTTTTTAAATTACTTCCCGTTCCAGAAATAAAAACTGCAGTTTCTATTTTTTTAAGACCAGTCAATTTTTCCATTAAGCTTAACTTTGTTTTTTCCAGCGGTTATTTTTCCAATAACATAGGGCTTAAATTCTTTAGTAAAAAATTTTATAATTTTTTTAAAATTATTTGGGTTAACAATTAAACAAAAACCAACTCCACAATTAAATGTTTTTAACATTTCTTTGTCTCCAATATTATTTTGCTTCAACCATTTAAAAATTTTTTTTGTTTTGATTTTATTCAAATTTATATCGGCAACTAATCCATCTGGAATAACTCTTTTAATGTTATCTACTAGTCCACCACCTGTTATATTTGAACAACCATTTAAAAGATTGTTATCAATTAGGTTTAAAACTTCTTTTACATAAATTTTTGTTGGTCTTAGTAGCTCTTTTTTTAAAAAAGAATTATTTTTTAAATTTATTTTATTCTTTTTTAAAACATGTCTTACGAGGGAGTAACCATTTGAATGAACTCCACTAGAAGGTATTGCTAAAACTAAATCATTTTTCATAATATTTTTTTTAGTAAGAATTTTTTTTTCATCCACTAAACCTACGGCAAAACCAGCTATGTCGAATTTATCTTTTTCATACGTACCAGGCATTTCTGCAGTTTCTCCACCAACTAATTCACAACCAGAAATGTTACAACCTTTTACTATCCCTTTAAGGATAGATTTCAATTTTTTCAGATTTATTTTATTAATAGAAATATAATCTAAAAATAATAATGGCTTTGCCCCTTGAACAATTAGATCATTCACACTCATGGCAACTAAATCTATGCCGATTGTGTCATATTTATTAAGTAAATTTGCTATCTCAACTTTAGTTCCAACACCATCGGTGCAGGCAACAATTTTAGGGTTTTTAAATTTTTTTGGAATATTGGTAATTGAACCGAAGTTACCAATGTTATTAAACTTTTTTTTGCCTTTTTTGTTTGATGATATAGAAGATATGAATTTAACAAAATTATCTGCAGCCTTTATGTTCACACCACTTTTTTGATAGGTAAATTTTTTTTTTTTCATTAGTATAAAATATGCGAATTATTAATAAATTATTTAGATTACAAAAAGTATATATATTTTTTATTTCATACGTTCTATTTATAATAATTTTTTCCACAACTTATTTGAATGCAAATACTTTTAGAGTGTCTGATATTGAAATTTCTTCTCCATTTGAGGTAAATTTTAAGAAAAGTGCAGTAATAGACACTGGGTTTATTGCTTCTTTTTCAAATTTATTTTCAATGATTACAACCTCAGGTGATAAAAACAAAATTAAAAATATTTCAATAAAAGAGATCAAGGGCATGATCGATTCTTTCACTATAAGTGATGAAAAATTTATTAATAATATATATTTTGCAAAATTGGAAACTACATTTAATAAAAAAAAGACTTTAAATTTTTTATCAAAAAAGGCCATATTTCCATCAATCCCAATAAGAAATAAAGTTTTATTAGTTCCAATACTAGTAGATGAAGAAACTGACAGTATTTATCTATTTAATAATAATATCTTTTATGAAAGATGGAATAGTATAAAAAAAAATTACCACTTATTAGATTATTTATTGCCAAGTGAGGATCTTGAGGATTTAAATAAAATTCAAGAGATTACCACATCGATTGAAACATATGACTTTATAAATTTAATAAAAAAATACGATTTAGATGACTATATAATATCAATAATATACAAAAATAAAAATGAACTTAAGATACTTTCAAAAATTAATTTAAATAATTCTCTTAAAATAAATAATCAAAAATTTTCTAAAGTTAATCTAAATAATGAAAAAGAACTTAATAATATCTTAGAGAATTTAAAAAATATTTATGAAGATGAATGGAAAAAAAATAATGAAATTAATACCTCTATAAAGCTTCCTTTAACCATAGCTATAAATTCAAAAAGATACAAAAAAATTCTAAAATTAGAAGAAGTGCTTACTAATATTGATTTAATATCAAATTTTTATATATTAAGATTCAATAATGAACATACTCTATATAAAATAATTTATAATGGCTCTCCTAAAACATTTTTAAAAGATATGAGTAATAAAAATTTTGACTTGATAATGGAAAATAATGCCTGGACAGTTAAATGAAAAGCTTAAATCAATTGTTATTAGATTTTGATTATAAACAAAACTTTAGAGAGGACGATTTTTATGTTGGAAAAAGTAACTTTTACCCTTTTGAATTAATAAATAATTGGCCCAAATGGGAAAAAAATTTTTTAAATATAAATGGTGAAAGATTTTCTGGCAAAACTCATTTAACTAATATTTTCTTGAAAAAATTTAGAGGTATTAGATTTGAAACTACTTTACTTGACAATGAAAGTTTAAAAAAAATTAAACCTTTTCAAAATGTTGTTTTAGAAAATTTAAATTTAGATATAAATGAAAAACTTATCTACACTCTCTTTAATATAATCGATCAAGATAATAAATTTCTGATAATTACGTCTTCAGAGCCAATAACTGAAATTAAATTTAAGCTAGAAGATCTTCAATCTAGAACTAAAAACTGCCTTTTAGCAAAAATTGAGAAACCTGATGATGAATTAATGTTTGCTTTAATACTAAAAAATTTATCTGATAGACAGATTACTTTAGATAAAAAATTGATTGATTTTATCATTAAAAGAGTTGAGAGATCGTATGGCAAAATATTTGAATTCATATATAAAATTGACAAGATTAGTTTAAAAAAGAAAAAATCAATTGATTTTAAGATTATTAATGAGGCATTAGAATTATAAGTGAATAAGTATAGAACACACAATTGTAGTGAATTAAATAAAGATGATAGTGGACAAAAAATTATATTATCTGGATGGATTAACAAAAAAAGAGATCATGGAAATCTTTTATTTATTGATTTAAGAGACAATTATGGAATTACTCAATGCATTGTTGATAAAAGTAATGAGAGTTTTAAATTTTTAGAAAAAATTCAGTTAGAAAGTGTAATAAAAATAAATGGGAAAGTAGTTAAAAGAAGTGCTGAAACTATTAATTCTGAACTTCAAACTGGTGAGATAGAAGTTGATATTCATAAATTTGAAGTACTAGGCACATGTAAAGAACTTCCAATGCCCGTATTTAGTGACCAAGAATATGCAGAAGAAATTAGACTTAAGTATAGATTTTTAGATTTAAGAAGAAAAAAAATTCATGATAATATTATACTAAGATCAAAAGTTATTTCATTTATTAGAAATGAAATGTTTAAATTAGGTTTTTTAGAATTCCAAACTCCGATATTAACATCCTCAAGTCCAGAAGGGGCTAGAGATTTTTTAGTACCCAGTAGATTAAATCCAGGAAAATTTTATGCACTACCACAAGCGCCACAACAATTTAAACAATTAATAATGGTTTCGGGATTTGATAAATACTTTCAAATTGCCCCATGTTTTAGGGATGAAGATGCTAGAGCTGATAGAAGTCCAGGCGAATTTTACCAACTTGATTTAGAAATGTCATTTGTTGAACAAGAAGATATTTTTCAAGTTGTAGAAAAATTAATAGTCAATGTCTTTAAAAATTTTTCTTCAAAAAAATTAATGTATGAAAAATTCCCAAGAATACCTTATGACGAATCTATGCTTAAGTATGGATCGGATAAACCAGATTTAAGAAACCCATTAATAATTTCTGATTTATCAAATATTTTTATACGAGATGATGTAACGTTTGAAATATTTAAAAAACTTGTAAAATCTGGTTCTAAAGTAAGATGTATAGTAACCAAAAACACAAAAGAAAAGTCTAGAAGTTTTTTTGATAATATTGATAAATGGGCAAAGGAACAAGGAGCATCTGGTCTTGCTTATTTTACAATTGAAAAAAATGAAAATATCTCAGCAAAAGGTCCTGTAGGGAAATTTTTCTCTAAAGCGGCACTCGAAGAAATTATGAAAATTACTGGAGCTGAAGTGGGTGACAGTATATTTTTTGCTTGCGGAAAAATAAAGGATGTTGAAAAAATAACCTCTCAAGCTAGAGATAAAATAGCTAAAGATTTAGATTTAATTGACGAAAATGTTTTTGCATTTTGTTGGATTGTTGATTATCCAATGTTTGAAAAAAATGAAGTAACTAATAAAATTGATTTTAGTCACAATCCATTTTCAATGCCTCAAGGCGATATTAGAGATATTGATTTTGACAACCCTCTTAATATTAAAGCTTACCAATATGATATTGTTTGCAATGGAATAGAGTTATCATCTGGTGCAATTAGAAATCATGTACCTGAACTGATGTATAAATTATTCTCAATTGCAGGTTATCAAAAAGAACAAGTTGATGAAAAATTTAGTGGTATGATTAATGCTCTAAGTTATGGAGCACCTCCTCACGGGGGTATAGCACCAGGAATAGATAGAATTGTAATGCTTTTAGCTAATGAGAAGAATATTAGAGAGGTTACAATGTTCCCGATGAACCAAAATGCTCAGGACTTAATGATGAATGCACCTTCGGATATTAATGAAGAACAACTCAAAGAACTTGGTTTAGCCTTAAAACTTAAAAAATAATATTACTTTTTACCTTTTAAACTTATTTTAACATCTGATAAATCAACAAGATTTTTTTTATAATTATTTCTAACAAAGCCTTTGCTAGTTATATCTTTTACAATTTTAAGTAATTGATTTTGATCCTCTGTATTTTCTTCTTCAGGTAAAGATCTATCTGATCCCCCAATTGCCGGGGTATGAGCAAGATCTTCTCTACTCTGGTAAGAAATGGCTAATTCTCTAAAAATATAATCTAGTATTGAAGAAGCGCTCATTATTCTATCGTTACCATGTACTTTTCCTGATGGTTCGAATTTAGTATCAACGTATGCGCTGATGAATTCATCTAAAGGGACACCATACTGAAGGCCAAGTGATATCGCTATTGCAAAATTATTCATTAAGGCTTTTACCAATTCTCCTTCTTTGCTTGTATCAATAAAGATTTCACCTATTTTTCCATCCTCATATTCTCCAGTGTGTAAATAAACTTTATGGTCACCAATAGTTGCTTTTTGAATATAGCCCTTTCTTCTATCTGGCATACTAAATCTTTTACCTGCACCTTCATTAATTTTTTTAATAAATGTAGTATTATTTTCTTTTGAAATGACTTTTGTTTGGCTTTGCTCTGTTATAATATCTAATTTTTTAGTCTCATTTACCTTGTTATTTGGATCTAAGCTTTTTGTTTTTCTCGTATCAAGCTTAACATTTAAAACTTCAAATTTTCCATCATCACGTTTTTCAAGGTTAGCTAATTCTGCTTCATTAACATCATCTAGATAATGATTAACTTTAAAGCTGCAAGTGTAATAAGTTTCTACTAAATATTTTGCCATTTTTCCTTTAATTATTTTTTATTTTGAATCTCAAGATAATTAATTTATATACAAATCCTAACTTTAGTCTAATTTAAATAATACAATTTAAGATTGAAGAATAAAATAAATTATATGCTGACACTTTTAAAACAAATTTTCATTTGGTGGAATCAAGAGACACTTGGAACAAAATTAAAAACAATCTTTGCTGGTAAACTTGTTGGAAGCGATTCAACTGGCAATAAATACTATGAAAGTAAAGCTGGTAAGAGATGGGTAATTTATAGTGGCGAGATTGATGCTTCAAAAATACCTGGTGAATGGTATTCATGGATGCATTTTACCAATAATAAAATTGAAAATAATCATGATTTAGAAAAATATAAATGGCAAAAGTCTCATCAATCAAATCAAACGGGTACTGAAAACGCTTATCATCCAAATAGAAATAATGAAAAAATTAAAAAAAAATATACAAGCTGGAAAAGTTAATTTTATATTAATCATATTCTTTTTTTTAATAAACATTGCACCAACAAATGCTGTAGAAATTTCAAATGGACAATTTATTGAGATAAAAATCTTAGATAAAGTTAGCTCTAAAACCAACCTTTTAAAATTAACCATAGGTGAAGAAAAAAAATTTAAGAATCTATTAATTAAAAGTTTAAAATGTAAAAACTCAGAATTTGATGACAACCCAGAGATTACAGCTTACATTCAGGTACAAGACCTAGTAAATAAAAATAATAATGAAGTTTTTATATTTAATGGATGGACTTTTTCATCAAGTCCCGCAATCAACCCATTCGACCATCCGGTATATGATATTTGGCTCACTAAATGTTATTAGATAACTTTTTCGTTATCTAACCAACCAACATTAAAATCTGACTCAATAAACTTTTTGTGGTTAAGTAAGATTTTATGAAGAGGTATTGTTGTTGTGATACCCTCGATAACAAACTCATCCAACGATCTATTCATTCTTTGAATTGCTTCAGTTCTATTTCTTCCTTGTGTAATTACTTTACAAATTAAACTATCATAGTATGGGGTAACTTTATAACCTTGAAAAATTGCCCCATCTACTCTTGTTCTAAAACCTGATGGCTGATGACACATGCCAATAGTTCCGGGGGATGGTTGAAAATTTTTACTCGCATCTTCTGCATTAATCCTACATTCAATAGCATGCCCCCTTGGATTAATATCACTTTGTTTTAAGGCTGTTTCGCCAGTATACGCTATCCAAATTTGTTCTTTAATTATATCAATCCCCGTTACCATTTCAGTTACTGGGTGCTCTACTTGAATACGAGTATTCATTTCAAGAAAATAAAATTT
>ENA-OSJC01000829-OSJC01000829.1-marine-metagenome-genome-assembly--contig:-NODE-829-length-28200-cov-6.009352_pt1 | contig 28200 bp, 27 predicted proteins | sample MGYA00237885_ERZ534234 | MGnify/ENA primary metagenome ERZ534234 (study PRJEB26413, sample SAMN06343907) | marine metagenome | isolation source: coastal waters | place: Atlantic Ocean: West Antarctic... | reverse complement strand
TATTGTTTGAGAAATATTAAAAACTTCTCCAATAGCATATTTACTTTCTCCACAAGCAATTAACGCATTAACAACGTCATCTATATAAATATAATTTAAAGTCGCCCCTTTCCTTCCTATATAAAAAAACAAGCCTTGTTCAATCATTGAAAACATACTATTCAAGGATTGATTGGGCATCTCTTCCGCAAAAACATTAGAAGGACGGAGAATAGCGTAAGGAATTTCACTATCTTTAACAAGATTGTCAGAGATGGTTTTTGAAGTTTCATAAACACCATTTGGCTGTTCTAAGGATTCTTCAGTTACTACTCCACTTCTACATGTTCCATACGAACCAACACTGCTAAGTTGGACCCATCTTTTCACTCTTCCTTTAGCATGAGATATCAATCTTTTTGTACCATTGACATGAAGCTCCTTCATCAATGACTCATTAATTACTTCACCAGCACAATGATAAAGAATATCGACATCATCTAAAAAACTAGATAAATCAACCTTTGGATTAGTCAAATCTCCTATAAATGTGTCATATTTGTTATTTTGCGGTAAGACTTTTCGTGATAATATTCGAACTTGATGGCCTTTACTCAAGTGTTTTTTTACAAGAAAATTTCCTATAAAGCCTCTACCACCTGTAATTGCAATAATCATAATATTTCAAACAAGATCATTTAATAAATACATTAGTCTTTTTTTATTTTTGCTGAGGCTCAACATTAAAAACTTCACAATTTCTTGCAAGATTGTAACTAATATCTATTTTTTTTTCATCAATAAAGTTTAAAAGCTTATTATATGGGGTAGTTGAAGAGATGCCCCACCAAATTGGGTGTGTTAGAATTTGAATCGGTTTTTTAGTCTTAAACGCATCTTGTTGAAAAGGATGATCATATTTCCACTCTCCTCTAGAATCTGAGACATAATGAATATCTTTCATCAATGATTTCATATAAGTATGAATAAAGGGAGTAGTGAGAGACTCACTACCCTCTAAGACTAACTCAGAGGGTTTATGAAAACTAACAGCATCTACATTTTTGTTAAACCATTTTTTAAGCATTCTTACTTCTTTCAAACACTCAGTATTAATCTCATCTTCGGTAAGATTATCTCCATAAGCATCACAATCAAAATGAATTCCAAGATGATGACCCAAACTTAGAATTTCATTCACTAATAAAGTTCCTGACTTAGAAAAAATATTATAGAAATCATTTCTTATCATAAAAAAATATGTTGAAGTAACGCCTAATTCATATTCTATTTTTGCTATTTTTAAAGCCATTTCAACTGACATATCAATATCATGCCTCATTAAAACAAACTGCTTATTTTTAGCTAAATTAATACCATAATCCTCAAATGAAGAAAACTCATACCCATTTTTTAAAAGTCCTTTTATTAATTTAATATAGTTATTTTGATGCATTTTGTTACATTAGCCCCAGGCAAATATTATTCATAAGAAGTATACATAAAAGTATGAATTTCTTTAATATATAGAAGAGCAATTATTATTGAAGAGAAATGAATAAAAATGGTTGGTCCTATTACTCGAGTGTATGCAAACACATTTAAATTATCACAAGTTATGTATTGTTTGATGAAATAATATTTCAAACTGCTTTGCAACATAATCATTGGAGTACTTTTTAGACGCTCCAAATGACGGTGAAATAAGACTACCTTCTCTCAACTTATTAATCGCCTCCTCAACACCAGAGGATATTGAAGAAATACTATCAGGTGAAGCATGCAGTCCTCCAATCGCTTGCAAAATATCATGACAACTACCTTTAGGTGTTATTGCAAATATTGGTTTATGGGCCCCAATATAATCAACTAACTTACTAGGGAAAAAAACACTAGTTGTAAAAGGAGCATCTAATATTAATAATAAGTCTGAATTAGACATCTCAACAAGAGAGTCAGTATATGAAATTGGACTAATAATTTCAATTAAATCATCTGGAAGACCATATAGAATTGACCGCCAATTTTCATTGCCAATCCATTTACCAACAAATCTAAAAACAACACCTTTTAAAAAATTACTATCTTTAGCATGAATTCCTCTTAAAGCTTTAACAAGACTAATTGGATTTCGAGGGCCATAAAAATTTCCTAAATAATTAATTATTAATTTATCTCTAACAGGCTCTAGACCAATTTTTTTTTGATAAAGGGACTTATCATAAGAGTGAGATGTTACATATGTTTTGTTAATCCAAAACTCTGGGTATTTTTTCATTACCAAAATTCTAGATTTATTTGTAGTAAAATTAACTGCATCTGCTAGCTTTAAAACCTTTTTTTCTAAAAAATATTGAGATGCTTTATAGCCCCAAATTTTAGTAAGAAATGGGTTGTCTGCCCAAGGATCACTTAGATGAACAATCCATGGAATTGAATTAAAATTTTTCTTTATCTTTAAGGCAACTAAATGAATTGAGTGCCAAGTTGACCACGATATAATTAAATCATAGTTTGCAATGTCAATCTCCATTGCCTTTTTATAAATTACGTTATTAAAAAATCTAAATCTATCAGGAAACCCCGGCACATATCGTAAAAACCTAAAAACTTTTTTTTGTATCCATTTTGGTGTTTTTGCTTTATATATATTATGAAAATTTTCATTCACATAATTCTCAAGGGAATAATCCATATCATATCCAATTTCACTTGAATCGATAGTAAGAATATCAATATCATAGGAGTTAATTTTTGCAAACGCTTTAACACTGAGAAAGGATTCAGAGGACTGTAATGGAGGAAAAGCATAAGTTAACAACAATACTCTTTTATTTTTAGTCTTACCAGTAACCATAAGACTAACTATTAAGATTAATTAGCCAGTCACAAGTCCTTTTAAGGCCATCAGTAATTTTTATTTCGGACTTATAACCCAATAAAGAACTTATTTTATTTATATCTGCTTGACGGTTTTGAACTTCATCCCAACCTCGACGGTCCTTAAATTCAATCTTTGTGGCATTATTGCAATATGAATTAATATAATTTGCAATTTCAAGAACTGAAGAACTAGTTCCAGTAGCTATGTTAAATATATCACATGGCTTTGTCTTGTTAAATAAAGTTTTACAAATGCCATCAACAGTATCATCAACATAACAAAAATCTCGGGTTTCATAACCACTGCCTGTAATTGTTAGTGGCTCTCCATTTATTGCAAGTTTGATAAAGTTTGGCACTACACTTCTATACATACCTGGGTAATCGCCTGGACCATAAACATTAAATAACCTTACTATAGCAATATCAAGACCATGATGAGTGGACCAAAATTTAGCATAACGCTCCCCTAATAACTTAGTTATAGCATAAGGTGTATCTGGAAGAAAATCCTCATCATCCTCCCTCATAATCTGTTTATTACCATATACGCAAGAAGACGAAGAATATACTACTTTTTTAACATTATAATTTTTACTATATTCTAAAATTTTTAAAGTTCCCAAGCCGTTTACATTTAAATCATCGCAAGGGTGATCAATAGAGTTTTGGTTAGCAAATAATGCTGCCAAATGAACTACATAGTCTGGTTTATAATTAAAGCACTCCGCTAACGCTTTATCATCGACTATACTTCCCTCTATAAAATTTGCCTTTTTATTAACTGAGTCTCTATAACCTGATGAAAGATCATCAATAATAATAACCTCATGACCATCATTAATTAACTTATTAGCAATATTAGTTCCTATGAAACCTGCTCCACCAGTTATTAAAACTCTAGACATTATCATATTTTTTAATTAATTCAGAAAAGGAAATATTAGTTAAATTATTTGTCATACTGATACAATCAAAAAACATATTCCAGTCATATACTTGGGATGGATCTGCATATATATTAAAAATACCATTTACGTTAGGATCTTCAAAGAAATCCATCATTTTCTTAAATTGCAATAAATAATCATTTTCATTTAATTTGCGTGTTGGAGAAAATCTAAACCCCCAAGAATCTAATATTCTAGCAGGATAGTCATAGCATCCACTCACTGGAAGTTCAAGTATACCTTGTGATGTTTTTTTAATTGCCCCATTCCACATAGCAGTTACTGGTGTCGTTGAACTTGAAAAAGAATAATTCAATTTTTTTAAAACATCGTACAAAAAATTAAGCTGCCCTGATTTTTGGTAAGTACCAAAATGTGGTGTCCTAAAACCTAAGGGATATTCACCAAAAATATCAAAAAAATTATTATGGCCATTTAAAATATCCATCTCAACATCACTATTAGTCAACTTATCATAAAATAAAGTGCTGATGTATGACTTAGTGGATGGAATATATGATGTGTGTGAGAGATAGCCATGATTAATAAATTCTGCACCTTTATTTTTTAGCATACTATATTCAGAAGCACCTTTCTTAAGCAGCTCACCTGGGACTGCATAGGATGGGATTATATTTAATTTAGCAAGCCTCTGATGAACCTCACCTACAACCTCAATATCTTTCTCAGTATCGCAATCAAAAGATAGAATGAAATACTTTCCATCAACCCCAAATTTTTTAGACTGATTAATATATCTCTTTCTAAAGAATCTTGGAGTTATATTGCCTAAAACAAAACTTGAAGAATAGAAAGGATTTGAAAGCGCATCAGCTAATTTCATAATCATCCACTAATTTATGGTAAAGTTTTGATTCCTTTCTTTCCATTATTTCACCACTATAGTTAGCAATAATATCTAGGCCCTTTATACTCATTTTTTCCCTTAATTCATAGCTATTAGCAACTTTATTTATTCCATTTGCAAAGCCTTCTGGAGTATTTTCAACCATTTCAGCATATTCTCCAACTATTTCAACTTCTGGCATATTATTATATTTAGGTTTTGGCATTACTAAAGGGAGTCCACTAGCAGTTGCCTCCAGAATAGGTATACCAACACCCCCATATTGAATAGGTAATGCAAAAATATCATGCTCTCTATAAAGCTCTGCAAGATCTTCATTCGGAATAGATTTAATGAATGTAACTCTTTTTTCTAGCTTTAAATTTTTAACTTTAGTCACTAATAATTCATAGTCTTCACCGTCACCAACAATAGTTAAAGAGATATTTTTTTTAATACTTGCCATAGCGTCAACTAAAACTCTCTGTCCCTTTATCTTAAGTAAATTAGCCACTGAAATAATGCGAATATTTTTTGAATTTTTTTTATTTAAACTAGGCTTAAATTTATCAAGATACACTCTATTGTAAATAATTGATATCTTGCTTTTATCATAACCATTATCAGTTGCATATTTGCCTGCCCATTTATAAGCTCCAAGAATATGAGTCGCCATTTTTAAAGCTTTTGGCTCAACTGTGTACTTACTTAGTAAGTATTTAAAATATCTTATATCTTTATTAATTCTATATAAATATCTCACATCAAAATCAAAATTTGAATGAAGTGAAATTAAAAGAGGAACCTTAAGACGCTTTGCTACTATTCCCGCAAAAAAACCTTGAAATACAGGATTATAAGATCTAACAATGTTAACTTTAATATTACCTACTGCTTCCAGTACATCGCTAAGTCTTCTCTTAGGGTAGAACATATCTAATATGGAAAGGGGTGGAAGCCTATAAATATATCCTTTAGCTTTGCCAATAGTTTTTTGCACATCTTCGATATCACACTCATTATTTGTAAAAGTAATAAAATGAACCTCATCAAATATATTATTTGGATTGAAATATCTCGCCTTTAATTCCCCTTTTTTTAAATAGGCAATTAGAGGGTCATTTGGGAAGATTAATATTTTCATTAGGCAAGTTTTATTAAATTTTCTAGAATTTCATCTAAGTCTTCTTTCATAAAAGCGTTTATTGGAAGGCTTAAGACTTCTTTAGAGGCAGTTTCCGCAATTTCAAAGTCACCTTTCTTATAATTCAAATATTTAAAACATTCTTGAAGATGAAGTGGTGTAGGATAATATATTGCTGAAGGAATTCCATTTTCTTTAAGTTTTTGAAGAGCAACCCCCCTATTGTTAATCCTAATAGTATATTGCGCCCATGTACTAATTCTTCCTGTTTTTATGACCGGTACCTGAAAATAGTTGTGCAGAGCATTTGAATAATGATCAGCAACTTTTTGCCGTTCAGATAGCTCTTCTTTAAAATAAGGAAGCTTAGCCAACAGTATTGCTGCTTGTATGGTGTCTAAACGACCACCTATACCAATATGTTTATGTTCATAGCGTTTATTTTGACCATGAATTCTAAGCATTTTCAATTTTTTTGCATACTCTTCGTTATTGGTAAAAATAGCGCCACCATCTCCATAACATCCAAATGGCTTTGCAGGAAAAAAACTTGTAGTAGAAATATCACCTAAACTACTATCCATTTTGCCATGATAAAGTGAACCAAAACTTTGCGCACCATCAATAATAACTTTTAAATTATAGTTATCAGCAATAGCTTGAATAGTATTCATTTGTGCAGGTTGACCAAACAAACTTACTGGCATTATTATTCTCGTTTTCTTAGTTATTGCTGCCTCAATCTTTCCAGCATCAATGTTGAAAGTATCTGGCTCAATATCAACAAATACAGGCACAGCTTTCATTAATGCAATAGTTTCTGCGGTAGAAATAAAAGAAAATGGAGTAGTAATAATTTCATCACCTGGCTTAATATCCATCGTCATCAAGGAAAGAGTAAGCGCATCTGTTCCTGAAGAACATGATATAGCATACCTAGAGTCAGTAAAAGACTCTAAAGCACTTTCAAGTTCATTAATTTCAGGACCCATAATATATTTAGAGTCATTAAGAACCATTTTTATCCTTTTATCAATATCAATTTGATACTTTTGATATTGAATTTTTAGATTAGCAAAATCCATATTAATTATTAATAGTCATAAACGTGATGCTTCCAATTTTCAAATCCTTTCATAATTTTTTCTTTTTCTTCCAATCTCAATTTTTCATTTTTTTTTGGTCTAACTATGCTCTCAAGATTAAAAGATTTTTCTTTTATTCCATTTAAAACTTGATGATTTAATTTTACTTGCTTCAATATAATTCTTTTTTTTATAGCCTCTGGAGTATCATCTAAAAAAATTTTTACACGACTTTCTAATATAAATAAACCTGCATCTACCCTTTTATCAATTAGATGGGCTGTAACAAATAAAGGAATCTTGCTCTGAATTGATCTATAAAAAGAATCAAGACCACTTGTTTCTGGAACCTTGCCAGGATGATAATTAATAATTCCTTTTTCAAATAAATTAATAACTTTTTCAGGAATGAGTCTTGCTCCTCCAATTAAACCTATATCTATATTATTTTGCAAAACTAATGCACCAATCAATTCATCATTAGAATGATTGGTTTGAAAAACCTGAATTGATTTATTTTTACAAAAGACTCTTATTTCCTTATTTAACTCAGAATTATCAATATTTAATACATCACCATTATTTGAATAATTAATTTTTGGAGCTAGAAAAACTGCCCCAATTTTATGTCCATTCATAAAAGTATTTTTTACTATTTCTGTAGTTTTATAATGACTAAAATCATAACCAAAAATTCCAATAGTCATAATTTATATTAATAATCTAAAGGAAGAGACACTATATTTCCACTTCTCGCAGAAAGGTAAGCCGCAATAATTACTTCTAAAGATTTTAAGCCCTCTCTTCCATCCGTTTCTGGGTAGCTTTTTCCCTGTAAAACTTCAATAACATTATTATAATATAAAGGATGGCCAAACCCATAAATTGAGGATGTTTGATAGCTAATATTATTAATCTGACTATCATAATCTTTAGGCTCATCAAACTCCCAATGCTGTATCTCATTTACTGCAACTCCACCAATACGAACTGACCCTCTCTCTCCTAAAATTGTAATACTGCCCTCAAGATTTTTTGGATAGGTAAGCATAGTAACACTCATAGAACCTAATGTTCCATTACGCCACTTAATATTTATAACACCTGTGTCCTCTACTTCAATATTCAAATTAGTGCTCATCATGGCTTGAACTTTATCAACAGGTCCAATTAACCAAGTCAATAAATCAACATAATGACTTGCCTGGTTCATGAATGCCCCTCCATCAAATTCCCAAGTACCTCGCCATTCATCCTGATCATAATAACTTTGAGGGCGTGTCCAAAAAACATTAATATGAACCATGTGAATTTTTCCGAACCGATTTTCCTCTATTGCGCGTTTAAGCAACTGTAAGGTTGGGTTTTTTCGATTCTGCTTAACAACAAATAATTTAACTCCAAATTCGCTACATTTTTTAACCATATTAAGAGCATCATGCCAACTAGTAGCCATAGGCTTCTCTGTCATGACATTGATACCATATTTTGCACATATCTCAGTTTGATGTGCATGAATTCCATGTGGGGTGCAAATTGCTACTAAATCGAGACTCTCTTTTTCAACCATTTCAATTAAATTAAGATATCCTTTAACCCTATACTTTTTTACATGGATTGATAATAGATCTTTATTTGTATCACAAACTGATACCAATTCAATTTTATCTTTATGTTTTTCAATTGATTCAAAATGACTCAAAGAAATTCTCCCACAACCTATAACAGCTATACGGATTTTTCTATTAATAATATGTTTCATAATAAATATAATTGATATGGAGATGTAATCAAAATTTTACCAATTTAAAATTGGATATTGGACTTCATTCCCTCTAAACTTTGACTTACCAAATCTTATCCCTTGCTCTTTATTACTTATACTTTCTTTTGGGTTAAAACCTGATAAATCATAAAAACCAATACCACAATCAAGACAGTGCATGACTACATCATCACGAAGAAGATCATGCACCATGACTTTCATTTCTTTTGCAACTATAGATGCATTTGCCTCAGCCTCATTAACAAAGTTATCATCGCCATAAATAACTAAAGAACCTAAAATATCTTTATTCTTTAATTTTGCAATGAAAATTTCATACACGAAGCCATTTTCAACTAATTCGTTTCTAAATTTAACAAGGGCTTTAGTATCATGTTTGATTTTTTTTCCAGTAGTTTTTTGAGCAATCTTTACCCAGTTAATAAAAAAATCAACTTCTTCTTTGTTGCAAAAATTAAGCTTTTCACAGTTTATATCTTTATTATTTCTATATTTTCTAATAGATTTTTTAAGAGATTTGCTATAACTCGAAAGTACGTCGCTATATTCTTTAGATCTTAAATCTAAAATATACGTCGCCCATTTTGATACATATTTATGATTAAATTTATTAATACGCTTATCATTTATTGGTGAGAGTGTTACATGCTCAATATTCTTAATAATTAACTCAAAGCAATCATTTACATATTCTAAAGCATCGTTTGTAAGGTTATTTTTAAGTAGTAATGGATATTTCCAGATTGTATATGAAAAAAACTTTTTTAATATGGGAGTTATGAAACTTCGAATAACGAAATTATAATTTGATATCCTAATATGACCCCTAAACTCATTAAACCTCAAGTGAACGCCTATAACATTGTCATCTTGAAAAAAAAATATCAATCTAAAAGCAACATCATATTGATTTATAGTTTTATAAATCCATGATGGTGAGAGAAATAAAGTATTTAATTCAAAATTGTTTTCTTTTAAAAAGTTTTCAAGAAGGATTGTATTTTCATGGTCTAGCTGATCATATTCAGCATAAGAAATATTATTCATAATAATATTCTATGATAGATTCGTTTATATAACTAATCATAATTTTTATTATCATATTTTTTTAGATAAGACAATAAAATGTTTAAAAGCATATCTTTTTAATAATCTTTTACTTGAAATATATTCATCTAAGGTCTTCCCTTTAATTTTGATTTTTAACAAGGGTTTTAAAAAACTATTTGCAATACAAATACTCCACCATGGCCCTCTCAAAACAGGAAATAATTCAAAGTTTCTTTCTTCGATGATCTTAAATCCTGTCTTCCTAATAACGCCAATCAAAGCATCATAAGATATAAAGTATGGAAAACCCCAGTTGGAGTTTACAGCCCAATAATTGCTTACATGTGCGTTAATATTATTTTTAGTCGCAAACTCTAAAACTGCAATTCCATCATCTGATAAGACCCTATTAATCTCTCTTAATACTAAAGCAACATTATCAAAATAGTACAAGGACGAAAAAGAAAAACAAACATCAATCTTATTATCAACGAACGGAAGCTTATTGGCATCCGAATTAGACAAGCACAACGCTTCATTAAACAATGGTCCATCCTTAAACTCAGCCAACATATTTAAGGCAAAATCAACCCCAAAGTATGAGTTTTTCAGTGTATCTATATATCTAGAGTACTCTCCAGTTCCACAACATAAGTCTAAAATATTTAACTCATTAGAAGCAGTATATTTTCTCAATAAAGCAGCCTTCATATCAATAAAATTTTTATCATATGAACTTTTAGAGAGGTGTTGTAAGTTCTTTCCACTATGGTGAGTTGTAAAAATCTCTTTATTTTTATTTTTCATGCTTTTTCATAAATTCTTTATAGCACTTACAGACAAATTCAACATCACTTTCAGTAACAAATAAATTAAATGGTAAATATAAAAAATTACTCCATTTTTTATTAGTAATTGCTAAATTGTCAATCCGTTTAATATCCTTATAAATTTTTATTTTATGGATAGGATAATAACTCCAGGAACACTCAATACCTTGATTTGATAAATAATCACCTAAAGAGTACCTATTCGTTTTTTCATCTATTTCTAGTAAAAAATAGCTAGGCACTTCATTCTTGCTGAAGCGACTTGATAATCCTAGATTTGCATTATATGTATCCAGTAAATTAGCATAAAGCTGTTTAATTTTTCTAAAATCTTTGAGTTGAGAGCTAACTAAGAGCAAACTTAGCTTAGATATTTTTTTACAATTAAAATATTTTTGAGTTACTTGATATTCCATATCTTTTAGAGAGTAAAAATCATCAAGTGACGATTTATTTATCACTTTCTTTCTAAGTAGACTGATGAAATATGATGATTTTTTTCTATACCTAAGAACAATTAAGTCTTTAATAAAACGGATGATCACTTCTATTTTTTTTTGATCTTTAATTTGACTCAATAACTTTGAATTTGCCGCGCTTCTAAGAAAAACAATACCTCCTCCAGATCCATTAATCATTTTTCCCATATTGAAACTATAAATCATAGCATCGGAGAGAATTTCAGAGTCATAAGCACTACCAAATGAAGTTGCATTATCTTCAATAATAATAATACCTTTTCTTTTCAATTTTTTTATTAAATGATAATTACAATTAATTTTGCCATACATATTTGGAAGGATAATTGCCTTAATATCGTCTAAATCATCAATAGAGACAAGAGTCTCAAGGTTTAAATTATAATCTTCATCAATGTCTGCGAATATTGGCTCAACTTTAGCCTCTAATAGAGCAAACAATACTGCTCTGCAAGTAAATGAAGGAATAATTACTTTATCGCCCTTATTTAGGTTTAATGCTTTCAAACTAAAATATATTGCACTTTTCCCAGAATCAACAAAATAACTATACTTGAAATCGATATTATGAATATCTACTATGCTCTCAATAATGTCATTCTTTAATAAACGGCTATTTTTAAAAAAGGTATTAAAAATAATTGTAAAATAATCTTTAAGCCTCCAAAAAGGTGTTATTGAAGCAATCTTTATTTTTTGTGGTTGCAGAATTTGAAAACTATCATTATTCATTTTTTTTAAATATATATTGAACTAAAGAGCTCCTTACTCTATTAATTAAAAACTTAAATTAAATTTAATTTCATTATTATTGTTGAACTTAAGTTTTTTACGTATGGTAATTTAAAAATAACATTATTAGACTGATCAAAATATTCAAATTGTTCTAATTTAAAGCCATTTAGATGTAATATTCTATACAGATGTATAAAATTGAAGTTGTTGACATGATCTCTTTGATCTGGCGTGAATTTTGGCCACTCTTCCATTTTTAACGCGTATTCATTTTTATTCATAATAATATCTTTAACTACATTTCTCCACCATGTTGCATTTGGAACGCTTAGGTATATTTCACCTTTGTCTTTAAGGACCCTTTTCACTTCTTTTAAGAAACAATCTAAATCTCTTACATGTTCCAAGACTTCAAAAAAAGTTACAATTTCAAAACTATTATCATCAAAAGGAAAATCAACGCCAGATTGCTTAAAAAACTTTATAACATCACCTTCAATAAAATCTTTACAAATTTTTATTGAGTGATCATTCGCATCTAAACCATACAATTTATCTGCACTTGGGTTTAATTGGCTCATGAGCTCTAGAAAATTACCAGTATGAGAGCCAATATCTAAAAGAGAGGTAAAGTTAAGGTCAAAGATATTTAAAACAGCTGTCACTCGATTATTAGCCTTTAGAGCGTCTTCTATGTTTGGATGAAGAAGATCCTGAACTTCGTCAGCTGAATAAATTTTCTCATGCACATCATATTTCTCATTGGAAAAATTATTATTTTTGTTCATATATATTTCCATTCTTCACTAAAAAGATCTTATCACATCTGTCAGTTGTAGATAATCTATGAGCTACAATAATCAACGTTTTATCACCAATATTTGAATAAATTTCGTTCATAATCTCCCTTTCGGTCTCTTCATCTAGAGAGCTTGTTGCCTCATCAAGAACTAGAATCTCTGGATCTGTATAAAGGGCTCTTGCTATAGCAATTCTTTGGTTCTGACCGCCACTGAGTAAAACTCCTCCATCACCTACTAAAGTTTTGATACTATTTTTTGATTGTAAAAAATCAAATATTTGAGCCTGCTTCAATACCTTAATTAATTTAGCTTCATCATATTCCAGGCCAAAAATAACATTTTCAGCTACAGTCCCGTCAAATAAATAGATAGATTGAGGAATGTAGCCAATTTTAGAGCGCCAAGATTTCATATTAGATTCATCAATTATTGTATTATCTGATATTAGTTGCCCCTGTTTTGGCTTATGAAGACCCATTATAATATCTATCAGAGTACTCTTTCCACTTCCACTTTCACCAATAAAACCTATATTTGATCCCTTCGGAATTATTAAATTAACATTACTTAGTACAGATTTATCTATCTCATATTCAAATTCCAAATTCTTAAGAGAAATACCATTAAGAAGATTAACCTTCTTATCCCCAAGTTTTTCTTTTTCATAAGACAAATCCATGTCAACAATTTCTAAAGCCCTATGATTAAATAAAATTATATTATAATTTTCTACGATACGATTTAATGAAGGCATGAGACGATACAATGCAATCACAAATAAGCTTATAACTGGAAGATACTCAGCGATACTATCGTCATTCAACCAAACAATATAAGAAATTACGAAAACTATAATACTAAAACCAACTGCCTCCAGAAAGAGTCTGGGAATATGGCCATAAGTTGTATTTATTTTTATAGCTTGTGAATAAGCGTAACTAGAAGTTGAAAACTGATTTAGTACCTTATTATCTTGGACATGTAATTTAATTAATTTAAAGTTATTAAAACTTTTTTTAATGATTTCATAAAACTCCTGCTGATAGTTTGATCTTAGCACGCCTAATTTTTTAAGAGATTTTGAAATTGTATTGAGCATTAAGATTCCATTTATCATAAGTACTAGTGTCACTAGAATAGTAAGCTTGTAATTTACATAAAGCATCACTCCATAAATAAATACAAACACAACAAATTCAGTCATAATATGAAGAGAAGATCTAATTATCGTTGACACATTTTCTGCTTCATTAATTATGGATTTTGTTAATGATGATGTATTTTTCTCTTCGAAATCTTGGTATTTCATACCCATGAAATTTGTAAAAAGACGATGAGTCAGTTGATAATATCGGCCATAAGTATATTGGTTAACTGAATTGTAATAAATTAAGTTTATTACAGCTCTAAAAATATAGAAAAATATTAAAAAACCACCAAAAAATAATGCAAATTCAACATCACTTTTAAGATTAAAAAAACTATAAATACTACTATAATATTGGTTAGATTGAATTAAATTGAAGTCGCTAACAACAGCAATAAAAGGCATAATTACAGATATACCAATTGTTTCAATTAAAGAAATAAAAATAGAAAAAAGAAACAGCATTAATAGAAGAAGCTTATCTCTTTTAGTTAATAATTTAGTTAATAATTTAGTTAATTTTCTAATCAATTTTATTAGGAGGTTATTTATAAATTACAATAACAAACATTCTATTGTAGATTTTTTAAAACTTTAAGAATCCGACTTGCTGCTTTTCCATCCCAATACTGAGGGATAGTTGTATTTTTTTTACTTTCATTAAGGATTTTAGAAACAATTTTTAAAATATTTTTTTGATTTAACCCTGCCAGGTTGTTAGTACCTAATTCTATAGTAATTGGTCGCTCAGTATTATTTCGCAATGTTACACAAGGTACACCAAGTGCAGTCGTTTCTTCTTGAAGACCACCACTGTCTGTTAAAACTAAAACTGAATCTTTCCAAATATTCAAAAACTCCATATATGGTAGTGCCGAGAGTAAATAAACATTTGGGCTAAATTTAATATTGAATTTTTTTAAATTATATGAAGTACGTGGATGGACTGGGAAAATTATAGGTAAAGTTGTTGAGATTTTATTAATTGTTTTACTAATTTTAGTTAATTCTTCTAAATTATCAACATTTGAAGGTCTATGCAAGGTAAGAACTGCATAACGCTTTAAGGAATTTTTTAGCTTATTACTTTCAAATATTGACGTATCATAATTATCTAATTTATTTTTTTGATATATAAGATTATCAATCATAACGTTACCAACATAATAAATGCTATTAACATCATGCCCCTCAGTTAATAAATTATCAACACCTTCAGGCTCAGTAATAAAAAATAAATCAGAAATAGAATCAGTAATAATTCTATTAATTTCTTCTGGCATATCACGATCACGACTCCTTAATCCAGCTTCTACATGACCAAGTTTTATATTAAGCTTTTTAGCAACAATTGCACAAGCAAGAGTAGAATTAACATCTCCTACAACTAAGATGAGATCTGGCCTATTTTCAACGCATTCTTTTTCAAAGCCTTCCATAATTCTAGCAATTTTTTTTAATGGCGACCCATCAATTGGCTTTATATAAACATTAGGGGAAGGGATACCAAGCTCACTAAAAAAAACTTCATTCATTTCTTTGTCTTTATGCTGGGCAGTATTAATTAATCGATAACTAAAAATATTAGAAAACTTATCTAATTCTCTTATTATTGGAGCCATCTTCATAAAATTTGGACGAGCACCAACTACTAACGTAATTAAATTTTTATTCATGATTTTTTATCTCTATTAGAAGTGTAGAGATACATAAAGGCTGAAATACCTAATGCCACTAATATCATAATTGCAGCATACCTATATCTTACTAAAGCCCCAACATTAGGAAAGCTATATGTATAAATTAGTCCAAAATATAGAGAGAAAGATAACATTACCCATATTTCTATTTTTTTTCTCCAAATATACAGTGCAAAAATTGATCCTGCTAAAAAAACATATATAAATAGCATCTCTAAGCCAGAAATCTTATGCATTAAGCTAGATTTTGATGTTGAATAAGAACTGAGCCAAGAAGTAGGAAAAGGTGCAAAAAAAGCAACTTGGGTTGCCCTTGGTAAATATTCCATCATAGAAGAAAAACTATTTATATCAAGATCATAATCAACTGAAGAATTTGAAGTAAAGTTCCATTGATGAAAATAAGTTCTATTTAAATAAAGCTTCTTAAATTGAAGATCAATAATATTTGGTAAAAAAGATGATTCTACCCATCGCTGGCGTTGTTTTAGTAAATCATTTTTATTACTATTAACTTGAGATAATTTGTCTTTTTCAATCAACTCCTCTTGAATAGATGTTTGGTTTAAATATAAAATTTGTTCGGACTGAGACTTTTCCATCTCAGCCTCATAATTTTCATAATCAGATTTATATGCCTCTTTCTCAAGCTCTGTCGCATTTGAATTATTATAATTAACAATAACAGCTGGAAAACCCAAAACTTCGATGTCATTTATATTTGAATTAGGAAAAATATTAATCAAATAAATTACAAGAAATTGGAAAATTATTAACCCTAAGGATGGCAATATAGAAATTTTTCTTTTAACTATTGATACTATCAAAAAGATATTAAATATCAAAAAAATAAATAAAGTAAATATTAACAAAATACTTACCATATATTCTCTTGCAAACCATACTGTCGATAAACCAAGAAAAATAAATGTAAACGAGCTCAAATATTCTTTAAATTGAACTTTTAATGAGTGTGTCTTTAATAATCCAAATAAAATAATAACCCCATAAAGAAACATTAAAGAGCCGTTAAGTGAAAACACATCTTTAAGAATCTGAGTCACCCATAACAGTGATGAAGGAAAAATTAAATAAGGAATAGCTGAAAAAAAAGCAATACTTCTAGTTAGATTTAACCTTTCAATAATCATCAGAATACACACAGCCCCTAAAGAATGAAATGCTGAAAATAAAGGTATCAAGATGTATGGCTTCTGAGTTCCAAAGAAAGAGTAAATTGCTGAAATTAAACCTATAATTCCCATATCCATTGCATCTTTTGACTTTAACACCCATACACTCCAGCCAAATTGATTAATTTTATTAGACTCTTGAACAGCTAAAGACTGATAAAGGCCCCAATCACCTCCCATTAATTGGCCATCACCGGCATGATATTCAGGTCCTAAGAATGGCAGAATAATAAGCTGAATTACGAGAGATATAAGAACTGAGTATATAAAAAAAATACCCCATACTCTAAGCACAGAGAGATTATTTATTTTTGTATTAAAATTAGTTATCATATTTATTGATCCTCTACCTATTTATAACTACCCCAAGAATAACGCTTAGATTGAAAATCTATACAAATACCTTCAATTATTTCTAATCTATATTTATCATCGTATTTATTAAGCTGGGCTCTTCCTTTAATAGTGAGATTATTTTTTAAATCATCATCATTAATGAGCTTATCTAAATGACTTGCCATACTTTCAGGATTATTTAAATCCATCAATAATGCAGCATCTCCAACTTGTTCGCGTAGGCCATCTAAATTAGAATATAGAACTGGAACACCAAGAGTAAAGGCCTCAAGTGGAGGAATATTTGTCGGACCAAAATAGGTTGGCATAACCAAAGCTATTGATTCTTTATATAGATAAGCAAGATCCTCATCTTCAACATATCCAAGAAAAAAAATATTATCTAAAATTCCAATTTTTTCAGCAGTTTTTTTAACATAGTCAAGAGTACCAGCTAGAGCATCGCTACCAACAAAAACTGCTTTTAGAGACACTCCATAATTTTTATACAATAAGTTCAAACCATGCAATATATAAACATGGTTTTTATGAGGCCAAAATTTAGCAGGATAAATAATGTATTCATCATCAATCCCATATTTTTCCCTTATATTTATTGATCTATCTATTTTTTTATTTGTAAAATTTTCAATATGAGTAGCTGCACTAAATGGCATGACATGGACACGATTCTTATCAACACCATAGCGCGAAATAATATTTTCTTTTCCAAGTTTTGAGTCAGTCAATATCGCAGTTGATTTTATGAGAGATTGTCGATAACCCTGCTCTCTCTGTTCAAAAATACGGTCTGCTCTAACTTCGGGAAATTCTGGATAATCTCTATGGCAAAGATCCCAAACAGTAGTAATAAAGTTTAATCTTTCTAAATATAAAGCCCAGATAGAAGGTGAAATAAAATAAACAAGATCAACTTCTCTTTCAAGAAGGGGCTTTTCAAAACTATTAAATCCGATTAACTTAATAATAACAGTTATCAATCGTCTGGAAGGAATAGCCCCTCGAATTTTTAAGAAAAGACGCCTCCACCTAGGAATATTTAGAAAAATTACATTTATATTATGAACACGCAAAGTAGTAATATTTTCACGATAAGTCGTAAAAAAAACAGGATCACAATATTTTTTATTTATTTTATTAACCAATATAGCGGCATTAAGTGCTTGTTGATAGCCTCCCCCAGCCGCAATTATCTGATCGAAAATAACAGCCATTTTAATTGGTTTAATTTCATCAACTATTTTCATTTTTTCTCCCAAAAAAAGCACCATTCTTTCAACAAATTATAAAACTTTAAAGTCGGCTCATAGTGACTCAATTGTTTTGAAATACAAGTTACCTCTGTTCATATCTATCTTTATATATCTTGAATGTAATAATTCCTCTACCAGATTAGGACTTCCAATCAATTCATACAAAAAGATTAGCCATAATTTCAGATTCTAGATAAACCAATTAAGCTTAAATATAATCAACATTAAGAAATATTGCATCGTGTCTATAACCTTTTATTAATTTCATAATCAATAAGTATATCTAAAACGTGAATAAAAGATAAGTCATACTCCCAACCTAAAATTTTTTTTGCTTCGGAATTATCGCCATATATGTCATAAATTTCATTAGGCCTAAAAAGCTCTTTTTTTTCAATAATAAGACTTTTGTCAATATTTAATCTTTCAAAAACATACTCAACAACATCTCTAAGTAAAATAGATTTTCCAGAGCAAATTATTAAATCCATTGGATTATCTTGCTGCATTAATTTCCACATAGCCTCAGTGTAATTCTTTGCATAACCAAAGTCCCTTTTAATTTCAAGATTTCCAACTTCTAAAAAATCTTGTTTGCCATCTTTTATTGCAAACGCACCATTTATAATTTTTTTTGTAAAAAAATTATTAGCTCTAAATGGTGATTCATGATTAAAAAGAACTCCGTTTGAGGCAAAAATATTATATGACTCTCTATAAGTTTTAACCATAAAATATGATGCCATTTTTGATATTGCATAAGGACTTATTGGTCTCATTGGTGTTGATATCTTAATAGGCAAAGACTCTACCCTTCCATACATCTCACTACTTGAAGCCTGATACAATCTAACCTCTGGACTTACAAGCTTAATCGACTCCAATAAATTATTAACTGAATTAGTGTTAAAAGAAAAGGTTCCTATAGATTGTTTAAATGATAGGTCAACCGAACTTTGTGCTGCTAGATTATAAATTTCATCGGGTTGAAATTTTTTTATAAATCTAATGACATTAGCCATATCCATTAGATCCAATTCTTCAATTATAATCTCACTACTTTTAACACCGATAGAGTGAAAATTAGTTAAATCTAATAATCGAAAACTTCTGATGGTGCCAATTACCCTATATCCTTTATCAATTAATAGCTTTGATAGGTAAATTCCATCCTGACTTGTAACACCAATAATAATAGCAACTTTCATTGCATAACCTCATCGTAAATTTGTTTTGTTTTCTCCGCAGTCTCTTCCCAAGAAAAATTTTCTAACCTTCTATAAGCATTCTTTACTAAAGCTTTTTTAAAACTATCATCATATAAAACCTCACTAATACACTCATAGATAGATTCTTCATCCTTTGGATCAAAATAAACTGCTCCATCCATTGCTACTTCAGGAAATGAGCTGGTATTGCTACAAGCCACTGGGCATCCACAAGAAAATGACTCAAGTAGAGGAATACCAAAACCCTCATAAAGAGATGGGAATACAAATAACAAGGCATTACTATATAAATAGGAAAGTAAATCATCATTCATATTGAATTGAATAACTCTATTTTCAATATCTAACTCTCTAAACATTGAAATTTCTTTATCTTCAAAATTATTTCCACCGGCACAGACTATATGAAGTTTTTTATCATTTTTCATTAATTTAGAAACTGCAGATATAAATCTATTAAAATTTTTGTATAGACCTCTATGCCCAACAAAAAGTATATAGCTTTCAGGCAGCACTGTATTTATCTTATTTTCTTTGGATATTTGAAGTGAACTTGCTAAATGGATTACTCTTATTTTTGACTCTAGTATATTAAATACTTCTATTAAGTCTTTTTTTGTATTTTCAGAAATAGCAATAATTAGATCAGCTCGCTCACATAATAATCGTTTCTTTTCAGAAATATTATCTTGAGTAAATTTCTCATGAATCATGTCATATACTGTAAGAACTAATTTTTTTTTACCAATATGTTTTAAGTAGTATGTATCGTAGTATGTAGGATGAACTATATCAAAATCTTTTTTTTGTAAAACAAAAAAAAATGCAATTCTGTTAATTAAAAATAATAATCTTTGTTTTCCTTTGATTTTTTTATTTGGAAAAAAAACTAAATGGTTAACATGCTTCTTATCAGTTATATATTGATTGTTTGAGAACACCAATGGCGCTAAGACCTTAATATCATTTCTTTTATTAAATGACTTTATTAATTCATAGAAGTATCTAGAAATTCCTCCATAACTTTGTTCAGTAAATATATAGCTATCGTAAATGATTTTCATTTGGTATTAAGTTTACTAATAATTTCACTCATATCAGTTCCAGTTTTTGAAGACAGAAAAAATCTAATAAAATAAAAGATTCCAAGCCTATTCAACTTCATAACAAACCAAAAAAAATACTTATTAATTTCTTTTCTCGTGAGTAGGTGGACTGAGCTATTATTTGTATATAAATTTAATTGATATTTCTTAGCAATATATTCAAGTGTCTTCTTATTAAAAAATGAAATATGCTGACCATGATCCAACCCGTAATACCACCATTCTGTTGGTTTTGGAATTACTTCGCTTGTAAGGTCAGTTGAAAATAGAATACTATCAGTCAATTCCAATATCCTCTCTATTTCTTTAAGTGGATATTCAAAATGTTCGAATGCTTCAAATGCTGTCACCAACTCATATTGATTAATAGAGTTATGCTCGAAACCTCTTGCCAATAAATTATTACTGAACTTATCCATCCAATAGAAATCAAAACCTATATCTCTTAACATTCTTGTTAATGCCCCATAACCGCCTGCAAAATCTAAAAAACTTTTTTTCTTATCATAAAAGAAGTAGACAATTAATGTTGTAATTTGAGATAAATTAATATTTCTTACCATTATACCAGTGTCAGAAAGATTCATAGATTCACTATATGCCTCATCAAGCCAGAATGGCTTCTCAGTTTGTAAAAATAAACAGTCTTCACAATGATAGTAATTAACATCATGTTTATTTAAGACTTGTGCATTGAAATGCAAATTACTTGCCCCCCCACAAATCATGCATTGTACTTGTTGCTGATTACTTGTCATTACGTTTGAATATTTAATTTAATTTTTAATTTAGAGATTCTGTAAATAACCCTTCTCTTAAAACTTGGAAGAACAGAGTGCCTAACTAATTCTTTACCCTTTAGCTCATTTAAATGATTCTCTATTGGACCATCTGAAGCAAAATAAATATTATTTGGCTTATATTGATTAAAAAACTCCAGCACTCTTTTTGTTAAAGATAGTCGATTAAAGATTAAAAAAAAGGTTGGTACATTCAGCCAATCATAAGGAGGATTAACTTTAATATCATTTATATTCATCTGCTTTTAATCCCTTTATATAATCTTCAATTGCTATTGTTGATTCCCAGCCTAGCTCTTCTGTTTTACTAGTAAAAACTTCAGCAGTCATTCTATTGCCTTCTCTCTCTGGAATAAAATTAATTTCAGCTCCAAACATTTTAGCAATCTCTAAAACACTATAAGAAGAGAAACACCCAATACCATATCCATCTCCATCACCTTTTTCGCCAACAAGAATTAAACCTAAAATAATGTCATCAATATGGGTAAAGTTTCTTTTTTGTGACCCTGGCTTTACTACATCTAAGGGTAATTTTTTTCTCATTTTTTCTTTAAAAATGCCTATTAATGTTGCATATCTTCCCTCTGAAATTTCTCTACCGCCATATGCATTATAAAAATAAGTAATGGCATATTTAATATCAAACCATTCTCCATAATTAATTATTAACTTAGTATTTGATGACTTTGTCCATGCATATGGACTTTGATTACCACCAATCCCATTATCAGCAAACTTTGTGCTACTGCCAGAGTAAATTAATTTAGCATTAGTTCTTCGAACAAACTCTAGGACAGCAAAAGTACCTTGAGTATTAAAATCAAATACTTGCTCTATGTCATGAAAACTTTGCTCAACTCTTGAATACTCCCCAAGGTGATAAATTAAATCTGGTTCAAATTGAATAAGCTTAGCAATATCATTAGTACTCCCCTTAATATAATTAACATTTTTAATATGATTATTTACAGAGCCAGTGAAGTAGTTATCTAGTGAAAATATTTCATTAGCAGAATTCTTTGAAAGTTCTTCACAAAGATGGCTACCAATAAAACCAGCACCCCCAGTTACTAATATTTTTTTCTTTACTAAACTATTCATAGAATTAACACCTTACTAATAATCATTTTTTATTTAATCATTTTTTTGGCAACAATTATGCCTTGCCAACTATCTAAATTTAATTCATCTTGAGTCATCCAGGTTAATTGATCCAATATTTCAATGTTCAGGTCTTCAAGCATCTTTTCTAACTCTGGCATAAAAAGATAGCGCATAGAGTGTGTTTCATTAAAAACACTTACTTGCTTATTATGTATATTTGTTACTTTAATGTTGTAATTAACATCAACTATATTTTTATTGCATCTTATTTCTGGGGTTGCTACTCGAACAACATCAATAATTTTATCATTCATTTTTTTAGTTCGAATTGTTGGTAAATTATTTAAGACAGCTGGCCCATACCAAAAATCAAAAATAAATACACCACCAGGCGCTAGGTGACTAGATGCAGTTAAAAACATATTTTGCAAATCTGAATTTGTAGATTGATAACTAGCAACATGAAATAACGACAACACAACATCAAACAACTTATCAACACGATAAGTTCGGACGTCCCCTACTTCAAAACTAATATTCTCAAGTTTATTTTGAGAATTCGCAATATTTATCATTGATTCACTAAGATCAATTCCATGAATATTAAATCCTAAACCTGCTAAGTAGGCTGCATGTTTTCCTGTTCCAGAACCAAGCTCTAAAATTTCACCAGAATTAAATTTATATTTTTTTAGAAGCTTAAAAATATAATCCACTTCAAGCTTATAATTTTTATCTATGTAAAGAAGATCATAATAGGCTGCATAAGAGTCAAAAACTTTACTCATTTCAAAACCTTAACTATTGCTTCAGTTACTCGATATATCTGCTCATCACTTAATGCCATTCCACTTGGAATATATAATCCTCTCTGATAAAGTTTTTCAGCTTGAGGATAAGACTCCCCTTTAAATAAACCCATTTTTTTTAATATAGGTTGCTGATGCATAGGATAAAAGAAAGGACGGCAACCAATTCCACACTCCCCTAATCTTATAATTACCTCTTTAGCATTTAAATTAATAGACTCGTTTAAAACTAATCCATAAACCCAATATATGTTATTAGCATATGAAGTACTTTTCATCGGCAATTGAATTCCTTCAACTCCATTTAACAGCTTGGTGTAAAGTTTCCCCATATGAATTTTACGTTGAATAAATTCGTCTAATCTCGATAATTGAGCTATTCCCAGAGCAGCCTGCATATTTGTCATACGATAATTCCAACCTAATCTATCATGCACAAAGCGTTCATTTGGCTTAAAACAGAGATTGCGAAGACTTTTGCAATCTTTTGCTAATTCTTCGTTATTAGTAAGGATCATCCCTCCTTCGCCAGTTGTGATATGCTTATTAGGATAAAAGCTTAAAGTACTAATATCACCAAAACTTCCACACGGCTTTCCTTTATATGTCTGGCCATGCATTTCTGCAGCATCTTCTATAACCTTCAGACTATATTTTTTTGCAAGATCCAATACTGGGTCTAGATCGACAGGAAGTCCATATATATGGACAACCATAATTGCCTTAGTTCTTGAAGTAATTTTATCTTCAATCTGATTAATGTCCATGTTCCAAGTGTTAGGGTCACTATCAATCAATATTGGTTTAGCACCAACTCGAACAATCTGATTAATGCAAGAAATGATTGTAAACGAAGGCATAATAACTTCATCACCCTTGCTAATTCCTAACGCCTCAATTGCTACGTCTAGGGCTGCCGTACCACTACTAACAGCAACTCCATAATCTCTTTTTGAAATTGCTGCTATTTGTTTTTCAAATTTTTCAACGAAAGGTCCTTCAGAAGAAATCCATCCTGAATCAATACATTCAATAAGAAATTTCTTTTCATTTTGGCCTAATAATGGCTCGTTAACAGGGATGAAAGGAGAACGTAACATTACTAGCTAGTTTATTTTTAAAAAATTTGAATCAACTGGATCGAATCGACTCTTGTCATTATCACCAACATATGGACCTTGTTTTATCTCAATAATTTCACTTGCCTCAAGCATATGAAACCCATGACCACCATATGCTAAAAGAATTACATCACCTTTATTTAAGATTCTACTCTCAATATAAATTTTAAGATTATCATAAAAATCAACCCTCACCATCCCACTTTTTATATATAAAACTTCTTGTGTAACATGAACTTCTCGGTGAACAGGGTTATGTAAATGAGGATGTATAGCATAACCCTCAGCTCTATTCATATATGCTAACTGTTGAGAATATTCATTTGGCGTAAAAAATTGAATTCCTGTTGAATTAAAATCAGACCTAATAATGATAGCAAATACTTTAGAATTATGAATAACCTCTTCAACCACTTAAATTATCTCCATGAAATTACACTAAAAATATAGTTAGCTATAAACTTACAAGCGCCATCTGAAATCGGTCAGGCAAAAGGCAAACTTTATATTCTATTAAAAAAACAATTTTATTAACTAGTAACTCATTAATAAAATTATATTAATTGACTTATTAATTCTTGCATTTATAATATCTTTTAAATAGATATCTTATCTAATTATTATACCAAAAACTAATTGATTTAACGAGACGTAAGATAGGCTTTTGGTCAGTAAATACTCTCTCTAAATCATTAAATAAAAATTAGACTTTAAATTTTTGTAAATTTAAACTAAATTTGAATTTGTAATATTTTTTTATATGCTAATAAAATTTTTAAGTTAATAGTCATGCAAACTACTCTAATTAACTTAGTTAAAAACATAACGCCGCCAATACTATTAAAACTTCTTAAAAAAAATTTCTTTAAGAATCATAAAGCCTTTACAACATATCCCAGTTGGAAAGAAGCTCAAAAAGCCTCAACTGGATATGATGAAGACAATTTCATTGAGAAATTAAGAAATTCAGCAAAACTTGTATTTGATGGAAAAGAAATCTACGAACGTGATACGGTAATTTTTAATAAAATACAATATTCTTGGCCTCTATTGGCATCACTAATTTTTGCCTCATCAAAGTGTAAGACTCTAAAAATTATTGATTTTGGTGGCGCACTTGGAACTTCGTACCATCAAAATAAAAGATTTTTATCAAAAATTCATAAAGATTTTAAATGGCGCATCGTTGAACAATCAAAACTAGTAAATATCGGTAAACAGGAATTTACAGATAAATTTGTAAGCTTTTATAACACAATTGAGGAAGCTTCAGAAGACCAAGTTAATGTTGTCTTTTTTGGAGGCTCAATTTGTTACTTGGAAAATCCTTACAACTATTTGGAAGCTGCAATAAAGACAAAAGCGCCCTATATAATAATCGATAGAACACCAATAATTAGAGATTTAGATGACACTTTTGCTGTTCAACATGTTCACTCATCAATTTATGAAGCCTCTTATCCTATAAGAAACTTTAGTTATGCTAATTTTGTTAAGCCTTTTGAAAAAGAATATATCTTAATTGAAGAATGGACTTGTGATTTACAGGGTGACTCTGAAAGTACAGCAATGGGTTTTATTTTTGAACGCAAATAAATGTAATTTTTTTGGAATTTAAATAGAATAATGATTCATAATTCTTTATATATATTGTTGAAAATGATTAAGATAAAATTCTAATATACATAATTCTTTGACTTTGAAAATGCAGATTGAATCCATTTTTGTTCAGATCTGTTCTATATTCTTATAATATTTAGATAGCTAATACTTTGGAATTATGTATTACTTATTTAACCACCTAAATTATCTTTTTTTAATTCTGTATGAATATAATCTACAATAAACTTTCCAGCACCTTTTGGGTTTGGCTGAACCAAAGCAAGATTTAATAGTCTACTATCTCTTAAAAAATCATCTTCATTAACTACTACATCGTGAATAAATGTATTTATTGAATTATGATCAGTTCCCTTATAATAACTTTTAACTAACTTTTCACCAATTAAATTATAACTAAACTTATTTGATTTCACGAGATGCAATATTGGCTTTTTAGTTGGCAGATATTCAGCTAGAAATGAACCACAATCCGTAATTAAAGCATCTGAATCTTTAAATATATCAAAATATTCAGGGTCATTATAAAAAAAAGTATTTGGTAAATTATTCCATTCATCATAGTAATGATTAACCTCCTCTTCATTCATAAGGCCAATTTCGACTATATAATGCTTTAAGCGTTGATGGGGTTTGAAAACCCAATGTATTTCTGGATTAGCATATGCATAATCAAGGAAAAATTTATAATTCTGATCAAATGTAGAATGGAATTCTTTTTCATGAGAACCTATAGACCAATGAGGTGCCCAAATAATTCGTTTGTATGATCTATTTTGAATGTAACTAGATTTATTATATTCATCAAGTCTTGGTAAGCCTGAAGTTATTACATTTCTACCCTTAAAGGCACCATAATAAATAAATTGTTTTTTATGCCATTCACTTTCAGCAAAAACTCTCCAGCAACAATTTTGAAGAGGCATATTGAAGTGAGATTGATAAAAAGCTGCAATTTTAAAACCATATGGAATATAACAAACTAATGAGTCTTTACTTAATTTATTCCATAAAAGTGAGTTATGAATTTGAGGGAAAGGCTGGTCATAAAAAATAATATCAAAATTAATATTTTTTGAGGCTAAGTAAGAATTACTATCTGTGTCATAACCTTTCAAAACACTCATGCCAAGGTTTTTAAAAAAATCATAATTGGCATTTGTTGTAAAAATATTACTATTTATCTTATCTTCATTATCTGGAAAAACAACAATCATAGGATCAAAGCAATCATTACACAAAAATTCATCAAACAAAGATTGGCCTGCCCAAAGTTGTTTTTGTGTAACAAAGAATGCAACTTTGATTAATTTTTTATCAAGTAATTTCCTTTTTTTTCTAATGATTACTTTTTTATAACGACTCTGAATTAGAATCATATATAGAAAATCAATATTTTTTTTAAAATATGATAAATATAATCTAACCTTATTAACTAAAGCAACTAAATTTTGATTTTTTTTAAGGTGGTCTCTTAACATCAGATAATTTATAGTTCTAATCTTAGTATTTATAAAAATACTTAGATTTTATAGAAAAAATTTACTTATTCTTAAAAAAGTAAATTAACTCTTCCAGAAGTTTCTTCTCAATTGAAATCTGAATATCATTAGTCTTATTTAATGCAGGCATTGCGGGCCATCCATAATCTTCAAACAATATATTATGAAATAAAACACTCTCTGAGTATCTTGGAATAATATGATAATGAACCTCAGGATCATCCATCATCAACATCAAATAATTTATTTTTTGGCACTTAAATTTTGATTTTAATACTGACTCAATTTCTTTCACAATTTTTGAAAAATCGATAAATGAATCTTCTTCCATTTCTGAATATTGGGTCTCACCATGCTTAGTAATCAGTATTAAAGACCCTAGTGTTGGCTGTTTAAATCTTAGCAGTAAATACCAATTTTCATATTCCTTGATTAGTGAATCTGGAAAATTAAATTTTGAAAAAGTATCCATTTAAACTAATTAACTGATTTCTCACTATCGTAAATATCTTGCAAGAGATTAGTAAATTTAGTTGAAGAAATATTTTTTGTATACTTAAAATATTTAACTTTTGAATTTACAGCTTTCAACTCTTTTTCAAGTTTATTAAAAGCCTCAGAACTCTTCCAATCATCACCAACAAATAATATATCAAATTTAATTTTCTTATATTGCTTCATCTTA
>ENA-OSJC01000827-OSJC01000827.1-marine-metagenome-genome-assembly--contig:-NODE-827-length-28274-cov-5.045218_pt1 | contig 28274 bp, 31 predicted proteins | sample MGYA00237885_ERZ534234 | MGnify/ENA primary metagenome ERZ534234 (study PRJEB26413, sample SAMN06343907) | marine metagenome | isolation source: coastal waters | place: Atlantic Ocean: West Antarctic... | reverse complement strand
GAGCTCACAAACCCTAACATCACAGAAACCATCGTTACTCACTCCTTGTTCGAGCGAAAAGATAAATTTCTATCCATCAGCGATGCATTTATTGTCATGCCTGGTGGAGTTGGCTCAATGGATGAACTGCTTGAGGTGATGGTTGGAAATCATCTTGGTGAAATCAATAAACCAGTTGGGGTTTTAAACATCAATGGTTACTACGATTCATTTTTTGAGTGGTTGCGAAAATCTGTGGAAGAAGAATTTGTTTCTCAAGAAAATCTTGATCGAGTTTTGATCTCAAGTGATGTCAGTGAGTTACTCGAAATGATTTTGACAGCTCAAATGCCTTCCTTGGAAACTTGGATGGATAGGCTTAATGTTGAACCCATTAAGAGTTAAATTTTTTTATCTCTCGCAAGCAACAAGCCCAATTCAAACAACAGCCACATTGGCAATGCTAGGAATAGCTGTGAAAAAATATCAGGTGGTGTCAGCAACATGGCTAAAACAAAAAATCCTATAACAATATAGGGGCGTATTTTTTTTATTGACTGCTTGTCTGCTAAGCCTGTGTTTACAACTAAAATGGTTGCGACCGGTATCTCAAATGCTAGCCCAAAAGCAAAAAATAACTTCAACATAAAGTCTAGATACTTACTAATATCTGTCATGACTTGGATGGAGTCTGGTGCAGATAAAATAAAAAAATTTAAAATAATTGGGCTAACAATAAAATAAGCAAAGGCAATGCCCAGGTAAAACAAAACAGATGACGAGACCAGCAAGGGCACCACAAAACTTTTTTCATTTTTATACAAGCCGGGTGATACAAAGCCCCACAGTTCAACTAAAAAATACGGCATCGAAAAAATAAGAGCCGTGTAAATGGTAAGTTTTAAAGGAGCCACAAATGGCGTAGTAACCTCTGTCGCAATCATGCTGCTGGTTGCAGGCAATAAATTGGTAAGTGGTGAGGCAACATAAGCATAAATCTGATCTGCAAAAGGAAGACATGCAATCAATACAATCCCTGCAAAGATAAAGTATCTAATAAGGCGAGAGCGCAGCTCAACAAGATGCTCAACCAAACTCATGTCATTTGGATTGGTCATGATCCTTCCCATCCAATTCTTCCATTTTTAGTTCATTAAAAATATCTTGTTTTAGTTCTTCGGCCCCTATGTCTCTTTCAAATGAGCTTCTAAATTCAAATAATTTATTTTGGATTTTTGTAAAAGATTTTAGAGTGGATTTAATAAACCCTGGAAGCTGCTCTGGACCTATTGCAAAAATTCCTACCAAAAGGATGAGAAGTAGTTCTAAAAAACCTATTTGAAACAAGGTTATTTGTCTTCGTTATCTTTTTGAACAGGCTCTTCAGAAGAATCATCTTTGATTGCTTTCTTAAAACCCTTCAAGCTCTCCCCAAGGTCAGAACCCATGTTTCTTAATTTCTTTCCACCAAACAAAATTAAAATTACCGTTAGGATAATTAAAATTTGCCACAAACTTATTCCACCTATTCCCATACCTTGCTCCTGATTATCATTACATTAGAAAATTAAATGTTGCGTGCAATTAATCCTAAAATTATTGCAGTTAAACTAATTATAGTAAGATTTTTCCATTTGCGTTGCTTTCTTAAGTTTGCTTCCATGGTTTGAACCAATTCATTGGTTTTCTTACCTTCTGTCGCGATGAATTTAATGTCATCTAAAAGGTCAAAAATACCACCTGGCATAGAAGTAGCTTTTTCTAATAAATCATATTTATTATTTTCAAGAAACTCTTTTAACTTGAATGGGCTGTATTGACTGGAGATCCAGTCATCAATGTAGGGTTCTGCAAGTCCCCAGAAATCTAACTCTGGATAAATCTGTCTGCCCATGCCTTCTATGTGAATCAAAGTTTTTTGTAACAAAATTAACGAGGGCTGCACAGATAAGCCAAAAGGACGTGTCGCGTCAAATAAATAAAGTAAAAGTTTTCCAAACTCTATCTCAGATAAAGGTTTTTCAAAAATAGGCTCACAGGTTGCTCGAAGCGCTTGCTCTAGATCATTCTGATTTGAGGAGGCGTTGACCCAACCCGCTTGAATAAACAACTTGGACAGTCGATCATAATCTTGCTTCAGGGTTGCTTGCAGAACCCTAGCTAGGTTGTATTGGTCTTGCTGAGTTAAAGATCCAACAATCGCACAATCAACCGCTATATAGCTTGGATTCTTGACGTTCTTCTTACTAACAAAAATATTGCCTGGGTGCATATCAGCATGAAAAAAGTTATCTCTGAAGACCTGATCTAAAAATATCTTTACCCCATTTTTTGCCAGCAAAGCTCTGTCGATGCCCATGCCATCAATGGTTTCAATGTCAGTACATGGAATCCCATCAATCTCCTCAAGAGTTAAAACATTAGGGGTGGTGAAGTCCCAATAAACTTTTGGAATATACAGAAGACCCGATTGATCAAAGTTTTTTCTTGTGACGCTTGTATTGGCAGCCTCAACCTTTAAATCCAGCTCTTTAAAAATAGTTCTCTCATAATCTTCAATGACATCTTTTAGCTTGAGTCTGTCACTCTCATTGTAAAAAAAGTTTATCAAGGTTCCTGCTAATTTCATGACGCCGACATTGCGTTTTACTTTTTTATGAATTCCAGGACGTAAAACCTTAAGCACAATGTGCTCTGAGGAATGACGCAACGTTGCTTTGTGAACCTGTGCCAGCGATGCTGCCGCCAGTGGCGTACGATCGAAGTCAACAAATTCATCTTCTAGGTTGATGCCAAGAGATTCCTCAATGATCTGAATAGCAACGTCTGTTTTAAATGGCTGACATTGGTCCGTTAAACCCGATAAATGCTTAGTGATTGAGGGGTCTACGACATCAGTTCTTGTAGACAGCAATTGTCCAAATTTAATAAACATAGGACCAAGGTCTTCTAAAAAATTTCTAATTCTTAGTCCAGGTGGAGTATTTCGATGAACATAAAAGAAGGGGTTTAAAAAACCTATGGCTCGGATGATTCTGCTATTGCTAGTCTCAAATAGAATATTAATGACTGAAAATCGAATTGCCTTTCCAAGAATGAGAATTAAATCGAAGACAGAAAATAGCACCCTCATTGCTGACTCACAATTTGCTCTAGACGATCAAGTCGGATCGAGGTATTGCGCAAAGATTCTCTGAGGCTGATAAGTGACTCCGTCTCTTTGGTATCAGGCTTATTGGAAGCAGACGGATTCATCATGTGTCTAAATGCAAGCGCAGGCAAGGTTCCAAAATTTTTATAAATTAAAATCTCAAAATCTACTTTAGTTTCTGCAAGTGTTCCAAGAAATATAAGGGCCAGTTCAGAGTCACCAGCGATAGATCGATATGATGTTTTTCGATTTTTAATAATCTCAAAAAAATCGTTTTCACTTAGATTAAGAGAAAATTGTGGGTCTGGTGCTTCAAAAAAATTTAGATCTTGATGGCGCGAATTAAGATTAAGAGAGAAGGTGCTCAAACCAAGAATTGAGATATTGCAGCTTACAGGATAAAGGCTTTCAAGTTTTTTCTGTGCACCTGGAGAGGAGTCATATATTTCTGCAAGAATCTTATTAAGCGCAATCATTTATTAAGAAGCTCGGTGAATCGCCACCACTCCATTGACTAGATTATAAAACTTACAATTCTCAAAGCCCGCCCCTAAGACCATATTTTTTAATTCTTCTTGATCAGGATGCATGCGTATTGATTCTGCAAGATACTGATAGCTGTCTGAATCATTAACAAATAAACTTCCAAGCTTGGGAATTACACTAAAGGAGTACCAGTCATAAATTTTAGAAAATAGGGGGTTGGTGGGTTTGGAAAACTCTAAAATAAGTAGCACACCTCCTGGCTTAAGGACTCGCCTCATCTCTTTAAGCCCTTCATTTTTATCCGTAAAATTTCTTAAGCCAAATCCGACTGTTACCAAGTCAAATATTTGATTTTGATAAGGCAATTGCTCTCCCGAGGCTAAAGCAAAAGTGCAGTTTTGAAAAAAGTTCTCATTAATAGCCCTCTCTTTTCCAAGACTCAGCATTGAATGGTTGATATCGGTGACATGAATGCTGCAAGATTTAAATTTTTGGCTAATAAGCTTAGGAATGTCTGCTGTGCCACTTGCAATATCAAGAGCTTTGTTATTTTCGGTAAGGCCAGAAAGATCTAGCAGCATGCGTTTCCAGAGTCGATGCATCCCAAGTGACATGACGTCATTCATGAGATCATACTCAGGTGCTACAGAGTGAAATACCTTGCCTACTTCTTCGGCTTTTTGATCTACATCGACCTCTTTGAAACCAAAATGTGTTTTATTCGCCATAATTTGAACTTTGCACTATCGTCATGAAATTATTGTAACGGCTTTGAGCAATCTCATCATTGTTTAATGCCTCCATGACAGCACAGCCATCGTCTTCCTGATGTGAGCATTTTGGATAAGCACAGGATGAGGCTAAATTTTCTATTTCTGAAAAACCATGAAGAATATCTTTGGCCAACAGGTGCTCTATTCCAATATCTCTAACACCCGGAGAATCAATCAGCTTAAATTTTTTATCTGTGCTGTATAAAGTAGAAACTGAAGTTGTATGAACGCCTTGATTGTTTGATAGCTCTCTTGCAAGAATTACTTCACCCGTTAATGCTGAGGTGAGGGTGGATTTTCCTGAGCCGGAATTGCCAACGAAAATGGCTGTTTGATTCGCTAAAAACTCTGTCAGTGGCTCTAAATTGAGATGAAGTTTTGCTGAGATAAGAAAAGTTTTTATGTCCAAGTTTGAATAAAGCTTTTGATTCTCGTCATAGGACCCCTCTTCTACACTGTCAGATTTATTGAAGATGATTATAGGTTCAATATTTGAGCACCTTGAAATTGCAACCCACTTGTCTATAAACTCATTGCTGGTTTTAGGATAAACAGTTGCAAGCACTCCGATGCAGGTGATGTTTGCAGCAACGGCTTTTTTTGTCCTATCTTTTGATTTGTAAAGTGCAGTTTTTCTATCCAAACGCTCGGTAACAACGCCTTCACAAGCGTCACCATTGGGCTCAAGCTCTATATTGACCATGTCTCCAACAACTAGGTCTATCCTTCCTTGAATGCGACATTTATAATCAGCATCAACACCTTTAACTTTGCAGGTATTAGAATAAAACTCTATGATCTGTCCGGTTTGAACTTTTAACATCTTGGGCTCAAAATACACTATAGTTCAAAATTAACAACTTTTATGTCCATTCACAAATCAAATAAAAACCTCATCTGGATCGATCTAGAGATGACCGGTCTTGACCCTGAAAAAGAAAGAATCATTGAAATGGCAACGATTATTACTGACACCAACCTTAGGATTGTTGCTGAAGGTCCTAATATTGTGATCAGCCAACCAAAAGCCTTGATTGAAAATATGGATGCTTGGAATACAAATCAGCATGGGGGCTCAGGATTGGTTAAATCAATCTATGAGAGCAGCATCACTGAGCAAATGGCAGAAGAGGAGACTTTAGATTTCATCTCTAAATACGTTGGCAATAAAAAATCTCCGATGTGTGGAAACACTGTTTCTCACGATAGACGATTTTTAGCAAAGTACATGCCCAGCTTAGAATCATATTTTCATTACCGACACATTGATGTTTCATCCGTGAAAGAGTTAATTTCAAGGTGGATGAATGACGCACAAACCTACGATAAAAATGGTTCTCACAGGGCAAAAGACGATATTGTTGATTCCATCAATGAGCTCAAGCTATATAAAAAGATGCTTTTTGATCAAGATGAAGACTTTGATGAGTACAATTAAAAGACTTCTTTTTTCGCCTGGTGCCATCAACTCATTGATGGGTTTTGGGTTAATCATTGCAGCATACCTGTTTGAGGTCATCGGGAACTTTGAACCTTGCCCACTTTGCATTTTGCAAAGGTGGTCCTTCGGCTTAATTGGTATCTGTGGAATTATTTTACTGGTTCTGCCAATTCAAGGGCTCATTCAAAAACTCATACTTTTTTTGGCAGGAATCTTCGCTTTGGGTGGAGGCACAATTGCAGCTCGGCAAATCTATCTGCAGCACCTTCCAAAAGATCAAATCCCATCGTGCGCACCACCAATGGATTTTTTAATGGATACCCTGCCTTTTTTAGAGGTCATTCAAACTATTTTATTAGGCGATGGAAACTGTGCAGAAACTCAGTGGAGGTTTATCTTTAATTTTGCAGAGTGGGCACTGCTTGCATTTATTGGCTTGGTTGCCTACAACCTATATTTTATTTTTATCAAGCGTTAGGATTTTTTTGTAGTCATATTACAAATAAAATAGGCTCTAAAACCTTTTAAATAGATGAATTTATACTTTGTTGACAATTTTCCTCTAATAATCCTAAATCCACTACACAAAATGCATTCTAGTTAAAAGAACAAGCTAGATGTAAAATAAATCCCCTAAATATGAAAAATTTAAACTACTAAAATTTCTGGAAAAATTAATATGAGTCAACTATTACAACTCTCTGCAGAAGAGTTAATTCAAAAAGCGATTGAAAATGGTGAAGGTGTGATTGCTAGCAATGGTGCACTCTCAGTTGAAACTGGCGCAAGAACTGGAAGAAGCCCAAACGATAGATTTATTGTGCAAGAAGATGGCACCTCTGAATTGATCGACTGGGGTTCAGTCAACAAACCTTTTGATGCTGAAAAATTTGCAAAACTTTGGGACAAAGTAGATGTATACCTAGGCGAAAAAACTAGGTACCTATCGAAGGTACACGTTGGATCCCATGCTGACCATTACATTCCTGTGAACGTAATCGCAGAAAGTGCAGCCCACAGCATGTTCTCACAACTTATTTTTATTGATCCTAAAGAGTTCAATCCAAAAAATAAACAAGAGTGGCAAATATTAAGTGCTCAAAACTACCAATGCTCACCTGAAGCAGATGGAACCAACTCTGAGGGTTGTGTAATTATTAATTTTGCAGCAAGAAAAGTCTTATTGGCTGGTATGAAGTATGCAGGTGAGATGAAGAAATCAATGTTTTCAGTGCAAAACTTTCTGATGCCTGAAAAAGATATTCTTCCTATGCATTGCTCAGCCAATGTAAACAAAGGAGGAGGCGTCTCCTTATTCTTTGGTCTATCTGGAACAGGTAAAACAACACTCTCAGCAGATCCAACCTGCTCGCTCATTGGCGATGATGAACATGGATGGGCTGAAGGCTCGGTCTTTAATTTTGAAGGTGGCTGCTACGCCAAGACCATCGACTTATCACAAAAAAATGAACCTGTAATTTGGAAGGCAATCAAACATGGAAGTATCATTGAAAATGTATTTCTTGATGAGGCTCAAACTCCAGACTACTCAAACACATCTCTTTCTGAAAATGGAAGGTGCTGCTATCCAAGAACTCACATAGACGATGCCGTTGAATCTAATTCAGCGGGTGAGCCAGAAACAGTCATTTTTTTAACTTGTGATCTAACAGGCCTTATTCCACCCGTTTCTATCCTATCAAAAGAAGCAGCGGCTTATCATTTTTTGAGTGGCTACACAGCAAAAGTGGGCTCAACAGAAGTGGGATCTTCTGCGGCCATTGAATCAACTTTTTCAACTTGTTTTGGGGCACCTTTCTTTCCAAGACCTGCGGGCGTTTATGCGGATCTACTTATTAAACGTATTGAAGCCTTTGGATCAAAGGTTTACTTGGTTAACACAGGCTGGACTGGTGGTCCTCATGGTGTGGGTTCAAGGTTTGATATCCCAACAACAAGAAGGGTGGTGAATGCTATTCAAAATGGAGAACTAAGCAACGTTGAAACTCAGCATATTCCTGGTTTAAACCTGGATGTACCATTGGCAGTAGAGGGAGTGGACTCTGACCTATTGAACCCACGGCTAACCTGGGAAAATCAGGGTCAGTATGATGAATACCTAAAAGAGCTTGTTGCAAAATTTCAAGCAAACTTTAAAAAGTTTTCTGTCAGAGATGAAATAATAGAGGCGGGTCCAGCTATTTAACTGAAAGCCCATGTCCACACTCAAGTTAAAAGAGGAGCTGCTTTCTCTGCAAGAAAGCGGATTCTTTAAAAACCTTTGTATTAAACGTGGCATAGAGAGAGAAGCACTCAGGGTTGATATTAATGGAAGGGTCTCTCAAAGAACTCATCCTGGAAAACTGGGCTCACCGCTCACCAATCCTAACGTCACAACAGATTTTTCTGAAGCCTTAATGGAGCTAGTCACGCCCACTTTTGAATCTCCAAAAGATTTATTTCATCATTTAAGCGATCTGCATGGGTTTGCATACTCGGCCATGGACGATGAAATTCTATGGAATTTTTCTATGCCCTGCCCGTTTGATGGGGAAGATGAGATTCGATTGGCTGAATATGGAACTTCTAATTCAGGCCAGCTAAAGCACATCTATCGAAAGGGTTTGAAGCTAAGGTACGGATCTATCATGCAGTGTGTTGCAGGCATTCATTATAATTTTTCAATCACTGAAAGCTCATGGGATGCCTTCAATAAAAATAAGACCCAGCAAGACATTGATAATAAATACCTTGGACTCATCAGAAATATTAAGCGCAATGCGTGGTTTTTGTTTGGCCACTTTGGTGCCTCGCCAGTGACCCACCAATCCTACCTATTAGGAAGGGCTCACAACCTAGAAGTGCTCGGGCAAGACGATCTTTTTATGCCAAACGCCACCACTTTAAGAATGAGTGATATTGGTTACCAAAGCGCGGTTCAGGAATCGCTGAAGCTCAGATACAACACCTTGCCTGGATTTATCAATGCTATTAAAACTGGCATAGCCACATCACATGATCCTTTTAAAAACCTTGGGCTGTTTGATGCTGACGGAGCACCCCAACAGATCTCCACAGGCATCTTACAGATCGAAAATGAGCTGTATGATATTGTAAGGCCTAAAAGAACCGGCAAAAGCGGTGAGAGGCCCTCACAACTGCTCCAGCAACATGGCATTGAATACGTTGAGCTAAGAGGCTTGGATGTAAATCCTTTTGTTCCAGAGGGAATTTCAGAGAATCAAATTAAGTTGCTTGATGTATTTTTAATGCATGGCTTGTTATCGGACAGCCCATTAATCACCGACGAAGAAAATCAAAACATGCAGCGCAATCATAAAGTCATGGTGCTTGATGGTAGATCGGAAGATCTTCAGCTTATTCAAGATGGCAAGCCAAGTAATCTTGATAGTGTTAAAAAGGCCTACTTAGAAGAATTAAAAATGATTGCATCAGCAATGGATGCCTATCAACCTGGATACACAGAGGCGCTAGAATCTGAGATAGCAATTAAACCCAGCATCAGCCAAAAAATTCTCGATGAAATGAATGTAAAAAATCAAAGCTTTAAAGAGTATGGCTTTGAAAAAAGTGCTGCTGCTGCTAAAAAATTCTTGGGTTGTAAGTACGAAGACTACCCAGAGTTTGGATCCATGGCCAAGCGCTCAGTTGAAGAGCTAAAGAATATTGAAAAAATTGAAGACATCGACATCAATAAATATGTAGAATTATATAATTCGAAACTAAAGGAAGAACTATGAAAGCATTGCAGTGTGTAGAGTTGGGTGGTCCAGAAAAATTAGTGTTTGGTGAAGTAGATGATCCAACCCCAGGTGCTGGTGAGGTGCTCGTTGAAATCAAAGCTGCAAGTGTTAACTTTCCAGATGTTTTGATGGTCCAAGGCTTATATCAATTTCAGCCGCCCATGCCTTTTATTCCGGGTGCAGAATGTTCAGGCGTTGTGATTGAAGTAGGCGAAGAAGTTAGTTCATGTAAAGTTGGAGATCATGTCTTTGTGATGTCAGGCCATGGGTGCTTCGCTGAAAAATTAGTTGTTGATCAATCCAGAGTTAACATTGTACCTAACGACATGGGCTTTCCTGTTGCTGCTGCACTTGCTATGACTTATGGCACATCCTTGTATGCACTCAAGCAAAGAGCCAACATCCAACCGGGCGAAACCTTATTAGTATTAGGCGCTGCAGGCGGTGTAGGGCTGGCTGCCGTTGAACTAGGCAAAGCAATGGGGGCTAAAGTTATTGCTGCCGCATCCTCAGAAGAAAAAATTCAAACCTGTCTAGCGCACGGCGCAGACGAAGCCTTTGTTTATCCTGCAGGCAACCTAGATCGAGATCAGCAAAAGGCATTATCGAATCAAATTAAAGAACTAACTGGTGGCCTTGGAGCCAATGTTGTGTATGACCCGGTTGGCGGATCTTTTAGTGAGCCAGCTTTACGAGCCATGGCTTGGGAAGGAAGATTTTTGGTCATCGGTTTTGCTGCTGGAGAAATACCTAAGCCACCACTAAATCTGACGCTGCTTAAGGGATGTCAGATTGTTGGTGTCTTTTGGGGGGCTTGGGCAGGAATGTTCCCAGATGAAAGCCAAGAAAACTTTGAAGAGCTATTTAGTTTATATGCCACTGGCAAAATTAGTCCAGAAATCTCTGACAGATTCACGTTAGAAAATTCTGCTCAGGCCATTGCTCATTTGAAAGACAGAAAAGCTAAAGGCAAAGTCGTCATTGATGTTTAAAAGATTTGGCCTTATTTTTATCGCTGCATTTCTTTTTCAATGCTCGGACGGCAAGTCCGGTCAATTAAGACTCATACACACCCAGGAAGTAACCATGCAGAATGAAGAGCATCGACAGTTAAAGATGGATGGTGCCTTCAACACCAGAGAACTTGGAGGCTATCAAACCCAAGATGGCAAAACCGTACAATGGGGAAAACTCTATCGCTCAGACAAACTTAGTGATCTGAGTTTTGGTGATCAAGAATACTTACAAGAACTTGGTATTCAAAAAATTGTGGACTTTAGGTCTGCACAAGAGAAAGATGAAGACCCAGACGTTGTGCCTGCAGGCATCCGCTATGTTGAGATGCCAATTGATGCAGATGCAGCCATGAGGAGCCAAGTCGAAGACATTTTGCGTGGTAAAAGTGATGTGGATGTTAGAACCTTTCTTCTGGATGCAAACGTTGATTTTGCAACCAAGTACAAAGACATTTTCAGCCAATTTTTAAAAGATCTTGCTCGCGAGCAAACGCCTACACTCTTTCATTGCACATCAGGCAAAGATCGTGCTGGATTTGCAGCGGCGATAACACTCCTAGCAATTGGTGTATCAAAAGAAGATGTCATCAACGACTATATGAAAACTAATCTCTACACGGCCGACAGAATAGATAGTCAGATCAAGCAAATTAAAATCATGAGCCTAAATCAGGTGGATGGAGGGCTTTTAAGGCCTCTGCTGGGCGTTGAGTTGGCTTACATTCTTACGGCCTTTGAGACTGCCGAGAAAGAGTATGGCTCAATGGATAACTTTATTAGAACCGGGCTCAATATCTCAGAAGAAGAGATCACCAAGCTTAAGCAGTACTTGCTCGAAGGTTAATCATCCTCAAAACAGCTTGTTGGTTTGGTGTATTATTACCTAATGGAAAACTACACGCGAACAATGGACTTCCTCCATCAAAAACTCTTACAAGCCAGAACCAAGGATCAAGAAGATAGGATAGTGAATTTAATGCAGGGTGAGTCCAAAAGAATTCAAGATACGTCAGATCAATCAGAGCTCAGAATTCAGATTGATCCCAATAGTTAAATATGGATATTACTTTAGCATTTTGGTTAATAGGGGCATTTTTTATCTGTCTCTATTTAACTCAGCATATAACGCTGATGGAGAAAAAAGATAAAGACAGCGATAAGGATTAATCTATCAACCTCCTCCATTAAAACTCTTGAAGCCGGAACCAACTATATTAATATAGTGAGATACAAAGAAATAAAAGATATACTCGTCATTTAACAAATCCTTAATATTTAAGTTTTTTTTGGTACTCTAGTTTGATGAATAAAAAATACATGCTTCTCTCAGCCTTGGTTTTCTCTTTTGGTTTAAGTGCTGAAAAAATTCAATCAGTGGACGACTACCTATCTTTGCATGCGGATGATAGTAAAGAAGCTACTGCAGCATATTTATCCAAACGCTGTGCCGCAACATTTTTAGTAGTTGCGAAGATTTTTAATAACAAGGATAACCCCGATGACAAAATGGTATCGAATGTTATGGCTGACTCTGCTTCTAGATTAATAGGTGCAGCAGCAATTATAGATGCATCTGTTGGTCAACGAGATGTTCTTGAGGTTGCAGTTGAGGTCAATAAACAAGTTAAGAGAATATTTGATGTACTTTGGGAAATTTCAGAGGACAGTTATGCAAGAACTGCTATTTATTTAACGCCTCATGTAGATGATTTAAAGGCCTGCAAACTCATTGCTCAGATTTAAGTGGTTAAAATTTAATTTTTCTTATTAAAGCTTGAATGATTTATAAAAGATCTAAAGTTCAGCATAAAAAATCTTCCTCGCATTAATGACCCTTAAATAGTTATGTCTAAAGATTATGAGCGCTTTATAAAGTCAGGGGAAAGAAAAAAACTCACTGTATTAAGCAATACAAAGCCAAAGATAGAAAGGACCATCATGTTTATTAAAGATTATCAGGTGCTAATTACCGGTACTCTAATTTCAGCAACAATGCTGCTGGCTTGGTGGTAAGGGTAATCTAGCGAGGCGTAACTACAGATTGATAGGTTATAAGAAGATTCTCTTCATCAAAAGGTGGCCTAAAAAACCCAACATACTCACCCATCGGGTTCACCAACAAAATATTGTTTGAATGATTCTCTAAATGATCCATATGATCGTGACCCATTGCCTTGGGTGGTTGAACCACCATGACATTAAACTGAGTGGCCATGCTTAACAGCGTTCCCCTGTCTCCACGAGCGCCCGTGAAGGATGTATTGAAGGCCTTTGCATAAGAGTCGACAGCATCTGCTGTATCATTTTCTGGATCAATGGTGATTAAGAACACCTGCTTATCTGTTAGATCAAAGTTTTTGCCATCAAGCGTTGCATACAAGCCCTTCATTAAGGACATGGCAACCGGGCATTCTGCTGGACAGCGAGTGTAGCCAAAATAAATCAGGGTCCATTTTCCAGCAAAGTTTTGTTTGGTGAGCTCTTGGCTGTCAGAGGTAATGATAGAGAAATCAGAGAACTGCTTGGGTTCTTGAAATTTATAGAAACCATTTATTAAAAGCTCTCCACTGCTTAAATATCTAGGCGTTGTCAGCTTGCTCACAAACAAAACCAGAACCGTCACCATAAAGATAACGATTAGAAGCACTGAGACTTTAATGTTTTTAGGCATATTTATAATAAGAAGTGATCTACGAGCAACGCAGTAAAAATTAAAAAGATGTAATAAATAGAATAGGTGAACGTCGGAAATGCATTCTCATTATTTTTGTCAAAATACAGCTTGATTGTGTAATACAAAAATATGCCCCCCAAGATCAAAGCAGAGATTAAATAAAAGACACCGGACATTAGAACTATAAATGGCAAAATACTGACCAAGATCAAGATGATGGTGTACAAGATGATTTGAAGCTTGGTGAACTCAACACCATGAGTCACAGGAAGCATGGGTATGTTTTCTTTGGCGTATTCATCTTTCCTATGAATGGCCAAAGCCCAAAAATGAGGCGGCGTCCAGACAAAGATAATTAAAACCAGTAAAAGAGAATTTGGATCGACAGAATTTGTAACAGCAGTCCATCCCAGCAATGGTGGCGCAGCTCCAGCCAACCCACCAATCACGATGTTTTGCGGGGTGGCTCGCTTAAGGTACACCGTATAAATAAATGCATAGCCAATCAAAGAAGCCAGTGTTAAAACAGCCGTTAAGGTATTCACGAAAAACACCAATATTGCTGCTCCTGAAACACCAAGCACAAAAGCAAAAATGGATGCATTTATTGGGGACACTTCTCCTTGTGGAATCGGACGCTTATCGGTTCTACTCATGTTTGCATCAACTTTTCTATCAATGATTTGATTAATAGCAGCTGCAGAGGATGCACAAAAAGCTATGCCCAGCATTGCAAAAAAGAGAAGGCTAAAAGGCGCAACGCTCTCGCTGGCTAAAAGTGAACCCACCAATGCCGTCACCAACATCATGAGCACAACGTTTGGCTTACATAGTTGGTAATAATTATTGATTGTGCTCATTTTTTCCATGCAACAAGGTTAACCATCAAAGTGGCAAGAAGCAAAAGAGCTGCAACTAAGTTATGTGCAATGGCGATATAAAGTGGCAACACATAGACGACATTCATAATGCCCAATGAGATTTGGGTCAACAAAATCACGCCCAGCGTAGAAGCTAAAGGTGCTGCATGAGTAAACCAAAGCTTAGAAATAAGAATAAAGAACACCAGTGTCACGAGTAGGGCGCTAACTCTGTGGCTGTAATGAATAGCCACTCGAGCATCATTTTCAAGCAATCCATAAAGATAGTTAGGTCCAACCTCACTAAACAAATTAAAGCCTTCAGCAAAATCCATGTTTGGAAGGAATGAGCCCTGACACGTTGGAAAATCTGGACATGCCAAGGACGCGTAATTGGTACTTGTCCAGACTCCTAAAAATATCTGGAACAAAAGAACCACCAACGCAAACAAGGCAAGTGTTCTTAAGTGCTCAATTTTTTGATTGTGTATGAAACTACCTGCACGCAAAAAGATATAAAAAAATAAACTCAAGGTAATGAACCCACCAAAAAGGTGACCCGTCACTATAATTGGTAGAAGTTTCAAGCTAACAGTTAGGTAACCAAAGACCCCTTGGCAGCATATAAAAATTAATAAAAATACAGCAATTTTTTTTAATGCGCTGGGCACGTTGTTTTTAAAAGATACAAAAGTAATTAAGATAGCCAAGAATCCCAGTCCTGCTGCAAAGTAACGATGCACGACTTCAGGAATGGCTTTGCTGATGTCGTAAGGGAAGAGTGGGTAACGTTGTTCAGCTATCGCAATCTCTGCATCCGATGTTGGGAATACAACAAACCCGTAACATCCCGGCCAGTCTGGACAGCCAAGGCCTGCGTCAACTAAGCGAGTCCATGCTCCTAAAGCTATGACAATAAAAGCCATACATACGCCAAACAGGGATAAATTTCTTAGTGCGTTCATATCAAGACCTTTAAATCTTTAAGTATTAATTTAGGATCCATTGATACAGGAAAAAACATCACTGCCCTGCCGTATGGATCAATAATAAATATTTTCTGTTCTTTAAAAAAATCTTCTCCATTGCTCTCGAGGGCCTTGAATAAAAGATCTTTTGTATCGAGCATGAGGTCAGCTCTTGGGTAGTCTGTTGTCAATCTTGATGAACCTTCTAGGGATTTGGTAAAGACCACTCGCTTTAATCTATAAATATCTCTGTTCAGGGCCACGTTAAGTTGCCGCATTAAATACATAGCTTGATCAAGCTCTGGATCATTTAAGTCGTAGGCTGCAAATACCCATTTACCATCATCAAAACTCAGGCTTTCTCCTTCGGTGATAACTTGCATCTGAGTGACATCAAAATACTCTTTAAAAAAGACTCCATTATTTTTTGTCTCCACAGGACCCACACCAGATTGAAAAGACAAAGTTGAAAACAAGAGAATCAATAGTGGGGTAATAAGCAGGGCAAGTAAGATAATTTTATTTTTCATTATTTTCTTTTGTTAGTGTGTAAATAAACATTCCAAGCAAGACAAGAGCCATCGTAAACCATTGCAAAGCATAGCCATAATGCTTGGTTGGTGAGATAGCAAAAGGTGAAATGGGAATATATTCTTCGCTGAATTTTGAGCCAGGATCAAGAACCAACACTTGCGGAATAGGTTTATCTATGAAGGCATCAGATACAACATCAATTGATCTGGACTGTGAGACTTTTGGCCACGCATCAGTGAGAAGTTCTGGTCCAGCCAAAACTCCAACCTCGGGACTGATGAGTGTGCCAACAATTCTTGAGGGGGTTGATATAAAGGAAATGTTGGGAAGTGCTGCTCTGGATTTACCCTGCTTAATCCAACCACGATCTACCATCACAAAATTATTATTTTCATTAAAGTAAAAAGGTGAGTAGATCTTATACCCCACAACCCCTGCTGTAATTTGGTTGTCTATCAAGACCTGGTGATCGGGATCATAGTAGCCGTCAGCAAAAACGCGACTCCAATCTTTGGAGGTCTCTGAAAGTTCTTTTGGAGGGAGTGATTGCTCAAGAGCAAATAGCTCGATAGAGTTTGATTTTTTCTGGGCTCTGTCAATCTGCCAAAAACCTAAAAGCAAGAATATAATCGTAAACGAACAGGAGAAAACTGTTAGCAGTTTGTTGTTTTTAATGCCTTGAATGGCTAGATTTTCTCTCATTTTATAGTGCTACAATGTTGATATGTCTCTCACAACTGTAATTGTTATTGTTTTAATTTTAATTCTTGTAAGTTTGATGAGCAGTCTATTTTTTCTCTTTAAGGACCAAGGAAAAGGCAAGAGATCTGTCTACAGCCTTGGCGTAAGAGTCTCCCTTGGAGCTATCTTGCTGATACTTGTTGCTTACGGCTTATATACTGGGGAGCTTGGAAATTCTGTTCCTTGGAACTCGTAATTACAGTATATAAACGAACATAAACAACATTACCCAAACTACATCAACGAAATGCCAGTACCACGAGGCAGCTTCGAATCCGAAGTGACTGTCGTGATTAAAATGTCCATAGAAGAAAGATCTGCAAAGCATTACTGCCAACATGAATCCACCCATCATCACGTGAAAGCCATGAAATCCCGTAAGCATAAAGAAGGTTGATCCGTAGACTCCACCATTGAGGGTTAGCCCGTAATGAACATAAGCTTCATAATATTCTGCAGCCTGGAGACCAACAAAAAGTAACGCAAGAGTTACCGTCACGGCTAACCATTTATTAAATCCATTTTTATTATCATTTTTGAGTGCTAGATGTGCAAAGTGAACTGTCACACTTGAGCTAAGCAAGACAATTGTGTTCCACATAGGAAGCCATTCAAGGGCATGACCCCAACCAGGCCAACTCATGCTCTTGTCTGGAAGTGTGTATGCAGAACCAGCATCTGGGGTCGACATTAAAGGCCATGATGCCTCGAACCCTTCCCACAACATATTTGCCAATCCTTTTTCACCTTCGCCACCTAGCCATGGGACTGAAAGAGTTCTGATGTAAAACAGTGCTCCAAAAAATGCAGCAAAAAACATAACTTCAGAAAAGATAAACCATCCCATACCATACACAAAAGATTGCTGAAGTTGAGCGCTGTCGAGTCCAGCTAAATGCTCTCTGACCACGGTCCTAAACCAAAAAAACAGTGTTCCTGCAAAGATGATAAGGCCTGAGTAGAGAACATAGATTGATATGCCACCAGGCTTGCCGAGATCGTTAATCGTTCCTGCAGCTCCCATCACCAACAGAAAAAGGGAAGTTGCTACAAAGATAGGAAACTTGCTTTCATCCGGAACATAGTATTTTTGATAACTCATAGGGTTGATTCCATTTCGTGGTCTGTGTGTTGATCGCCGTGGTGATCCATTTCGCTACCTTGCTTTGCTAGCTCGGCATCCTTGTAATCCGTAACGTCAAAAAGTGTGTAAGAGATAACTACGCTTTTAATTGAGGTCGGTAATTCATTATCAAAAATTAGCCTAACAGGAAGAAGGGCTTCCTCTCCTGGAGCAAGCTCTTGCTGCTCAAAACAAAAACACTCTAGTTTTTTAAGGTGGGATGCTGCATTTGATGGAGCAACGCTAGGTATTGCCTGAGCTACCATGGTCTTTTTTGTGGTGTTTTTAACATAAAACGTAGCTGTGTGGTACTTACCTGTCTGGACTTTAATTGCTCTCTCAGAAGGCCTAAATACCCATGGCATCTCTTCGTTGTTGTGCGAAACAAACTGCAAAGCTATCTCTCGACCATCATCAACCTCTAAGTTGTTATTGGAAGTTGCTTTGAGCTCTATCTTGCCATTAAGACCCGTGACTTCACAAAAGACGTCGTACAAAGGAACCAAGGCAAAAGAAAATGTAAACATTCCAAGCACGGCCAGTGAAAGCCGTTTGATAGTTTTTTTGCTCCCTTCGTTCATTTAAGTGATCTTTGGTGGAGTGGCAAACGTGTGATATGGAGGGGGTGAATCTAGAGTCCATTCTAAACCTCTCGCACCTTCCCAAACTTGTGGAGTAGCTTTTTTACCGCCCAAAACTGTTTTAATAACAATGAATAAGAATAGAATCTGCGATGCTCCAAACAAGAAGGCTCCAACTGATGACACCATGTTCCAATCTGCAAACTGTAAGGCATAGTCAGGAACCCTTCTTGGCATTCCAGCCAATCCTATCCAGTGTTGAGGAAAGAAGGTTACGTTCACACCAATAAATGAAAGCCAGAAATGAAGCTTGCCCAGTCTTTCATCGTACATATGACCAGTCCACTTTGGAATCCAGTAGTAAACCGCTGCCATAATTGAAAAAATAGCACCCGGCACTAATACGTAATGAAAATGTGCTACAACAAAATAAGTGTCGTGATACTGAAAGTCGGCAGGCGTAATAGCAAGCATCAATCCTGAAAATCCACCAATGGTAAATAAGACAACAAAGGCTATAGCAAACAACATAGGTGTTTCAAATGTGATTGAACCTTTAAACATTGTTGTTACCCAGTTAAAAACTTTCACACCTGTTGGGACGGCAATCAACATCGTTGCCCACATGAAAAAAAGCTCTGCAGCAAGTGGCAGTCCAACAGTAAACATGTGATGCGCCCAAACTACAAATGACAAGATAGCAATAGATCCCATGGCCCATACCATTGAGGTATGACCAAAGAGTTGTTTTCTAGAGAATGTTTCAATGATGTGCGAGGTAATTCCAAATGCAGGCAGAATCATAATATAGACTTCTGGATGACCAAAGAACCAGAAAATATGCTGGAATAACACAGGGTCTCCACCGCCGGCTGCATTAAAGAAACTTGTCCCAAAGTGAATATCCATCAACATCATAGTTACAGCGCCGGCTAAAACTGGCATCACTGCAATCAAGAGATATGCTGTAATCAACCAAGACCAAACAAATAGTGGCATCTTCATTAATGTCATGCCTGGTGCACGCATGTTCATAATTGTAACGATGACGTTAATGGCGCCCATAATGGAAGATGCTCCCATGATATGAACAGAAAAGATAAAAAATGTGACGCTTGGTGGAGCGTAAGTAGTAGAAAGCGGGGCATAGAAAGTCCAACCAAAGTTCGGCGCTCCACCTTCCATGAATAATGAAGAAAGAAGGATCAGAAATGCAAAAGGAAGTATCCAAAAGCTAAGGTTGTTCATGCGAGGCAAAGCCATGTCTGGAGCTCCAACCATCATTGGCACCAACCAGTTGGCAAGACCCACGAATGCTGGCATCACGCCACCAAAGATCATAATAAGCCCATGAAGGGTAAGCATTTGATTGTAAAACTCAGGCTGAACAATCTGCATGCCTGGCTGAAAAAGTTCAGCTCTGATAACCATTGCCATGGCTCCGCCGATTAAGAACATAGAGAAACTAAACCACAAGTACAAAGTACCAATGTCTTTGTGATTTGTCGTATATAGCCAACGAGTTAAACCTTTGGCTGGACCGTGATGGTCATGATCGTGAGATTCTAGTACTGCGCTCATATTATTTTCCTGCTATTTAAGTAAGTTAAACTTTTGGTTTATTGTATTCAACAATATCTTGAGGGACCACAATTTGTCCGTCGCCTTTGTCTGCATTTCCCCACGCCTGTCTGGTGTAGGTAATAACAGCAGCCATATCCACCTCTGAAAGTTGCTCTGCAAATGAATTCATCGCCGCGCCTTGAACGCCTTCCATTAGAATTTCTATATGTTGAGCTTTTTGATTCAACGCTATATCGCTTCCAGCAAGGGCTGGAAAAATTCCAGTGATTCCCTGCCCATTGGCCTGATGGCAAGCGGCACAGTTCATGTTGTAAACCCCTTCACCTCTGGCGGTAAGCTCTTCAGCAGTCCAGTCTTTTTCTGTTAGCTCGGCAAGTTTAAAGGCTGCTTCTTTTTTAGAGATCACCCATGCATCATATTCGTCTTGAGGAACAACTTTAACAACCACCGGCATAAACCCATGATTCTTTCCACAGAGTTCTGTGCATTTTCCGCGATATGTTCCAGGCTCATCAACCACAGTCCATGCTGTATTAATAAACCCAGGAATGGCATCTTGCTTGATTGCAAAATCGGGCATCCACCAAGAATGAATCACATCATTGGCAGTAATTAAAAATCTTATTTTTTTACCAACAGGCAGTACGAGTGGCTCATCAACCTCTTCAAGGTAATGTTCGCCTTTTGGAGTTTTGTTATAAATTTCATCCCAATCCGTTGTCAGATTAGAAAAGAAATTGATATCGTCTTCTAAATATTTATATTGCCATTTCCATTGATACCCAACCACTTGGATATTAATATCACCTTCCGTATCGTCATAGATTTCAATCAGTGTGTTTGATGCTGGGATTGCCATAAAGACTAAAATTAAAAAAGGAATGATGGTCCAAGCAATTTCAACCTTTGTATTTTCATGAAAAGTTGATGGGTTTGGATTCTTCTTTTTGGTAAAAGCAAACATTGAATAAAACATGAATCCAAAAACTACTATTCCAATCACAACGCAAATCCAAAAAATAAGCATATGCAAATTAAATACATCTTGGCTAATTCTTGTAACTCCTTCGGTCATGTTGAGGTCATCCCAGGCTGCAAATGCATTGCTTGAAAGCAATAAAGTCAATCCTGAAAATAGTGCAGTGTTCAGTCTGTGTGTAATTTTTCTAAACATCAGTGGTTCCTTGCTCGGTGGTAAAGGGTTATTAATAAACTATATATAAGATTATAACTGTAAATTATGTTTCATTGAAGCCCAATTAGTCAATTTATTCCATGCATGGCTCAATTAAAATTGTGATTATAATAGCCTCAAACTCTCTGAAACTCTAGAATTTTGTATCTTTACCTGTCTAAATTTTTTGGTGCTATTTTTGGTGCTTCTGGTCGACTCTCTTCGAATGAACAATTCAAACAATATATTTTATTATCATCAGGGGTCAGGGCGATCTTGTCTGGCATTTTACAAGATGGACAAATAGCACCAGCAATGAATCTTATAAATTTGGTGTTCATTTACTTCGCAGAACCTTTTCTATATTTCCTGTATCAGGAAGTACTCCAAACCATATCTGAAATGAGAGTGCAGCCTGGTTAATCAGCATACCGATTCCATCAAAGAGTTTATGAGAATATTTTTTTGCCCAAATTAAGAAAGGTGTTTCATCGCGAGAGTAACTAAGATCATAAAATATTGTCTCTGGTCCTAGTCCATGTATATCGTTCCAGGAAAACTCACCTGAGAATCCTGCTGAAGTAGCATTAATAACTAAATCAAAAGATTCCGTGTAATCAGTTAGATTTCTTACTCCGAGATGAGAAAACTCTTTAATAAGAGACGTTAAGTTTTCTTTAGATCTATTATCCACAATTATATTATTGGGTTTGAGCTTGGCCAATGATGGGATAATGCTTTGAGCAGCTCCTCCAGAGCCTAAAATCAAAATATTTTGACCTGTAATTGGAATGCTTTTATCTCCACAATCTTGGATAAAACCAGGTCCATCCGTAGAAAATGCAAAGATCTCATTGTTATCTTTAAATAATGTATTGGCTGCTCCAAGTATTTTTACATCAGAGGATATTTGGTTCGCAGCTTTTAAGCAGTCTTTTTTGTGGGGTAATGTCACATTTAAGCCTAAACCACCAGATTCAAAGAAATCTTTTATGAAGTTGTCTAGATTATTAGCAGAAACATTGTATGTATTATACTCTAATAGAACATTTGTTCTTTTTGAGAACTCTTTATGGATAAATGGAGACAATGAATGCTCAATCGGCTCCCCAATTACACCTAATTTTGCCTTGATATTATTCATAAGTACTCTTTCCAACGCTTATGAAAGAAATGTAGAAGTTTTTTTTCTCTTTTTTTAATTCCAGCTGTTTTTATGCTTGGCCATCGAACCTCTGGTGGGAGTGAGGCCAATATAGAGTCAGCTCGACCATTAGACTCTATTCCAAATTTTGTACCCCTATCAAACAAAAGATTAAATTCAACGTAGCGACCTCTTCTATATAACTGATAATCTTTGTCCCCTTTCGAATGCTGCTTTTGTTTTGTATTGTTAACAATTGATTTATAGGAATTGGTAAAACATAAGGCGATATCTGTTAATAAATCAATGCTGTCTTGCAATTCCTTATGTTGGAGTTGATCAAAAAAGATTCCGCCAATTCCTCGGTGTTCTTGACGATGCGGAAGTATAAAATACTCATCACACATTTTTGCAAATTTTGAATGGTAAGACTTATTGTATTGATCTAACATTTGTTTTGCGTTTTGATGCCAGGCTTTTGCTTCTTTAAGCATTGGATAAAAAGGGGTTAAATCAAAACCTCCTCCAGTCCACCAATTAACAATTTCATTTTTTGAGTTAATCTCAATAAATATTCTTATGTTCATATGACCTGTTGGGGAAAATGGATTTTGAGGGTGTGATATTACTGATACTCCGATCGCATGAAATCGAGTGGAGTTTTTTGCAGTACTTTTTAAGGCAACCGAGGATTTGGGTAGATTCTTTCCAGAGATTGATGAAAAATTTACTGCTGCTTTTTCAATATTATTTCCTGAGATTGAGATTGATTTTCCCCCACCACCCAATTTTCTTTCCCAGTTTTCAGACTTTTTAATTGGGGCAATTGAATTTAAATCACACAAGTCTTTTGCAAGAATATTCTGAATATCTTGAAGCTGTTTTTCAATGCCGCTGAGTGTATTTTTTGTAAGCTTATTCACGGATGTAGTCCATTGTTTTCAGATCAATAATTGCAGAAGGCTTTGCAGCAGATCCATTAGGATGAGCATACATTGCAACGTCCTGATCTCTAAAAATCTCCATCACTGTTGTTGGGTCTGCTGGTGTCGGCTCATTACTAATATTTGCTGATGTTGAAACCATAAGGCTATTAAATGCTTTAAGCAAGTTCATAACAGGTAAGTGATTGCTTACTCTTATTGCGATGCTATCTCCTGAAAGGGTAATATGTTTTGGTATTAAGCTGCTGGCGGAATAAACAACCGTGGTGTGGCCAGGCCAAATAGATTCTAGGAATTGATCTTGAATTATAGAGATTGGAGCAAAGTATTTTAGAGCTTGGCTTTTTGTTGCAGATAATAAAATAAAGTTTTTTTTAGGGTCTCTTTTTTTTAAAAAAAATATTTTTTTTATAGCATCTTTATTTTTTGGGTCGCAACCCAACCCCCAAATACCTTCCGTAGAATGAATTAATATCTTGCCTTGGCGAAGCCAGGTTGAGGCATCATCTGGGTGCAAAAATTCTTTCAAATTTTTATTGAATAGATTCGTTGGCTGCTAGAACTTCATCATGCATTTTGATCTTTTTCTCTCTTAGTGATGCTGCTATTTTTTCATCAGAAATAGCTAATATTTGAGCCGCACAAATAGCCGCATTAATAGCCCCAGATTTTCCAATTGCAAATGTTGCCACCGGAACTCCCTTTGGCATTTGAACAGTTGCAAGTAATGCATCCATTCCATCAAGGTCACCACCAGCTAATGGTATTCCTAAAACTGGCTTGGTTGTTTGGGCTGCAATTGCACCGGCTAAATGAGCGGCCATTCCAGCAGCAGCTATAAAAACTTTTGCACCAGCGGCTTCAGATTCTTTGATTGTTTGCACAACTTTTTCAGGTGTTCGATGGGCTGAGAGAATGAACATGCTGTGAGGGATTTTAAACTCACTCAAGGTATCAGATGCAGCCTGAACTACTGACAAATCAGATTTAGAGCCCATAAATATAGAAACAGAAATAGTCTTAGACATTATTAACTCCTTGAGATGTAATTAAAATTCTTGTGTAGATTATAAAGATTGTCCATATAATGTATATATGACGATATTGAGTATCTTAAAGTTTCCAGATCCCCGCCTAAGAAAGGTTGCCGATCCTGTTGTTAAATTTGATAATAATTTAGAAAAAATGGCAAATGACATGCTCCATACTATGTATGAGGAGAATGGCATTGGCCTAGCTGGATCTCAAGTAGATTTTCATCAGCGCATCATTGTTATGGATATATCTGAAGATAGAAATGAACCAAAGATATTTATTAATCCGGAATTTAAGATATTAGACAACAAAAGTCTACTATCTTTTGAGGAGGGCTGCCTCTCAGTTCCCGGGGAACTAGAAGAAATCACTAGGCCTGATAATATTCACCTAGTTTGGTACGACTTGAGCGGAGTTAGACACGAAGATACACCAACAGGTCTATTGACGGTATGCATTCAGCATGAAATTGATCACCTTGAAGGAAAACTAATGGTTGATTACTTATCGCCTTTAAAAAGAGATAGGATAAGAAAAAAGGCTTTGAAGTAGCTTATTTTTGTATTTTTTAGTATTTAACCGATTTTAGAAGATTTTGCTATGTATATACATGAAGTTATAAATAATTTGTTATGAAAATACTATTTGCCGGCTCTCCCCCAGCTTCTGCTCAAATCCTAGAGAGATTAATTGCTGATGGTATGGAGCTTGTGGGGGTAATATCTCAACCTGACAAAAGATCAAAGCGAGGAGGAGATAAGGAGCCTTCCGCTGTTTCACTTGCTGCGCAAAAATATGGGATCAAAACCTTTAAGCCAGATACATTAGGTGAAGCATTCCAAAATGAGTTACTCCAATTTGCTTGTGACTTTTTAATTGTTTCTGCATACGGAAAAATTCTTCCCAGTTGGATGCTTCTGCACCCTAAGATTGCTCCTATCAACATTCACTATTCATTGTTACCTAAATACAGAGGGGCCTCACCAATTCAGTCAGTCTTCTTGGGAGGGGAATCTAAAACAGGAATTTCAATTATGAAAATGACAGAAGGTTTGGATGAGGGTCCCGTTTATAACTCACATGAAATTTCTATTGATGATAGTGATGATAGATTTTCGCTTGAACAAAAATTAGTTGATGCAACAAACTCCATCCTCTCAAGAGAGCTTAATTCTATTTTGACCGGCCATGCTATTGCTGTGGAGCAAACCAATAAGGATGCAACTTTTTGCTCAAAAGTAACAAAGGATTCTGGGGAGATCAATTTAAGTACAGTTAGTGCCCATGAAATGCTTCGGAAATTTAAAGCTTATTCTGGCTGGCCTGGTATATATTTCGACCTTAAAAATACTAAAATAAAGATTCATGGTCTTGCAATGATACCCTTGGATGGCTCTCATATTTTTACGGGACTCTTTAAGTTTATTGATGGTAACCTTGCAATTAATTTACCCATTGAGGCTTTAAAAAATAACGATAAATTGATAGTAATTACTTACTTACAACTTCCAAACAAAAAAATTATCTCCGCTCATGATGCTGCAAATTCATATAGAGATTTCTTTGAGACCTAATTAAATCTCATCAAATCTTTCAATTAATATAAAAGGGGTTTAATTTATCACTATGAAGATCTTAATACTTGGTGCTGGCAGAGTTGGTAGCAGCATAGCCACGACATTATCCAAGGGAGACTATGAAGTTTCAGTTGTTGATGTGAACAAAGATAAACTGCTTCGACTCCAAGAAGACTTGGATATTGCAACAATTATTGGTCATGGATCACACCCAAAAACTTTAGCCAAAGCGGGTGCGGATGAAAATACAATTGTCTTAGCAGTCACCAATAATGATGAGGCTAATATTACCTCTTGCCAAATTGCCAAAGCAAAATTCAATGTGAAAAAAACTATTTGTAGGTTTTCAGATTCGTCATATTTAGATTCCCTCGATGCTTTTGGCGATCAAGCAATTGATTTAGCAATTGGTCCTGAGGGAGAAGTTACCAATCATCTTATTGATTTAATTAAACACCCTGGTGCGGAACAGATAGAAAGTTTTGCTGAGGGTACATTGAAGGTTGTCTCTGTAAAAGCAAAGAAAGATGGGATGCTTTTGAATAGGGAGCTTAAAAGTATTAAAAGTGACATGCCAGATACAGATACATTTGTTCCGGCAATTTATAGAAAGGGTAAGCCGTTTATTCCAGATGGAAAAACGGTTATTAAGGAGAACGATGAGGTGTACTTTTTAGTTTCTGAGGGAGATATAGATAAAGTTGTTCAGGAAATGCGGCTACAAGATACCTCTTCATCTAGAATAATGATTGTTGGTGGGGGCAAAATTGGCTTCTCATTGGCGCAGGCTTTAGAAGAGGATTACAAAATCAAGATATTAGAACCCAACCATGATAGGTGTGAGTATCTTTCCAAGGAGCTAAACAGAACAATTGTTCTTAATGGGGAAGGATCAGACGAGGAGTTGCTCAAAAATGAGAACATAGAAAATATTGATGTCTTTTGTGCGCTAACAAACGATGATGAGACAAATATTATGTCTGCATTTCTTGCAAAAAAACTTGGCGCCAAGAAAACAATTATTACTCTAAATAACTACACTTATATAAATATATTACCAAAGAATTTTGTCGATATTGCTCTCTCACCTCAACGACTCACTGTTTCAATGGTTCTTCAGCATATCGCTGAGGGTGATGTTGGGCAAGAAGTCATCCTTAAGATGGGAAGTGGAGCCGAAGTAATTGAGGGCATAGTCCATAAGAATAAATTTACGGATCCGTTATTTGGTAAGCGAGTATCTGAAATGCCGCTCCCTGAAAATTCTGTTGTTGCGGCAGTAATAAGACAAGGAACAACACATCTATCCTCAAAGGATCTGCTTTTATGTGAAGAGGATCGTTTAATCATCTTTATTGCAGATAAGAGCGCGAAGAAATCTATTGAGAGTCTTTTTGTAGAGAGCTAATGAATTTTAAGTCTATTTTTAACCTGCTTGGAATATTGCTATCTTTGTTTAGCCTATCTTTTGTTCCGCCAATGATTGTGGCCTTGATTTATGGTGAGGGGGTGATTGTTTCTTTCTTATATCCCTTTCTATTTCTGTTGTGTCTTGGGGGGGGTTCGTGGTATTTGACCAGACAAGCCTCTTTATCTCTTAACATATCAGATGGATTTATTATTACGACCTTGTTTTGGGTTGTGCTCGCATTTGCAGGATGCCTTCCTTTTTACTTTTTTGGATTTAGCCTTGGGGACTCTTTGTTTGAGTCGGTATCAGGAATAACAACCACGGGTGCAACGACATTGGTTGGTCTAGATGAAATGCCAAAATCTATTCTTATTTATAGACAGTTACTCCAATGGATTGGGGGAATGGGTTTGATCGTGTTGGCAGTTGCTGTAATGCCAGCACTTGGAATTGGTGGCGGGCAATTATATAAGATGGAGCTTCCTGGTAGTCATGGGGACCAAAGACTAACTCCCCGCATTACTCATAGCGCACGGGCTCTTTGGAAAATCTATGTTGGCCTAACAGTGGCCTGCATTCTTCTCTATTTTATTTCTGGAATGTCTTTGTTTGATGCAGCCGCTCATGGCTTGAGCACAGTTGCGGGTGGGGGGTTTTCTACCTACGACGATAGCATCGGTTACTTTAATAGCTCTGCAGTAGAAATAATTTGCATTCTTTTTATGTTGTTATCTGCAGCCTCGTTTGCGGTTCATTACGCAGCAATTTTTGGTGGGAAGCCTCTGAAATATTTCTATGACCATGAGTTTAGATTTTTTCTTTCTGTGGTCTTCCTGATAGCATTTATTTGTTTTATCTTTTTAAGTTTTGGGGGCCAGCATCAAGGCATATGGGATACATTAAGAAGTGCGGTTTTTCACTCTGTCTCTATAGTAACAACTTCAGGATTTACCACTGAGAACTTCTCTCTTTGGCCGGGGATGCTTCCATATCTTTTGCTTGTTGGGGCTTTTATGGGAGCTTGCTCTCAATCAGTTGGTGGTGGCATCAAAGCTTGGAGGGTGTTGATCATGCTCAATCAGGCCTACAAAGAGATTCTCAAGATCATTCATCCCAATGCTGTTCTAACCTCAAAGATAGGCACAAAAGTAATTGATTCTTCGATTGCAGAAAAGGTTTGGGGCTTTTTTTCTATTTATGTTTTTATTTTTATGTTTCTTCTGCTGGCAATGCTTGGAGCGGGACTAAATTTTGAGTCTGCCTTTTCGGCGGTTGGCGCAACTTTGAATAACCTAGGTCCAGGGCTTGGAGAGG
>ENA-OSJC01000824-OSJC01000824.1-marine-metagenome-genome-assembly--contig:-NODE-824-length-28312-cov-5.940535_pt1 | contig 28312 bp, 24 predicted proteins | sample MGYA00237885_ERZ534234 | MGnify/ENA primary metagenome ERZ534234 (study PRJEB26413, sample SAMN06343907) | marine metagenome | isolation source: coastal waters | place: Atlantic Ocean: West Antarctic... | reverse complement strand
TAAGTGTGAGGTATAGGGAAGTCTAATGGAGGGTCAAAATATATAGAAGCTACAAGGTCTTCTTGTGAAAATATTTCCGGTGCTAAACCATCACCATAATCAATAATGTATCGGGTATCTAATGGGTTATCATGCCAACCAGATATCCTAAATTCTAACTCGGTAGCAGGTGCGCAAAGATTTTCAGTGTTTCCTGGGTTAATAACTCCTCCCTCAGGATTAGTGGAATTAGCAACTTCAATAACTTCTGTTGCCACACACCCGTTATCTCCGAGCGCCGTGAATGTCAAGTTGAAAACACCAGATGTGGTGTAATTATGATCAATCGGAAAATCTGAAGCGTTAATGCCTGTTTCGATGGTGCCGTCACCCCAAGCTACGTCATATGAGTCGATACAACCTAAATCTGGTGATATATTACCAACAGTTAACAAATAACTACCTGGATTACAATTCTTAAATGGTGTGTCAAATGGTCCTGTGGCTCCAACATCAAAAAACTCTAACTCAGGCTCTCTCAAAACATTTACGAATTCACTCGCACTAGAGGAACATCCATTATCATCTGTTACAGTAAGACTGGCTGTTCTTGTAATTGCGCCACATCCAAGCTCTGAATAAGTGTGTGTAGGGTTTGGGTTTGTAGATGTTGCTCCATCACCAAAACTCCAGGCATAAGTAAAGGGTCCATCTCCACTTACCGTAGAGCTAAATATAACTGGAGTTCCTGAGCATTCTCCATTACCGCTTACAACCACAACACTAACCCCTGGTAAAGGGTTTATTGTTATGGTTATTTCTGGATTACCTATGATGGTTCCCTCCACATCATTAACATCTTTAATGCTAATTAGAGTATAGGTGAATTCTCCCGCTGTAGTTGTTAGTTGATTAAACGAGAGGGAGGATGAGTTGGCGGCTGTCGTTATTGAAATTGGATCACTGCCATTATAAGTGTATTGAAAAGTGTAGGGCCTGCCACTGGTGTCACTATCAAATCCTGTTAATGTAATTAATGGCGTTGGGGTTTGGTTTAAACATGCCTCTTGAGTGTCTACGCTAATCTCTCCTGTTAAGGGTAGTGAAGCAAATAGGTTTGCAGGGCTGCTGATAGGTTTTTCTATATCATAGTTAAACACATCAAGGTTGGTTGCTAAAATTAATCCAAAGAATAAATTGAAAATAATTAAACTAAATATGTGTTTAAGCTTCATTTTAATGTGTTAAATAAGAGAGTTAAAAAACCAATAACATTAATTTTAGTTTTTCCCACCAATTAGTATTGTAATAGCAAAATTAAAAAATTTGAATAAAAAAATGTAATTTACTATAATTTCTTTTTTGATAATAATTTTTTGACTTTAAAAAATACACTACACTATAATGTCACATACTTATTTAAAGTCTATGTAAGATTTCAAACAAATTATATTAAAAAATTGAGCTGAGAATTTTCTTTAAAAAAAAATCACATACTTTTGTAGCCCACATATAATTATACAATGGCAAAAAATTTAGTAATTGTAGAGTCTCCTGCAAAGGCAAAAACGATAGAGAAATTTTTAGGGAAAGACTTTAAGGTACAATCAAGTTTTGGACACATAGCAGATCTTCCCTCTAAAGAACTGGGGGTTGATGTTGAGGGTGATTTTACGCCAAAATATATAGTCTCTACTGATAAGAAAAAACTAGTTGCAGATTTAAAAAAAGAAGCTAAAAAAGCTGAAATGGTTTGGCTAGCAAGTGATGAGGATCGAGAGGGAGAAGCAATTGCTTGGCACCTTGCCGAAGAGCTAGACCTTAAAGAAGAAAATACCAAACGTATTGTTTTTCATGAAATTACTAAGACTGCTATTTTAAAAGCCATTGAAAACCCAAGACAAATAGATTATAATTTAGTGAATGCCCAACAGGCTAGAAGAATTCTAGACAGGCTCGTTGGCTATGAGCTGTCTCCGGTTTTGTGGCGTAAGGTAAAAGGTGGGCTTTCTGCCGGGCGTGTGCAAAGTGTTGCAGTACGTCTTATCGTAGAGCGGGAGCGAGAAATAGAGGCATTTAACCCTGTAGCAAGTTATAGAATAGATGCAGAATTTGTAACTGCTCAAGGCAATAGCTTCAAGGCCAAGTTGCCCAAAAATTTCCAAACACAACAGGCAGCTCGCTTGTTTTTAGAAAAAAACATTGATGCTAGTTACAGTGTTGCAGATTTAATTAAAAAACCTGCAAAAAAATCACCTGCAGCTCCTTTTACAACTTCAACAATGCAACAAGAAGCAGCTAGGAAATTGTATTTCTCTGTTGGAAAAACAATGACCATCGCTCAGCGTTTGTATGAGGCGGGTTTAATCACCTACATGAGAACAGATAGTGTAAACCTATCAAATGATGCGCAACAGGCTGCAGCAAAAGAAATCACTAAAAGTTTTGGGCAGGCCTATAGCCACCCAAGAAAATATAAAGGCAAGTCTAAAGGAGCTCAAGAGGCGCATGAGGCAATTAGACCTACAGAAATGTCTCGTCATAGCATTGAGGGAGATTATGATCAAACACGATTGTATGATTTAATTTGGAAACGCACCCTGGCCTCACAGATGAGTGATGCTCAATTAGAGCGCACCAATGTGAAAATTGCTATTACTTCATCTCAAGCGGTGAAAGAGCAGTTTACCGCAAACGGAGAGATGATTAAGTTTGATGGGTTTTTGAAAGTATACCTTGAAGGAGTTGATAACGATGAGCAGGAACAGGAAGGGATGCTCCCAAAATTAGTTAAAGCAGATGCCTTAGATGCAAATTATGTTACCGCCACTGAGCGTTTTACAAGACCTCCGTACCGTTTTACAGAGGCTTCTTTGGTAAAACAATTAGAGGAGCTGGGTATTGGAAGACCTTCTACATACGCGCCAACTATTTCTACCATAATAAGTAGAAACTATGTTGAAAAAGGAACAATCGAAGGAGTAGAAAGAAAGTATTTGCAGCTTACATTAGCAAAGCAGGCAATAAAAGATAACACCCTTTTGGAAACCATAGGGAGTGATAAAGGAAAACTAGTGCCAACAGATATTGGGATGATTGTAAATGACTTTCTAGTGGAGCACTTCTCCTCGGTGTTAGATTTTAATTTTACAGCAAAAGTAGAACAAGATTTTGATGACATTGCAGATGGTAAAGAGAACTGGAAGCATATGCTAAAAGAATTTTACGGAAAGTTTCATCCAACTGTTGAGCATGTTAAAGAAAATGCAGAAAGAGAAAGTGGAGAACGTGTTTTAGGAAAAGATCCAGAAAGTGGCAGAACCGTTTTGGTGCGTCTAGGAAAATTTGGACCAATGGCTCAAATTGGCGCCCCAGATGATGATGAGAAAAAATTTGCAAGCCTGCGCCCAGACCAGCAATTGCATTTAGTGACCTTTGACCAGGTAATGGATTTGTTTAAGCTTCCAAAAGATTTGGGCACCTATGAAGATGAGCAGGTAGATGTCAATAACGGTCGTTTTGGACCCTATGTAAGATTTGGAAAAATGTTTGTTTCTCTGCCAAAAGGTATAGATCCTCTTGATGTAGATATGGCTTATGCAATTGAGCTTATTGAAGAAAAGAAAAAAGCAGATGCTCCGGTTTATATCTATGAAGACTTGCCAGTACAAAAAGGAACAGGTCGTTTCGGACCGTTTATAAAATGGAACAACATGTTTATTAATGTCAATAAAAAGTATGACTTTGATTCTCTAAGTGATGCAGATATTATTGAGTTAATAGAGACCAAAAAACAAAAAGAGATTGACAAGCTTATTCATAATTGGGAAGAAGAGGGGATTCGCTTGGAAAAAGCAAGGTGGGGACGCTTTAATCTTCTGAAAGGAAAAACAAAAATTGAGTTGCCAAAAACAACAAAGGCAGAAAAAATGACTTTGGAGGATGCCCAGGCCATTTTAGAGAAAAATGCCCCTAAGAAAAAGAAGAAAAAAGCCGCAGCAAAGAAAAAAGCGCCTGCAAAAAAGAAGGCTACCGCAAAGAAAAAATAACCAAACACCATATAGTAACATCTTTTGATAGAATTTCTTACCCCAGTCTCAAAGTCTATTATCGCACATCGTGAGATGCTCCCTACAGGCACCATAGGGAAGCATTTGTTAGTGCACACTATCAAGGGCGAGTTGCCAGATTTAACAAATGTTAAGTTTGCTATTTTTGGATCTAAAGAAAACAGGCGTGATGTCAATTATATGGGGCTTGACATAAACTTTGATGCTGTTAGAATGTCCCTCTATGGGCTGTATCCTGGAAACTGGAAACATACTATTGCAGATCTTGGAGATATAGAAAAAGGCGCCAGTGTAGCCGATTCTTATTTTGCTGTTAAAGCAGTTACTGCTGCGCTGCTTAAAAAAAACATCATTCCAATTATATTAGGAGCAAGCCAAGACGGCTTGTATGCGCAATACCGTGCCTATGACGGTGTTGCCTCTATGATTAATATGGTTAACATCGATACTCGCTTTGATTTAGGAGATGCAGAGGCGGCTATAACCAATAAGTCTTATGTTGGTAGAATTATTGTAGACAAACCTTACAACTTATTTAACTATAGTGTGCTGGGGTATCAATCATTTTTCAATCCACCTCAAGAGATTGCACTTATGGAGGCGCTTTATTTTGATGCCCACAGATTAGGAGCTGTTACTGCAGATATTAAAGACGTAGAACCTATCTTTAGAAATGCAGATTTGGTAACCCTAGATATTTCTGCAATTAAGAGTGCAGAATTAGGGAGTTATAATAAGGAGAATCCAAATGGGTTTGACGGCAGAGAGATTTGTGCAATATCTAGATATGCAGGAATAAGCAGTAAAGTATCTTCTTTTTCGTTATTTGAAATTACAGATTTTACAGATTCTAAATCTGGAGCAATGCTTCTGGCTCAAGTACTGTGGTATTTTATTGAGGGTGTAAATTTTAGGGTTTCTGATGATGATTTTACAGATCAAAAAAACTTCACAACCTACAAGGTACCTATAGATGACGAGGTTTTGATATTTAAAAAAAGCAACAAGACGGGAAGATGGTGGATAGAATTGCCTTTTATTTCAAATATTAATAATAAATTGAAATCACCGACGTTATTACCATGCACCTATGGCGAATATTTGAGTGCAACAAATCAGGAAATACCTGAAAGGTGGCTCAAAGCCCGCCGAAAGAACGAAGTTTGACCAATTAAAATTGAATAATTTTTAACAAGTGTTTTTTAAGAAAATTGTTGTTTTTTTTAAAATATATCGATAGGTTTACACACTTGAAACTAGAATTTAACCCAGTACCTATGAAAAAGTTTATTGCATTGGCTGCGATTGTTGCCTTAATGTCCAGTTGTAACTCTGGAGACAGAGGAGAACTTGTTGGAGTAAAAGGTAAAAAATGGCTCCCAGAAAAGCCCTACGGAATGACTCTTATCCCAGGTGGTGCGTTTGTTATGGGTAAATCTGGAGATGACTTTGTAGCCGTTAATGATGCCCCTACAAAAACTGTTACTGTTCGGTCTTTTTATATGGACGAAACAGAAATTACTAATTCAGAATACCGTCAATTTGTAGAGTGGGTTAGAGATTCAACAGTGCGCTTAAGATTGGCTATTCTAGCAGATGAGTTAGGAGAAACTCCGGGAGATGGAGAAGCGGGTATTGGAGATTTTGCTTTTCTTGACAACGAAGAAGAAGAAGAAAAAACTCCCTATGACCAATACATGGAAGATAATTACTATGGAATGGGAGATGATTTTTACGAGGGTAGAAAAATCAATAACAACATAGATTTAATTTGGGACACCGCTGAGTATCCTGATGAGTATTACGTTGAGGTCATGGACAGTATGTATCTGCCTATGGAAGAATCTTACAACGGGCAGCGCACGCTAAATGTGTCCAAACTTAATTTTCAATATTCTTATATGGACATTGGACAGGCTGCACAAGACAAGGCAACACAAAGAAAAGATTTTATCAAAAAAGAAAGTCTAAACATATATCCAGACACCACTGTTTGGATTAGAGACTTCAATTACTCATACAATGAGCCGATGCACAATGATTATTTCTGGCACGAAGCCTATGGAGAGTATCCTGTGGTTGGAGTAACCTGGAAACAAGCCAAAGCATTTGCCGCTTGGAGAACTTTATACAAAAATTCAAACCAGAAAAAAAGAGATCGTCAATTCGTAAACTCTTTCCGTCTTCCTAGTGAAGCAGAATGGGAATATGCTGCTCGTGGTGGTATTCAAGGAGGAGATTTTCCTTGGGGAGGACCATACACTAAAAATGATAGAGGTTGTTTCTTGGCAAACTTTAAACCCCTTCGTGGAGACTATTCTGCAGATCAAGCTTTGTATACTGTAGAGGCCAATTCATATGAGCCTAACGGTTACAACCTATATAACATGGCGGGTAATGTAGCCGAGTGGGTAGATAGTTCTTACGAGGCTGCTTCTTATGATTATAACTCAACAATGAATCCTCTTGTAAATGACCCAACAAACATGCGTAAAGTAACTCGTGGCGGTTCTTGGAAAGATGTTGCCTACTTTTTAGAGGTTAGTTCAAGAAACTATGAATATGCAGATTCTGCAAGAAGCTACATTGGTTTTAGAACCGTACAAGATTACATGGGTACAGATATTACTTTAAATCAAAACTTCGGTGACGCGAGATAAAACGTTAAAAAAAAACTCAAACTCAAATACTTAACTTAAACTTTAAAAAAAACTATTATGTCACAGTCAAAATCTGGAAAGAAATTAATGAATATGGTATACGGTCTTGGAGCCGCAGTTGTAATCATCGGAGCATTATTTAAAATTATGCACTGGCCTTACGGAAACTTAATGTTAATTATTGGTCTTGTTACAGAAGCAGCGGTATTTGCCGTTTCTGCCTTTGAAAAAGTTGATGATGATCTAGACTGGTCTTTAGTATATCCAGAATTAGCTGGAGGAGCTGCCTTTGGTGGTAAAGGAGAATCTCCAGAAGGACTTTTATCTAAAAAATTAGACCAAATGTTAAAGGATGCTCGCATCGATGGTGAGTTAATTACAAGTCTTTCTACAAGCATTTCTTCTTTAGAGGAAGCTGCAAAAGGAATGTCTCCAAGTGCAGATGCGATAAACTCTACTAAAAAGTATAGTGAAGAAATGGCAATGGCTGCGGCACAAATGGAATCATTAAATAGTCTTTACAAAGTACAGGTAGAGTCTACATCTCGCCAAACGGAAGTTAACGAGCGCGTTGCAGAAAATGCAGAGCAATTAAAAGCACAAATGGAGCACTTAACAACAAGTCTTTCTTCATTAAACGGAGTATACGGTGGTATGTTATCAGCAATGAGCAGAAACTAATCATAATTTCACTAAATAAAAATATTTAAAATAAAATTATGGCAGGAGGAAAACAAACCCCAAGACAAAAGATGATTAACCTAATGTACTTGGTTTTCATCGCGATGTTGGCATTAAATATGTCCAAAGAAGTGTTGTCTGCATTTGGTTCAATAAACGAAAAATTAGACCGTGCAAATACAAGTTATGAGTCTAAAAACACCCTTGCATTGGCCGAGATTTCAAAAAAGGCTGATGAGAATGATGAGTTTAAGGCGGCAGCTGCAACAGCTAACGCAGCAAGTCAGTTATCAAAAACCTACAACGATTATATAGCACTCCAAAAAGAATTGCTACTATCTGAGGTGGACGATAACACAGACTACGAAACAATGGATCAGCCTACTTTTTTAAATGAACTTTATTATAAAGGGGGTAAATTAACAGAAGCTGGGCAAGAGTTTATTACTCAAATGGACTCCTACAGAGAAGCAATTGTAGCTTTACTTGGAGATACCAACCCAACCCTGTCAGCCCAAATTAATAAAGATTTCGATTCTTCAGATATTACATCAGGAACTGAAGGTAACAAAGTAACAAAAAACTACATAGAATACAATTATGTTAATTTCCCGTTGGTTTCTTCATTAACAAAAATGACGCAAGTCCAAAATGATATCAAGTCTGTAGAAAATGAATTATTATCTTCACTGCTTTCAGGAAACCTAAAGCAACTTGCAAAGCTTGATAATTACGAGACTGTTATGACAACCTCAAAAGGGGCCTATTACACAGGTTCAACCTTTGATGGGATGTTATCACTGGGTCGAGTAGATGCTTCTACAAAACCTGCTAGAGTTGAGTTATTGGTTGATGGCAAAGAAATTAAAGACAACCAATTTGAGTTTGATGGCGGTAAAGTAGTTCTTAAAGTAGGAACTGGCGGAGTTGGTGATCATAAAATTACAGGAAAACTTGTGTACTTGCAAGATGGTAATGAGGTGGAGGTGCTTGTAGATAAAAAATTTACAACCATCAATAAACCAAACAATGCTACCATTGCTGCAGATAAAATGAATGTAGTATACCGCGGGGTATCTAACCCAATGACAATTACTTTTGCGGGTATTCAAGACAACAAGATAAGAGCAAACGCTGCTGGTTTAACCAGAGTAAAAGGAAGTTCATATGCTATGAACCCTGGAACGGGTAGAGAAGTAACTATTAATGTGTCTGGTACCCTTCCTGATGGAGACCCAGTAAGAGATAGTGCTACCTTCCGTATTAAAGATATTCCACGTCCAACAGGAACCATTCGTGGTGAAGATGGAGACGGAGGTTGTGTTAGAATGCAACGTCAAGGACTTGAGAAGTCAAGTATTGGTGCAGCACTACAAGATTTTGATTTTGATTTGAAGTTGAATGTAACTGGATTTAGTTTCAAAGTTAGTGGGCAACCAACAATTAAAGTAAATGGTAGAAAATTAAATAGTCAAGCCTCTGGAGCTCTTAAAAGAGCAAAGCGTGGTGAAACCTTACAGATTTTCGATATCACTGCAAATATAGCTGGAAACAGCGGGTACAAATTGAAGAAGATTTCTCCAATCTGTATAGAGTTAACAAATTAAGAAATATAATAATCACGCTTGATATGCGTTATTATCAAGTGTGATTATTATGATTGCTTTTTTAATAAAAAGGAACAAATGAAATTAAGGAACATAGTTTTAGCTGCTTTTGTTGTTGTTATGGGTATATCTAGTGCAAGTGCACAATTAAATATATTAAACTCAACAACACCAGAGGATATTGGAATAAAGACCTTGGATCAACTTGCGTATGATAATGATGAGCCATTACCTTATGGTTACATAGATGAGCGTGATTTGCTTTGGTCTAAAGCCACTTGGGAAATCATCGATCTTGATGAGCGTGTAAACTTCCCTTTGTACTACCCTATAGACACCAATAATATTGGTTCAGATAGACGTCCTTTGTATGATGTTCTTGTTACTAACATGAAAAATGGTACCATACAAGATGTGTACTCTGACTCTTATTTCACTCAAAAAAGAACCCTAAAAGATTTAGATGCTTCTTTGGTGTATAGAGATACTACAGACTATGGTATTGATCAATTCAATGCAGAAGGTATTGTAGATGATGAGTATATTAGAGAATTCACTCTTGATGCTGCAGATATTGAACAGTGGAGAATTCGCGGGTTATGGTATTTAGACTCTCGCCTTGGCGAACTTAGATACCGTGTTTTAGGAATTTGTCCAGTAGCTCCAGAGGCACGATCAAAAGCTTTTGCAGATGATGGTGGTGGAGATAATTTAGTTGAATTGTTTTGGGTTTATTTTCCAGCAGCAAGAGAGGTGTTACACCAGGCAAAGGCTTTTAATAGAAAAAATACCTCAAGACCCATTTCTTTCGATCATTTATTAAACTCAAGAAGGTTTAATAGCCTTATTTACAAAGAAGAAAATGTACAAGGAGATAGAGCTGTTAAAGAATACATAAGTGAAAATGCATTTATGCAACTTTTGGAGTCTGACAGAATAAAAGAACAAATTAGAAACATTGAAATAGATCTTTGGAACTATTAATTTAAAACACATACTTTAAAAAAAGCCCTACACTAGTGGGGCTTTTTTTATGACTTTTATCTAGCAAATTTGCTTGTTTCCCGCTTTTATTTTCTAAGGCTTTACGAGCCCCAGATACTGTATGCCAGAATTGTTTGTTATATTTACTGTAATGAAACACAACCGTAAAGAAGAAATAGTTATTGTCGCTGCAAAACTTTTTAAAGAAAAAGGATACAGCGCCGTTTCAATGAGAGACATTGCCCAGCAAATGGATATAAAGGCGGCAAGTTTATACAACCACATTAAAGGCAAACAGGAAATATTATCCTCCTTAGTGCTTCATGTTGCTCAAAAGTTCACCAACAGTACTCAAACCATAACCTCTCAAGAAGGTACTGCCTTGCAGCGCCTTAAAAAACTCATTGAAGTTCACATAGATATCACACTGCATCATGCAGACGCTATAGCTGCCCTAAACAATGATTGGATGCACCTAAATGGTCAAGATTTGTTAGACTTTATTGCCATGCGTGATCAATACGAAGAAAATTTCAGGAGTATTATAAAACAAGGAATCCAAGAACAACAAATTAAGGCCAAAGAACCTGAGGTTATCCTTTTCTCCATATTGTCTACCCTAAGAACACTTTATCTCTGGAATGAGAAACGAGGAAAACTAGAGGTGAATGTTTTGAAGAAAGAATTGGTGGCGGTTCTTATATCTGGTATTGTATAATTATTTTGAGATATTTGCTAGTTTAACTAACAATCGTTAGTTTTGTAAAATAAGACACGTATATGGCTGCATTTCATACATTAAAAATTAAGGATATTTCTAAGCAAACCCCTGATTGCTCTGTTATTACCTTTGAGATGCCCGCTAGTTTAACCCAAGCGTTTCATTACACCCAAGGACAACACCTTACCCTAAAGGCATTAATTGAAGGCCAAGACACAAGACGCTCATACAGTATTTGTTCTAGTATGGTAGATACCCAGTGGCAGGTAGCTGTAAAAAAAATTCCTGGTGGTGTATTCTCTAGCTACGTAAATGAGGTCTTGCAAACAGGAGATACTCTGCAAGTGATGCCTCCAAGTGGTAAGTTTGGTGTTCCAATCTCTACCCAAGAGAAAACATACATAGCCTTTGTGGCTGGAAGTGGGATCACTCCGGTGTTATCGATGATAAAAACACATTTAGCAAAAGAGCCAAAAGCTAGGTTTAAATTATTCTATTTGAATCGTACTGTAAAATCTATTATCTTTAAGGAACAAATAGAACAGCTTAGAAATCAGTATTTTGGCAGGTTAGAGATTTTTTATTTCTTAACCAAAGAGCACAGAGACGCCGAGCTATTTAATGGACGCTTTACCGATGAAAAATTAAAAGAAATTTTCCAGAAACTAGTACATGTTCCATCACTAGATGAAGCTTTCTTGTGCGGCCCTGAAGAAATGATTTTTTTGATACAAAAAGCATTACTTACTGCTGGTATGCCAGAGGCCAACATACACTATGAGTTATTTGTCTCTGGATTAAGTAAACAGGATAAAAAACGGACTGAACGTCTAGCTCAGCAGAGCTTAGAAGGAGTTGAGGTAACGATTGTAGATGGTGGTAAAGAATTTCATTTTACCATGACAGAGCACTATGATAACATTTTAGATGCAGCCCTTGATGCTGGTGCAGATTTACCCTTTGCCTGTAAGGGCGGCGTGTGTTCTACTTGTAAGTGTAGAGTGCTGGATGGCAATGTAGAGATGAAAATAAATTATGCACTTAATGATAAAGAAGTTTCACAAAACCTTGTTTTGAGCTGTCAAGCAGTACCAACCACAGATAAAGTAAAAGTTGATTTTGATGTATAAATTCCAAAAACTATGAGTAACGAACAAATAAAAAACTTAGAAGAGATTTTTGAAGCCCGTATTGCACGCGATGAAAAAATAGAGGCTAAAGATTGGATGCCAGAGAAATATAGAAAGACGCACATTCGTCAAATCTCTCAGCACGCCCATTCAGAAATTGTAGGGATGCTACCAGAGGGAAACTGGATTAGCAGAGCACCTTCTTTAAGAAGAAAGGCTGCACTGCTTGCAAAGGTACAAGATGAGGCAGGACACGGCCTTTATTTGTATTCTGCTTGTGAAACACTTGGGATCTCTCGTGAAGAATTATACCAGCAGCTGCATAGCGGAAAAGCAAAGTATTCTTCAATATTTAATTACCCCACACTAACCTGGGCAGACATGGGCGCTGTGGGATGGCTTGTAGATGGCGCAGCCATTATAAACCAAGTGCCTTTGTGTAATACCTCTTTTGGTCCTTATGCTAGAGCGATGGTGCGAGTGTGTAAAGAAGAGAGTTTTCATCAAAGGCAAGGTTTTGAGATTATGCTCAAGCTTTGTAATGGGTCCAAGGAGCAAAAAGACATGGCTCAAGACGCCCTAAATAGATGGTGGTGGCCAAGTCTAATGATGTTAGGCCCAACAGACGCAGAGAGTGTTCATACAGAGCAGTCCATGAAGTGGAAGTTAAAACGTAAATCTAACGATGATTTGCGACAACAATTTATTGATCAAACAGTACCACAAGCAGATTTACTTGGTTTAACAATTCCAGATCCAGATTTAAAGTTTAACAAACAAACTGGGAGCTATGATTTTGGAGCCATAGATTGGGATGAGTTTTGGCAAGTAGTAAAAGGCCACGGACCATGCAATAAACAGCGTATTAGCGCAAGAGTAGCTGCCTGGGACAATGGGGCTTGGGTAAGAGATGCAGCCATGGCGCATGCCTCTAAAAAACAAGCAATAAAAGTTAAAATAGCAATCTAGTATCAAATACAATAGATATGGATAATAATTGGCCCTTATGGGAAATCTTCGTTAGAAGTAAAAACGGATTAGAACATCGTCATTTTGGTAGCTTGCATGCTGCAGATCAGGAAATGGCACTTGAAAACGCTAGAGATGTCTACACAAGACGCAATGAAGGTGTAAGTATTTGGGTAGTAAAAAGCAGTGATATAACTGCAAGTAACCCAGAAAATAATGGAGAACTCTTCGAGCCAGCTCAAGATAAAGTATACCGTCATCCAACATTTTATAAGTTGCCAGATGAGGTAAAGCACATGTAATATGAAAAGCGAACATTTATACAATTACATTCTAGGTATTGCAGACAATAGCCTTATTCTTGGACAACGTCTTGGAGAGCTGTGTGGTCATGGCCCTAGTTTAGAGACAGATATTGCAGGCACAAATATTTCTTTAGACCTTATTGGTCAAACAAGAAGTTACTACCAATATGCCGCTAAAATTTCAGGAGAAAATAAAACGGAGGATGATATCGCATTTTTACGTCTAGAAAGACATTACAAAAATGTGTTACTGGTAGAACAGCCCAACACCCATTTTGGATATGTTATGGGGCGTCAATACCTTTTTGATGTGTTTCATTTATTGCTATTACAAGAATTACAATTCAGTAAAGATGAAACCTTAGCTGCTATTGCAAAAAAAGGAATCAAAGAAGTGAGTTATCACAAACGATTCTCTGGAGACTGGATAAAACGCTTGGGTGATGGAACCCCAGAGAGTACCGCTAAAATGCAAGAGGCTATTGATGATTTATGGCCCTACACACAGGAGCTTTTTGACATGACTCCTGCAGACACTGCAATGGCCCAAAAGGGTATAGGTGTAGATGTTTCAAAATTAAAAGAATCTTATTACAAAGAGGTTACAGACCTGTGTGAGCTGGCAACTCTAAAGGTTCCTCAGATCGCATATTTTTCTCGAGGAGGTAAAAAAGGAGTACACAGTGAGCACATGGGGTATTTGTTGGCAGATTTGCAATACATGCAACGCACCTATCCAAACATGCAGTGGTAATAAAAAAATAATGACATTAACTCAAATCAATATAGATACGCACCTTCTTCCAATTTTGGGGCAGGTAAGTGACCCAGAGATCCCAGTGTTAACTGTTTTGGATCTAGGGGTAATAAGAGAGGCTAAAGAAAAAGATGGGACGGTGTATGTTAAACTCACACCCACCTATTCTGGTTGTCCAGCAATGGATGTTATTGGTGATGATTTAAAAATAGCCTTTGCCCCACTGGGCAAAAAAGTGGAAGTGGAGCTCGTATTAGCACCAGCTTGGAGCACAGACTGGATTAGTGAGTCTGGATTACAAAAAATGGAGATCTACGGAATTGCAAGACCTTTATCTGAAAGTGCAGATAAGGATGTGTTGTTGGCAGGTGCAAAAAAAGTAATTTGCCCTCAATGTAAAAGTACAAATACACATTTAGTAAGCCAGTTTGGGTCTACTGCTTGTAAAGCATTGTTTAAATGCGAAGCATGTCTAGAGCCTTTTGATTATTTTAAATGTTTGAAATAACAAATTAATACCCCAAGTGGGATTCAAGGAATATTTCCTTACCTATAGAAAGCTATGAAAAGTATTACTACAAATATAAATAATGGTGTAGCCACCTTAACATTAAACCGCCCAGAGGTATTTAATAGTTTTAATCGGGAGATGGCCCTGCTTTTACAAAGCCAGTTAGATGCCTGTGAAGCAGATCCACACATACGTGCTATAGTAATTACCGGCGAGGGTAAAGCTTTTTGCGCTGGCCAGGATTTAAAAGAAGTAACAACTCCAGAATTACACCCAGGATTTAAAATAATATTGGAAGAGCACTACAATCCTATCATTGAAAGAATTAGAGCCATCAAAAAACCTATCATTGCTGCAGTTAATGGAGTAGCCGCTGGCGCAGGGGCAAATATTGCCCTAGCCTGTGATATTGTTGTGGCAAGTGAAAAGGCAAGTTTTATACAAGCGTTCAGTAAAATAGGTCTCGTTCCAGATAGTGCTGGAAGTTTTTTTTTACCAAGACTTATTGGCTTTCAAAAAGCATCGGCGCTAATGCTTCTGGGAGATAAAGTAGGCGCAACCCAAGCTCAAGAGTTAGGCATGGTGTATAAAGTCTTTACTCCAGAAACGTTTCAGCAGCAGGTATCCTCTCTAGCCCTTGATATGGCTCAAATGCCAACCAAAGCATTAGGCCTTACAAAACAATTGTTAAATGCATCTTTTAATAATACCTTAGAGCAGCAATTAGCCCTAGAGAGCAAACTGCAAATACAAGCTGCAAATAGCAATGATTATAAAGAAGGTGTTACCGCTTTTGTCGAAAAAAGGAAACCAAATTTTAAAGGAAACTAGATGATTAAAAATGTAGGTATTATTGGTGGCGGAACCATGGGTTCTGGGATTGCTCAAGTAGCAGCTACTGCAGGCTGCATCGTTACACTTTTTGATGTACATCAACAGGCGCTTGACAAGGCAAAAACTAGTTTAGAGAAAATCACAAACCGATTGGTAGAGAAGGGGCGTATTACCCCTCAAGAGAAAGATGCTATCCAAAATAACATACGCTACGTAAACTCACTAAAACAGTTGGCGCATAGTGATTTAACCATTGAGGCCATCGTTGAAAATATGGAGGTTAAAAAGAAGGTGTTTCAAGAATTAGAGGGCTATGTAAGTGACACTTGTATTATAGCATCCAACACCTCTTCTTTGTCTATAGCATCAATTGCCTCTGCTTTAAAAAACCCAGAGAGATGTATAGGGATTCATTTTTTTAATCCTGCCCCCCTTATGAAACTAGTGGAGGTAATCCCTGCCATACAAACCAGTAAACAAGTACTTGCCACCTCACAGGCAACTATAGAAAACTGGAAAAAAGTAGTTGCAGTTGCAAAAGACACCCCTGGCTTTATTGTAAATAGAGTTGCTAGACCATTTTATGGAGAGGCCCTTAGAATGTATGAAGAAGGTTTGGCAGACTTTGCTACCATTGATCATGCCGTTAAAAGTTTGGGTGGTTTTAAAATGGGCCCCTTTGAGCTAATGGATTTTATAGGAAATGATGTAAATTATACCGTAACACACACTGTATTTGAGGCCTTTTACAATGACCCAAGATACAAGCCGTCATTTACTCAAAAACGTTTTGCAGAAGCAGGTTATTTAGGCAGGAAATCTGGCAAAGGATTTTATGACTACTCTCCAGCAGCCGTAAGGCCAGTTCCAGAAAATAATCCAACACTTTTAAACACTATTTTAGACAGAATTTTAGTGATGTTAATTAATGAAGCTGCAGATGCATTATTTTTAAACATTGCAAGTGCCAAAGACATAGACGCGGCCATGACCAAAGGAGTTAATTACCCAAAAGGGCTATTGGCTTGGGCAGATGAAAAATCAATAGATTGGTGTGTTAAAAAACTTGATGCACTTTATAATGAATACCATGAGGATAGATATCGTTGTTCTGCATTACTCAGACGAATGAATGCAAATAATAAAACTTTTTTTTAATGGAAGGAACCACAATACCTTATAAAATGCTTTCTCAAGATGCCTATAGCAGTTGGCTAGGTATAGAGATTCTTAGCTGTGAAATAGGCCGCGTAAAAGTAGGCATGACCATACGTAAAGAAATGCTTAACAGCATGGATAAGGCCCATGGAGGTATTAGTTATTCATTAGCAGATACGGCCTTTGGTTTTACCGCAAACACACATGGCAAGTATGCCGTATCTATAGAAACAAGTATCAATCATATCGAGGCGTTACAACAGGGTGATTATATCACAGCCGAAGCGACTTTAGATGTGCAGAAAACAAACATTGGCTTTAATATCGTTGAGGTAAAAAAAGGGGATACACTTGTAGCGCTATTTAAAGGAGTTGTTTACAGAACCAATAAGAATTGGGAAGTTTAAAAAATACAAACCCTATGTTGGGTTTATTTTTTCGGTGTTTTAAAATAAAATTATGAAACAAGCATATATAATTGATGGGGTGAGAACACCAATTGGAAATTACAAAGGAACACTAAGCTCGGTTCGCACCGACGATTTGGGGGCACATGTAATCAAATCTTTGGTTTCAAATAACCCACAGATCCCTCTTGAGGCCTTTGATGATGTTATCATGGGGTGCGCCAATCAAGCAGGAGAAGACAACCGTAATGTAGCTCGTATGAGTTTACTACTAGCAGGGCTTCCTTTTAGCGTACCTGGAGAAACCGTAAATAGATTGTGTAGTAGTGGCTTGTCTGCCATTATACATGCCAATAGGGCGATTAAAGCCGGTGATGGTGATTTGTTTATTGCAGGGGGTGTTGAGAACATGACCAGAGGCCCCTATGTAATGGCAAAACCCTCAAGCGCGTATGGAGGAGACAGTAAAATGTATGACTCTACCTTTGGATGGCGTTTTATAAATCCAAAAATGGCATCCTTATACGGCGTTGACGGTATGGGTGTAACTGCAGAGAATTTAGTAGCAAAATATAATATCTCTCGAGAAGATCAAGATGCCTTTGCATACAATAGCCAAATGAAAGCCTCTGCCGCTCAAAAGAGTGGACGCTTGGCTAAAGAAATTGTTCCAGTAGAGATTCCACAAAGAAAAAAAGATCCAATTGTATTTAAAGATGATGAATTTATAAAGCCAAATTCTTCAAAAGAAATACTTGCAAAATTACGACCCGCTTTTAAAAACGAAGGCGGAAGTGTAACGGCTGGAAATGCCTCTGGACTAAACGATGGAGCAGCAGCAATACTTATTGCCTCTGAGGATGCTGTAAAAAAATACAATTTAAAACCCATGGCTAGAATTGTAAGCTCTGCGGTAGTTGGAGTTGAACCAAGAATTATGGGTATTGGTCCTGTAAAGGCTTCTAATAAAGCCCTAGAAAAAGCAAGGCTTACTATGGAAGATATGGATGTTATAGAGCTTAATGAGGCTTTCGCTTCACAAGCTTTAGCATGTATTCGTGCATGGGGTTTAAAGGATGATGACCCAAGAATAAACCCTAATGGGGGTTCTATTGCTATTGGTCATCCACTGGGGGTTACAGGAGCTAGAATCGCCTATAGTGCAGCTTTTGAGTTACAGCAAACAAAAAAGAAATATGCCCTTATTACAATGTGTATAGGAGTAGGGCAGGGTTATGCTGCTATTATAGAGAATGTAAATGTATAATTAAAACAGCCACAGTAGCATTTAATTGATTGAAATATAAGAAGTAATCACAAGACAAGCATCATGGGACAAAAAACACAACATTATGTACAAGGCCAATGGCAATCTGGAACTGGAGAAGGAATTCCGGTTTTTGATTCCATTACTGGCGAACATTTTACCAGTACTACCGTAAGGGGATTAGATGTTGCTTCTATACTCCAATATGGCCGTGATAATGGGGAAACATTACGCAAAATGACCTTCCAACAGCGAGGAAATATGCTCAAGAGTTTGGCGATGTATCTTACTAAAAGAAAGCAATCTTTTTATGATATTAGCTACCGCACTGGTGCAACAAAAAGAGATAGTTGGATTGATATAGAAGGAGGTTTTGGAAACTTATTTGCAAATGCCTCCCTTAGAAAATTATTCCCTAATCAATCCTACCATGTGGAAGGGGATCCTATAGATTTATCTCGTGGTGGTCGCTTTATGGCCCATCATATCATGGTGCCTCGAGAGGGTATTGCTGTTCATATCAACGCATTTAATTTCCCGGTCTGGGGAATGCTAGAAAAGTGCGCGGTAAACTGGATGGCAGGAATGCCAGCCGTTGTGTTGCCAGCGCCACAAACAGCTTATTTAACCCAGGCTGTGGTAAGAGAGATTATAGCCTCGGGGATACTTCCTGAAGGATCCCTTCAGCTTATAAGCGGTACCGCCAAGAATATTTTAGACACTGTGGGGTCTCAAGATGTGGTTACCTTTACGGGTTCTGCAAACATTGGTAGACAGCTTAAAAACCATCCGCAATTAACTAGAGAATCTGTGCCATTTACTATGGAAGCAGATAGTCTCAACGCAGCTATTTTAGGACCAGATGCAGTTCCAGGTACTCCAGAATTTGATCTTTTTATAAAAGAAGTACGCAATGAGATGACCACAAAATGTGGTCAGAAATGTACTGCTATTCGCCGTATTATTGTGCCCCAAGATCTAATAGATGATGTACAAGCCGCCTTGTCCAAACAACTAGACAAAGTAACCATTGGTGACCCTCGTTTAAAAGAGGTGCGCATGGGTTCTTTGGTTAGTATTAGCCAAAGAGATGCTGTAAAAGAGCAAGTTGAAAAAATTGCCCAGACGGCTCAAATGGTCTATGGAGATTTTAATGAGGTTAAGGTATTGGGCGCAGATGCTAAGAAAGGAGCGTTTTTAAAGCCAATTTTAATGCGTGAAGACAATCCGTTACAAAACGAAAACGCGCACATCATAGAGGCTTTTGGCCCAGTAAGCACCCTGATGCCTTATGATACGTTGCAAGATGCTATTACCTTGGCTAAAATGGGTAAAGGTTCTTTGGTGAGCTCTATAGTAACTAATGATGACACTACAGCAAGAGACTATGCTGTGGGCGCTGCTAGCCATCATGGCCGTATTTTAATATTAAACCGTGAAAGTGCAACCCAAAGTACGGGTCACGGTTCTCCTCTGCCAAGTCTAATTCATGGAGGTCCAGGGCGTGCAGGAGGTGGAGAAGAAATGGGAGGTATGCGCGGTGTAAAGCATTATCTGCAACGTTGCGCCATTCAAGGAAGCCCAACAAGTCTAACAAAGGTAACAGGTATATACCAGCCTAAGGCAGCTTATACAGAAGCTCCAGCCCATCCATTCACCTACCATTGGGAAGATATCCAGCCAGGAATGTCTTTAAAAACCCATAACAGGACCATCACAGATACAGATATTGTAAACTTCGGAAATATTACTTGGGATCACTTCTACGCTCACACAGACATCACTAGTCTTGATGGCAGTATATTTGAAAAGAGAACCGCACATGGGTATTTTATTATTTCTATGGCTGCAGGGTTATTTGTATACCCAAATAAAGGTCCTGTAGCAGCAAACTACGGGCTTGAGGAAATTCGTTTCTTGCGTCCTATCTATAATAATGATACCCTGTATGTTAGGTTAACTTGCAAGCAGAAAGTAGATAGAGATGCTAGAGGTAAAGAACATCCAAGTGGTATTGTAAAATGGTATGTTGAGGTGTTTGATACCAATGTAGACAAAGCCAATTCCTTGCTGCCAAAAACAGCAGAAAAAGAAGATCCACTTGTCTGTATTGCAACCATTTTGACCATGGTAGAAAAAAAACAAGAGATCTTTGAAGAGTTACCCACTGCTAGAATTGAATCTTGTTTGGCTAAACTTACCCATCAAAGTAAACCAAACTGGGGAATAATGACACCCCAGCATATGGTGGAGCATTTAGAATACACCTATAAAATAGCGGCTGGTGAGCTGCAAGATTTTGAGATTAAAACACCAGAGAAATACCTGGAGCAAACCCAAGATAGTTTGTATAATTATGAAAAGTTTCCAGCCAATTCAAGCTTTCCGCATTTAGAAAAAGACACCTTAAAAAGCTTAGCACATCCAGATTTAGATACTGCTATAGCCAAGCTTTTACATCAAAGGGATCGGTATTTAGATTTCTTTACACAAAACCCTGACGGGGTATTAAAGAACCTTGTTTTTGGACACCTCAATAAATACCAATGGTATTTATTGGAGCGCAAACATTTAAATCATCATTTCGAGCAATTTAACTTACTAGATTAGTAGGTATAATAACATCCTTTTTTTGAACTAAAATTATGACAGCACCTTACGTAAAACACGATATACAAGAAGGAATCTCAACCATTGAGTTTTTCCATCCAGCGCACAATAGTTTGCCTGGAGATTTGCTGGCTAAACTAGCAGACACTATTACCCAAGCTGGAGAAAATGATGCGGTAAAAGTGCTTATTTTAAAAAGTGGTGGAGATAGAACCTTTTGTGCAGGGGCTAGTTTTAAAGAGCTTGTTAGTATTAATGATCCAGAGACAGGCCGTATTTTTTTTAGTGGATTTGCCAATGTTATTAATGCCATGCGCAAATGCCCTAAATTTATTATTGGCCGCATACAAGGTAAAACTGTAGGAGGTGGAGTAGGTCTTGCAAGTGCAACAGATTACTGTATGGCTAGTAAGTTTGCTGCTATAAAACTCAGTGAATTAAATGTTGGTATTGGTCCTTTTGTTGTAGGTCCTGCTGTAGAGCGCAAATTAGGCCTTACAGGAATGTCACAAATTGCTATTGATGCCAATACGTTTTATGATGCTCAGTGGGCGATGCAAAAAGGATTGTATGCCAGTGTGCATGAATCTACCCAGGCCTTAGATACTGCCGTACAATTATTTGCAGAAAACTTATGTAGGTATAATCCTGAGGCTATGTCTGAAATGAAAAAAGTAATGTGGGAAGGGACACAGCACTGGGACACTTTACTGGCAGATCGCGCTGTAATTTCTGGAAGATTAGTACTAAGTGACTTTACCAAACAGACCTTAAAAACATTCAAATGATTTATTCCTTTAAAGGCCATATTCCTGTTGTACATGCATCTAGTTTTGTGCATCCACTAGCTGCTGTTACGGGCAACGTTATTATTGGAGAAAACTGTTACATAGGCCCTGGAGCTGCCATTAGGGGAGACTGGGGTGAAATCATACTTGAAAACGGTGTGAATGTACAAGAAAACTGTACGGTACACATGTTTCCTGGAAAATCTATTGTGCTAAAACAAGGAGCTCATGTGGGTCATGGCGCAATTATACATGGTGCTAATCTAGGTCGTAACACTATGGTGGGTATGAATAGCGTGATAATGGATGGTGCGGTTATTGCAGATGAGTGTATTGTAGGTGCCATGGCTTTTGTAAAAGCCGAAAGTGTATTTGCTCCAAGACAACTTATTGTTGGAAATCCTGCCAAGGCTATTAAGGAGGTGTCTGCCCAGATGCTTGCCTGGAAAACTGCTGGCACAAAATTATACCAAACCCTCCCAAAAGATTGCCAACAAACTCTTAGAGAGGTAGCTCCTTTGAGAGAAATTCCTAAGGATAGACCTGTGCAAGAAGATTTTTATAAAACCTTCACCGAGCTTAAGAAACAATAAAATTACGGCAGTACCTTTACCTTTTGAGCCAACTCTTTTGCCTTTTGGGTAATAACTGTAACATCACTATTTACAGCATCATAACACACTACAACCCCCATTCTTCTGTAGGGTCTAGAGGTGGGTTTTCCAAAAAGTCTAAAATCTGTCTTTGAAGCCTTTGCTAACACCTCAAGGTTTTCAAAAGTTGGATTTTCTGAATTTTTAGACGCCAGCAGAACTGCGCTTGCACCATTTCTCTCTAACGTTATTTCTGCAATAGGCAATCCCAAAATAGCCCTTAAATGCAATTCAAACTCATTAAAGTTTTGTGTGTTTGCTAGGGTTACCATTCCGGTATCATGAGGTCTTGGAGAGAGTTCAGAAAAATAAACTCCGTTTTTATTAGAGATAAAAAACTCTACACCCCAAAGGCCATTTCCAGTTAAGGCGGCAGTAACTTTTTTGGCCATTTCTTGCGCTGTTTTTAAATGATGGTCTTGCATCAAGGCCGGTTGCCAACTTTCTTGATAATCTCCTCTTTCTTGTCTATGGCCTATGGGCGGGCAAAATAAGGTGTGGCCATTATTTTGGGTAACTGTAAGTAAAGTGATTTCATAATCAAAATCTATAAAAGCTTCTACAATTACCTCTGCCACATCTCCTCTAGATCCTTCTTGAGAATACAACCAAGCCTTTTCTATATCTGCCTGGGTTTTTATGGTACTTTGCCCTTTCCCGCTTGAAGACATTAAGGGCTTCACCACACAAGGCATACCAATTTGTGTCACAGCATCTTTCAGCATTTGGGCAGAACTAGCATAGGTGTATGTTGCTGTTTGCAAATCTAAATCTTTAGCAGCCAAATCTCTTATGGCTTTTCTATTCATGGTGTAATTGGTTGCTTTTGCAGAAGGAACTACACAATATCCCTGCTTTTGGTAAGTATAAAGGCGCTCTGTTCTAATAGCCTCTATCTCTGGAACAATATAATCTGGTTTATGCTTTGAAACTATTTTATCAAGAGCCTCTCCATCGAGCATGTTAATGACCTCAAACTCATGAGACACTTGCATGGCAGGAGCATTTTTGTAACTATCTACAGCAATTACATATTGCCCTAATCTTTGGGCTGCAATTACAAATTCTTTTCCTAGTTCTCCTGCTCCTAATAGTAGGATTTTTGCCATGATGTTGCTATATTTTTGATTTAAAGAACAAAGTTACTATTAATAAATTAAATTTTTAATTTCCTGTATAGCCCTTTTTTTGAGTATATTTATGGGTGCTAGTTATTTTTCGAGTGAACTTAAATTAACCCCCCTTCTTTTAAAATACGCTCTATAGCGTATTGTAAGATTCACTACTTTCCCCGAAGTTCAAGCACTTATAATTATACTAATTAATATTATTAAATAACTAAACAATCCAAACCTTTTAATTAAAACAAACACAATGAAAAAAATTATGCTTAGCGCTATTCTAGCGCTTATTACCTCAGTTGTTTCTGCTCAAGTGCAAAACTATAATGTTGGAGATGTTGTAGATGATTTTACCGTTACAGATACAGACGGCAACACATGGAATCTTTATGATTTGACATCTCAAGGGAAATATGTCTATCTCGATTTTTTCTTTGATACTTGTGGACCTTGTCAAACTACTACTCCTATTTTTAATGAATTTCATGACACCTATGGCTGTAATCAAGGAAATCTCTTTATGTTGTCTGTTAACAATGGTACAGATAGCGATGCAGAAGTAATTGCATTTGAAAACGCCTTTGGTGGAGATTTTAACCACGCACCAGCAATTAGCGCAGATGGTGGCGCTGGAGCTGTAGACATTAATTTAGGTATCACTGCTTATCCAACATATTGTTTAATTGGTGCAGATAACACCCTGCTTATCAGTGATATCTGGCCTATTTCAAACCTGTCAACATTTTCAAACACAATTCCCGCCGCTGCAAATGCTGAAGTTATGGAATGTTCTTTAACTGTTGGAGAGACTGCAGGTATAGATTTCACCATCTATCCAAACCCTAGCACAGGATCTGACCTACATATAACCTTAGCCTTGGATACTAGTTTTGCTAATGTTGTTGTTTATAATATCTTAGGTAGTATTGTGTATACAAAAACAGTTTCGCAAAACACCTTTACTATAGCCCCTATTGTAACAAGCGGAAGCTATATTGTGAGTATTACAACTCCAAATGGGACTGTAAACAAAAGCTTAATAGTACAGTAAGACTTCTTATTTTTAAAACAAAAAAAGCACTGAGAAATCAGTGCTTTTTTTGTTTTAAAAATTCAGGGGTTATCCAAGTAATGCTTCTTTTATTTGTTTCATAGCTCTTGTGATGTCATCATTAGATGCTGCATAAGAAATCCGTATACAATTAGGATCTCCAAAAGCTTCACCTGTAACGGTAGCTACTTTTGCGTTTTCTAATAAAAAGAGAGAAAAATCTGTTGCATTATTAATTGTTGTAACGCCCAGGGTTTTTCCGAAGTAATAAGAGATGTCTGGAAACACATAAAACGCTCCTTGCGGCTCGTTAATTTTAAACCCATCCATGTTTTCAAGTAACCCTAAAATTAAGCTGCGTCTTTCTTTAAATGCATCTATCATGTATTTAATCTTACTGGGAGAATTCTCCAAGGCAGTAACGGCAGCTTTTTGACCGATACAATTTGCGCCACTTGTTACCTGACCTTGCATTTTATTACAAGCTCTAGCTATATACTCTGGGGCTCCAATATAACCAATTCTCCAACCTGTCATAGAGAACGCTTTGGAAACACCATTAACGGTAACCGTGCGGTCATACATGTCTTCAAACTGCGCCATAGAGGCATGCTGTTGGGTGAAATTTATATGCTCATAAATCTCGTCACTAATTACAATAATATGAGGGTATTTTACCAAAACATCTGCCAAGGCTCTAAGTTCCTGGGTGCTATATACAGATCCACTTGGGTTACATGGGCTACTGTAAATCATCATTTTTGTTTTGGGAGTAATAGCCTTTTCAAGCTCCTGGGCAGTAACTTTAAAATCTGTATCTATAGCTGTTTTTATCTCTACAGGAACTCCGCCAGCTATTTTAGAAATATCACTATAACTAACCCAATACGGAGCTGGTAATAATACTTCATCTCCAGGGTTTAATAATACTTGTGCAAGGTTGTAAAGTGATTGCTTGGCTCCGGTAGATACTACTATTTGAGAGGCGGTATATGTTAGGCTGTTATCTCTTTTAAATTTTGTTATGATGGCTTGTTTAAGATCTGCATACCCATCTACTGGTGTATAGGAGTGGTAGTTGTCTTCTACAGCTTTAATGGCAGATTGTTTCACGAAATCTGGCACTGTAAAGTCTGGCTCTCCTAGGCTTAACCCTATAATATTTACACCTGCTTGTCTTAGTTCTCTTGCTTTTGCTGCCATGGCTAATGTTGCAGAAGTAGCCATGTCATTTATTCTGTTAGAAAGTTTCTGATTCATGATGTTATGCATGTAAGGCAGGTTCCTGCCCCATGTGTTTAAGATGTCTAAAATGGGCTATAATTGCTTTTCTAGTAGTTTTATACTCATTATATGGTAAGTTAAACTCCAGCGCTGTTTCTCGTACTATTTTTGAAATTTTAGTATAGTGTACATGACTAATGTTTGGAAATATGTGATGTTCTACCTGGTGATTTAACCCGCCAGTAAACCAATTCATTATTCTATTTTTAGTTGAGAAATTAACCGTGGTAAATAACTGATGTATTGCCCAAGTATTTTTCATGGTTCCAGAAGGTTCAGGAAGTGGCATATCTGCTGCTTCAATTACATGCGCTAGTTGAAATACTATACTCAATATTACTCCTGCTACATAGTGCATAATGAAAAACCCAATGAGTATTTTGTACCAAGCGATATCAAAGAATAAGATGGGAATCAGAAGCCATATTGAGAAATAGATTATTTTAGTGATAATCAAAAGGCTCCATTGTGTTGAAGGTTTTGGAAATTTACCAAATGATAATTTGCGTTTTAGATATTTTTTTGTTTGAAAAAAATCTGTGGTTAATGCCCAATTAAAAGTAAGTAGGCCATACAAGAAAATACTGTAATAGTGCTGGAATTTGTGCAATTTATGCCACTTTGCATGGTTAGAAAATCTAAGTACACGTCCTGCCTCTAAATCTTCATCATGGCCATGTATGTTGGTGTAGGTGTGGTGTAAAACATTATGTTGTACTTGCCAGTTATAGACATTTCCTGCTAAAATATAAATACTACTTCCCAGTACTTTATTAATCCATTTCTTTGAGGAGTAGGCGCCATGATTTGCATCATGCATTACATTCATACCTATTCCAGCCATACCAACGCCCATGATTATCGTTAGCATTAACTGCCCCCAGGTAGGTATCTCCATGGTAAGAAATAAAAAATACGGAACAAGATATATACAAAACATGATTACAGTTTTTAAGTGTAATTTCCAGTTTCCAGTTCTTTTAATATCATTTTCTTTAAAATAAGCGTTTACACGCTTGTTTAAGGTTCTAAAAAATTTTCCAGAATCTAGTCTTGAAAACTTTAATTGATTAATTGTAGACATAGTGTAGGTTTATTTTAAACAAAAATAAACATCTATAGCCTAAAAGGTCTATTGAAAATCATAAAATTATAAAAGAAAGCCTATTTTTGCCTCCTAAATACAACAATGGAAGAATTACTTCATTATTTCCCGGACCTAACAGCACATCAAATTTCACAATTTAAATTGCTTTCTAGCCTTTATAAAGATTGGAATTTAAAAATTAATGTTGTTTCTAGAAAAGATATTGACGAAATATACCTGCGTCATGTATTACACTCATTAGCTATTGCAAAAGTTCAGCCTTTTTTGCCAGGAACCTCTGTGCTAGATGTTGGTACTGGGGGAGGATTTCCAGGAATCCCATTGGCTATCTTGTTTCCAGAAGTTCAGTTCCATTTGGTAGATAGTATTGGTAAAAAAATTAAAGTAGTGGAGCAGGTAGCAGATGGCTTAGAACTTCAAAATGTAAAAGTTACAAATGCCAGAGCAGAGACCATCACAGGGCAGTATGATTTTATTGTAAGCAGAGCCGTAGCCCAGATGGAAACTTTTGTGAGATGGGTAAAAAACAGGGTTGCTAAAAAATCAAACCATGATTTGAAAAATGGGATTCTTTATCTTAAGGGTGGAGACTTAACTCAAGAGTTAGCACTGTTCCCTAAGGCCAAAATATATCCAATATCTTCATTTTATAAAGAAGCATTTTTTGAGACAAAAACTGTGGTTCATCTGCCTTTAAAATTTAAAGGAAAATAGATTAAAAAAAATAGTACATAAAAAAAAGCCCCAACAAACTGTTGGGGCTTTTTGCATTTTGAAAGTGTGATTATTTCATCACTACAAATTTCTTTGTAGTTGTTACACCCGCGTTATATATTTTAGCCATGTAAGCGCCGGCCGCATATCCAGAAACATCAATTGTTTCTTGCTTGCTAGTATTTGTCTTTATTGTCATTACTTGTCCTAGAATGTTATATATTTCAACAGTTGCATTTTCAACGTTAGAAATATTTAATACAGAACTTGTAGGGTTAGGATACAACTCAACGCTCGCAAAATCATTGTCTCCAAGACCTAGAATACCATTTGAGTTAAATTCTATAGCGAATCCAGAGCCATAATCTCCATTAAATGGATACACAACTACACCGTTAGCATCTTTAAGTTCAATACCACCATTTCCTCCAGCAGTAAGTCCATCTCCATAGGCATCAAAAGCAGAGAATTTAATACAATCATCATCAAAGTTAAATGTGTACTCAAAAGTTGTTTGGTCATCCGAGCTTTGGTTATAACTTCCAGATTCAAGGAGAGACCCTGAAGAATCTTTAAAGTTCCAAGAAACTTCTTCTGCCCAGTCATCTGTAGTAACTTTTAGATTCATTGTCCCTGCTGTTTCCAGAGCGCCATCAAAACTAGTTGAACTTTCATTATTGTCATTGAAATCATCATTAGGTACAGAAACATTTACAGTATTTGTTGCTTGTGATGTAAATGAAACCTCTGGTAATTCGATGTCTGTGCTTTGTAAAGATGTTAAGTTTCCAGTCCATGTGTAGTTTTCTGTAGCTCCTCCATTAACATTGTAAGAAACCTCTACACTAGTTACATCATTTTGTCCTGTGTTTTGAATATTGATTACTGGCGCAACAGAAGTTGAACATGTAGCATCAATATCATCAACTGATCTTACTATAGC
>ENA-OSJC01000823-OSJC01000823.1-marine-metagenome-genome-assembly--contig:-NODE-823-length-28325-cov-29.218812_pt1 | contig 28325 bp, 26 predicted proteins | sample MGYA00237885_ERZ534234 | MGnify/ENA primary metagenome ERZ534234 (study PRJEB26413, sample SAMN06343907) | marine metagenome | isolation source: coastal waters | place: Atlantic Ocean: West Antarctic... | reverse complement strand
TCTGCTGCTGGATATTCTATAATTATTTTTACTATTATTTTTTTGATATTTAAATATATTTCTCTTGCTTCTATTTTAGCATCTTTTGCTTTTCCAATTCTAATTTATTTATTGTCTGATTCAAGCCCTATATCATTAATTATTTTTTCTATTTTTGTTCCACTATTAACAATAATAACTCACCAAAAAAATATTGAAAGGTTATTAATAGGTGAAGAAACTAAAGTTAATATTTTTAAAACTCAAAAAAATGACTAATAAATCTGATAGTGGTGCAGGTAAAATCAACAAAAAAAGTGTTGTTTTTAAAACTTTATATTTAATTGATGATGATTTTAATAGCTTTGATCATGTTATAGATTGTCTTGTTGCTATTTGTGATCATTCACCAATTCAAGCAGAACAATCTGCTTTACTTACACATCATAAAGGAAGATGTGATATTTTAAAAGGTGAGATTGAAGATCTAGAGCCTATGAAGGAAGACTTACTTCTTTATGGTTTATATGTTGAAATTATTTAAACTATTTATTTTAATTTTATTGGCTTTGTAGCTTAACTGGATAGAGCACCTGATTACGAATCAGGAGGTTAGGGGTTCGAATCCCTTCAGAGTCACAATAAGATCCTTAATAGTCTGAGGTTTTTATTTACAAATGAATGATTTTCTATTTACTAGCATTATTTATGTATTTCATCATAATTAAGATTATTAAAATTACCTGAACTCATCATTAATAGATTTTTATCTGATAAGTTGATTGATTTAAGATGATTCTCTAATTTTTTAGAGCTACTAAATACTTTTAAATTTTTCTTATTAAAAGATTCTTTAATGTTTTTTTCATTTATAGGTTTTAGTCCTTTATGCTCAATAGCTTCTTTACTAAAATATACTATTGCTTGATCAGCCTCCTGCATAGTGCCATTATACTGCTCTAGAAATTTACTGTTTAGACTACTAAATGTATGTAATTCCATACATGCTATAAGTTGTCTATTTTTAAATTGATACTTCATAGCCTTGATTGTTGCCATTAATTTTGATGGTGAATGAGCAAAATCTTTGTAAATGGATGAGTTATTAGTTTTTTTTATTAATTCTAGCCTATTCGAGGCTCCACTAAATGATTGAATATTATTCAAGAAATCTTCCTCTTTAATCTCAAGTTCTTTACATACTAGCATTGCTGCTCTTAGATTTTGGAGATTATGATTGCCAAAAATTTGTAATGCTTTGTTATTAATATATGTGATACCATCTTTTATTTTATTGTCTGGAGTTTTATAGCTAATCATTTTACATGTACTACTTTCTTTTGATAGCTTTTTTAGCTCTATATCCTCTTCACAATATATTAATGTTTCTTTGACCATATTTTTGAAAATTCTAAATTGGTCTAAATAGTTTTCAAAAGTTGGGAATACGTTAATGTGATCCCATGCGATACCACTTAAAACGGCTATATGTGGTTTATATAAATGAAATTTTGGTCTTCTGTCTATTGGTGAGGATAAATACTCATCTCCCTCTAAAATGATAATTGGAGCATTCTTAGTAAGTTTAACCATTACATCAAAACCTTTTAATTGAGCCCCTACCATATAGTCACATTCAATATTTAAATTTTGTAATACATGTAATACCATGGCAGTAATTGAGGTTTTTCCATGACTTCCTCCTATTACAACTCTTTTTTTATTTTTACTTTGCTCATAAATATATTCGGGGTAAGAGAAGATGTTTAAGTTTAATTCTTTTGCTTTTAATAATTCAGGGTTATCTTTTTTTGCGTGCATTCCTAAAATAATTGCATCAATATCCTGATTTATTATTTTTGGGTTCCACCCAATTTTTTTTGGTAAAAGATTCTCCTTTGCTAATCTACTTTTTGATGGCTCAAAAATTTGATCATCTGATCCAGAAACTTCGTATCCTTTATGGTGTAGAGCTAAGCCAAGATTATGCATTGCGCTTCCTCCAATAGCTATTAAATGTATTCTCATTTTTATGATAAAAATTCAATATAAATTTACTTATAAATCAACTTTATTATCTTTGGACTATTAAAAATTACTAACATGAAATTGTACACAATAGATACTGGATATTTTAAACTTGATGGAGGAGCAATGTTTGGTGTTGTACCAAAAGTTTTATGGAGTAGAACTAATCCTGCAGATGATAAAAATCTATGTCCTTGGGCTATGCGTTCTTTGTTAATTGAAGATAAGGGTAAATTAATTTTAATTGATAATGGAATAGGAGATAAACAAGATGATAAATTTTTAAAACATTATTATTTACATGGTGATGTTACTCTTAACTCTTCTTTGAATAATCTTGGGTTCTCAACAGATGACATTACAGATGTATTTTTATCTCATTTACATTTTGATCATTGTGGAGGTAGTGTTAAATGGAATAATGATAGAACATCTTTTGAAATGTCTTTTAAGAATGCTAAATATTGGAGTAATGAGGATCACTGGGCTCATGCTATTAAACCTAATTATCGTGAAAAAGCTTCTTTCCTAAAAGAAAATATTATTCCAATTCAAGAGAGTGGGCATTTAAATTTTTTAAAAAAAGATACTAAGTTTCTAAATCGCTTTGATGTTCTTTTAGTTGACGGACATACAGAATCACAAATGATTCCACATATTAAATATAAAAATAGGACTATTGTTTTTGCTGCTGACCTATTGCCTAGTACTGGTCATATCCCATTGGCTTATGTAATGGGCTATGATACTCAACCATTAAAAACTTTGAATGAAAAAGCTAAATTTTTGAAAGTTGCTGCTGATAATAATTACATCATTTTTTTACAACATGATAATTATAATGAGTGTTGCACAGTTAAACACTCTGAAAAAGGAATTATTCTTGATAAAACTTTTAGTTTATCAGAGATTTAATCTTTTCTAAAGTCTCTATATAATTTTTCTGCTCCAATCCAAATTAATATTACAGGCCAATAGGTTGTAATAAGATCTCTTATCGAAATGTTTACATAGCCTAGATTGTCCAAGAGAAACATTATCCCTAGAGCAATTAAAAATAATGATAAACCAATACTTTTACTCATCTTTGAAAAATTAATTTAAAGTTATACTTACTTTTGTAGAACAAATAAACAAAAAATAAATGTCAGAAGATAAAAAAGTAATTTTTTCAATGGTTGGTCTCTCTAAATCATTCAATAATAATAATAAACAGGTCTTAAAAGATATTTACTTATCTTTTTATTACGGAGCTAAAATTGGAGTCATTGGACTTAATGGTTCGGGAAAATCTACTCTCTTGAAAATTATTGCTGGTTTAGATAAATCTTATCAAGGTGAAGTGCATTTTTCTGAAGGATATAAAGTTGAATACTTAGAACAAGAACCTGCTTTAGATGAATCTAAAACTGTAATTGAAATTGTTAGAGAAGGAATGCAAGAATCAGTAGATGTACTTGATGAGTATAATCAGATTAATGATAAATTTGGTTTGCCTGAATATTATGAGAATCAGGACAAAATGGATGCGTTAATGAAAAGACAAGGAGAGCTTCAAGATCAAATTGATGCTTTAGATGCTTGGGATTTAGATACAAAATTAAATATTGCTATGGATGCACTAAGGTGTCCAGAACCTGATACAAGTGTTTCAGTTCTTTCGGGAGGAGAAAGAAGAAGAGTAGCATTATGTAGAATATTATTAAAAGAACCTGAGATATTACTTTTAGATGAACCTACCAATCATTTAGATGCTGAATCTGTAATGTGGCTTGAGCAACACCTCGCGCAGTATAAGGGTACTGTGATTGCTATTACTCACGATAGATATTTCCTTGATAATGTAGCAGGATGGATTTTAGAATTAGACAGAGGAGAAGGTATTCCTTGGCAGGGAAATTACTCTTCTTGGCTTGATCAAAAGTCTAAAAGACTTGCTAAGGAAGAGAAGACAGAGAGTAAAAGAAGAAAAACTTTAGAAAGAGAACTTGAATGGGTAAGAATGTCTCCAAAAGGAAGACGGACTAAATCCAAATCTAGATTAAATAATTATGAAAAGCTGTTACAAGATCAATCAAAAGATGGCGAAGAAAAAATAGAATTATATATTCCCCCAGGACCAAGATTAGGAAATAACGTTATTGATGCTGTTAATGTTTCTAAGGGCTTTGGTGATAAATTATTATATGAAAATTTAGAGTTTAAGCTTCCTCCTGCAGGAATTGTTGGTATTATTGGGCCTAATGGAGCAGGGAAAACAACTCTTTTTAGAATGATAATGGAACAAGAAAATCCAGATACTGGAGATTTTAATATTGGTGATACTGTAAAGATTGCCTACGTTGACCAACAACATACTGCTATTGATCTAAACAAAACAATTTGGGAACAAATTACAGATGGACAGGAGCAAATAACAGTTGGAGGCAAGTTAATGAACTCTCGTGCTTATGTTGCCAAATTTAATTTTAACGGTTCTGATCAGAATAAAAAAGTTGGTGTTTTATCTGGAGGAGAGAGAAATAGACTTCATCTTGCTTTAACATTAAGACAAGAGGCTAATGTTCTTCTTTTAGATGAGCCTACAAATGATTTAGATGTGAATACTTTAAGAGCTCTGGAAGAAGGTTTAGAAGGCTTTGGGGGTTGTGCAGTTATTATTTCTCATGACAGATGGTTTTTAGACAGAGTATGTACACATATCTTGGCTTTTGAGGGAGATTCTTCAGTTTACTACTTTGAAGGAGGATATTCTGATTATGAAGAAAACAAGAAAAAAAGATTAGGAGATGTTACTCCAACTAGAATCAAGTATAAGAAATTAAAGCATTAAAATTATTTTGGAGCAATTTTTAGTTGATACATACCAATTGCCATAAAAATAATATTTGGTATCCAAACAGCGACTAAAGGAGATAGGTTTCCGTTTATGGCAAACGTTGTTGATACTTGCATAAATAGTATGTAAGAGAAACTAAGAATAATTCCAATTCCAAGATTAAGACCTATGCCTCCCTTTATTTTTTTGCTTCCAATAGCTACTGCAATAATTGTTAAAATAATTGAAGAAAATGGAAAAGCGATCCTTTTATGTTTTTCTATCTTATGATTTACTATTTGTTCTTTTCCTTTTATTTCTTCTTGCTTAATATATTTATTGAGTTCTAACATTCCCATAGTTTCAACTAATTTATTTGTTTTAGCAAAATCTATGGGAAATAAATTTATTGAAGTATCTAATTTTATCCCTTGATTAATAATCTCTTTATAATCATAATATTCTCTTATAGTGTAGTCATTTAACGTCCAGCTCTTTGAAATTGTATCGAACTTTATATAGTTAGCGCTTAGTTTAGAGATTAGCTTACCATTATTGAAATTTTCTAGAGTAAATTTATACCCTATGTTTCTTGTTCTGTTATAGCTTTCTAAATAAATATATTGATCAGGCTTTATCTGAAGATGAATATTTTTTATTCTAACAATTTTTCTTTTTTTAAGATACTTATTTTCAAAATCAATTCTTGTTTTATTAGATTCTGGAACAATAAAATTGCCAAATACAAAAGATACTAATGTTATAAATGAAGCTGCCATTAAAAAAGGAAGTAGCAATCTGTTAAAACTCATTCCACTATTTAATATAGCTATTATCTCAGTATTTTGAGCCATTTTTGAGGTAAAAAATATGACTGAAATAAAAATAAATAATGGAATAAAAAGATTTATAAAATAAGGAATGAAATTAAGATAATAATCAAAGATAATTTTGCTAATACTTACGTCGTTTTCTAAAAAGTCATCAATTTTTTCTGATATATCAAAAATTATTACAATTAGAATAATTAAAGAAATTGTAAAAAAAAATGTGCTTAAAAATTTCTTGATGATATACCAATCAATCTTTTTCATTTAAAGTCTATTATTCATTTTTACTACCATTTTGTTTTTCCATTCTGTAAAACTACCTAAGCTTATATGTTTTCTACTTTCTTCCATTAACCATAAATAGAATCTTATATTGTGTAATGTAGCAATTTGTTTGCCAAGTAATTCATTACTTGAAAATAGATGTCTTAAATATGCTCTAGAATATTGCGAGTCTACATATGAGGTTCCGTTAGAGTCAATTACATTATGATCATTAGCCCATTTTCTGTTTTTTATATTTATTGTCCCCTCTGATGTAAATAGCATTCCATTTCTTGCATTTCTCGTTGGCATAACACAATCAAACATATCGACACCTAAGGCAATATTTTCTAATAAGTTTATTGGCGTACCTACACCCATTAAATATCTTGGTTTATCTTCTGGAAAGATATTACAAACTATTTCGGTCATTTCATACATTAATTCATGAGGTTCACCTACTGATAGACCTCCTATAGCATTTCCTTCTCTGTTAAATGAAACTATTTTTTCTGCTGATTCTACTCTCAAGTCCTTAAATGTACTACCCTGAACTATTGGGAAAAATGTTTGTTTGTAATTATAGGTGGACTCTGTATTATCAAATCTATCACAACATCTTTTTAACCATCTATGGGTCATGTGCATAGATTTTTTTGCATATTCATAGTCGCATGGATATGGTGTGCATTCATCAAAAGCCATAATTATATCAGCCCCTATTGTTCTTTGAATATCTATAGCATATTCGGGAGTAAAAAAGTGTTTTGAGCCATCTATATGAGATCTGAATTCTACTCCTTTTTCTGATATTTTTCTATTATTAGAGAGTGAATATACTTGGTAACCTCCACTGTCTGTTAAAATAGGTAGATCCCATCCAATAAATTTATGTATTCCTCCAGCTTCTTTAATAATATCTAATCCAGGTCTTAAATACATATGGTAAGTATTAGATAGAATTATATCTGCTTTGGTGTCATTAATTAGTTCATGTTGGTGAATCCCTTTAACGCTTCCATTTGTTCCAACTGGCATGAATATAGGTGTTTGTATTTTTCCATGGCTAGTTGTAATTTCACCCAATCTTGCATTTGAGTTCTTATCTTTTTTCTTAAGCTTAAATTTCATGTTTACAAAAATAATTTAATTTGAGACTTGCTGATTCTGTTATTGTACAAATCTAGTAACTTATATGTATTTTTGTAGTAAGTGATTATTGATGCTATCGCTTCTTAATTGAAGAGGAAAGTCCGGACACCAAAGAGAAGCATAGCGGATAACATCCGTCCAGTGTAAACTGAGGACTAGTGCAACAGAAAGAATGTACAGTTAGGCTGTAGTGAAACCAGGTAAACTCTATGCGGTGCAATGCCATGTATACCAGGATTAAAGGGCTTCTCGTCTTTTCTTGGGGGGTAGGCAGCTTGAGATAAAGGGTAACTTTTATACTAGATAAATGATAGCACTCATTTTTGAGAACAGAATCCGGCTTATGTATAATTACTGATTTAAAGCCGACACTTAGGTGTCGGCTTTTTTTATCTTTGCACTATGCTTAAAATCTTTGTTTTTATAAGTTTTCCATTTCTATTGTTTTCTCAAGATACTTTATTACCTCTTGTAATTTTAGACGATGTAATAATTTCAGAAGAAAGAAATGGTTTTAGTGTTGAAGATTTTATTAACTATGTTAAAAAAGATACTACATTCTATAAAGGATTTAAGCATATGAGGTATTTTCAACATAATTTTAAAGGAGAGTTAAATATATATAATAAGCAAAACAAAAAAATAGGATCTTTAATTAAGCATGGAACACACTTTTCAGATAATTTAAATGCTTATATTATTTATGATACTTTGTACAGTTCTGGAAAAATATTTAAAAGAAATGGAGAATATAAATATTATACTCCAAAAGCTTTTGATGAGGTTTTCTTTCCATCAGATACAATACCTGTATCATTAAATATTAATAAAAAAGAAATTAATAAAGGAAGCGATAGTCAGAACATGAGAGATGCGAAAACTATTGGGTTTTCTATAGGGACAGATAATATTGAGCAAAATAAAGGAGGTATTAAAAAGAAATTAGCCATTTTTGATATTGACATGCAGCAATACTATAATTATCTCATTAGTGATACCTTGTATAATGGATATCCTTGTTATATTTTTTCTGTTACAGTTAAAGAAGATTTGTCAAAGAAGAAAAAGGAAAAAGCACTAGTAAGAAAGGTTATCTCTTTTTTTGACAAAGAAAACCTTAATGTTTTGTTTAGAGAATATAAGTTTATTTATAAAAATTGGCTTTTAGATTTAGATATCAGCGTTATTGTAAATATGGATTATGTTAATGATAAGCATGTTCCAATGGAAATTAATTATAATGGTTTTTGGAATGTAATATTTTTTAAATCTGAAAAAGTTGATTTTTCTCTAAGCCTTTCAGATTATAGTATTGATTAGATTTTATTTAATAAGATGTAAAATAATTGTATTTTTATTTTGTAATGTAGAAAAACAGATTAAATTTGCAATCAACAAAATTAAAGATTTAAGTTATGCCAAAAAGAACGTTTCAACCATCTAACAGAAAGAGAAAAAATAAACATGGTTTTATGGATCGTATGTCCTCAGCTAATGGTCAAAATGTTATCTCAAGAAGAAGAGCTAAAGGTAGAACTAGACTAACTGTTTCTGATGAAATGGGTCACAAATAATTTTGAAAAAGAAATTAAATAAAATTAGTGTTGCTTTAGCAACACTTTTTTTTTGTTTTTTTATTAAGAAAATGTTAAAAAGTACTATGAAATTACACTTATTTTTCTTCGTAATTCTACTTGCAAAAAATGTAATTTAGCAAAAACCAACTTTAAGAAATGCCAAAAAATAATTCTATAAAATCAGTGTTAATAATAGGAAGCGGGCCTATTGTGATTGGTCAAGCTTGTGAATTTGATTATTCTGGTTCTCAAGCATCAAGATCATTAAGAGAAGAAGGGATTGAAGTATCTCTCATAAACTCAAATCCAGCAACTATCATGACAGATAAAGTAGTTGCTGATCATGTTTATTTAAAACCTCTTACAACTGAATCAATTATTGAAATTCTGGAAGAAAGAAATATTGATGCTGTTTTGCCAACTATGGGAGGACAAACTGCTTTAAACTTATGTATTGATGTTGATGAAAAAGGAATTTGGGAAAAATATAATGTTGATATAATTGGAGTCGATATTGATGCTATTCATATCACTGAAGATAGAGAGCAGTTTAGAAAGTTGATGAAAAAGATTAATATTCCTGTTGCTCCAGCAAAAATAGCAACATCATTTTTACAAGGAAAAGGGATTGCTCAGGAATTAGGATTTCCTTTAGTTATTAGGCCTTCTTTTACTTTAGGTGGGAGTGGAGCTTCATTTGTGCATACGAAAGAAGAGTTTGAAGATTTATTGTCTAAAGGCCTTCATGCTTCCCCTATTCACGAAGTTTTAATTGATAAGGCAGTTATTGGATGGAAAGAATATGAGTTAGAATTATTACGAGACGATAATGATAATGTTATAATCATTTGCAATATTGAAAATCTTGACCCTATGGGTATTCATACTGGAGACTCAATAACTGTTGCTCCAGCAATGACATTATCTGACACTACTTATCAGAGAATGAGAACTTTAGCTATAAAAATGATGAGGTCTATTGGTGATTTTGCCGGTGGCTGTAATGTTCAGTTTGCTGTTAGTCCAGATGAAAATGAAGATATAATTGCAATTGAAATTAACCCAAGAGTCTCTAGATCTTCAGCACTGGCATCAAAAGCAACTGGCTATCCTATTGCAAAGATTGCTGCTAAATTAGCTATTGGATATACACTTGATGAACTTAATAATCAAATTACTAAAAATACATCAGCCTGCTTTGAGCCAACATTAGATTATGTTGTTGTTAAGATTCCAAGATGGAATTTTGATAAATTTAAAGGATCTGATACTACTCTGGGATTACAAATGAAATCTGTAGGTGAGGTTATGGCTATAGGACGTTCATTTCAAGAAGCATTACAAAAAGGCTGTCAATCTTTAGAAATTGGTAGGAATGGATTAGGAGCTGATGGAAAAGAATTAACTAATCAAGATGAAATCTTACATAAATTAAAATATGCTAGCAGTGACAGGATTTTCAGAGTATATGATGCACTAAGAATTGGTATTCCAATTAAACGAGTGCACGATATTACTAAAATTGATTATTGGTTTTTACGTCAAATTCAAGAGCTGGTTGTACTTGAAAAGGAAATTAAGAATCATTCTATTAATAAAATACCATCCTCATTATTGCTTGAAGCTAAAATGAAAGGTTATGCAGATAGACAAATTGCTCATTTGGTCAACTGCTTAGAAAGTGAAGTTTATAATCAAAGAAAATTATTAAATATTAATAGAGTTTACAAGTTAGTAGATACTTGTGCTGCTGAGTTTACTGCAGTAACTCCATATTATTACTCTACTTTTGAAATGGACAAGGAAATAGGTGGTGTTAGGTCCACGGAAAATGAAAGTATTTCTAGTAAAAAAGAAAAAATTATTGTTTTAGGTTCTGGCCCTAATAGAATTGGTCAAGGTATAGAATTTGACTATTCTTGTGTACATGGTGTACTTGCTGCCAAGGAGTGTGGTTTTGAAACTATTATGATTAATTGTAACCCTGAAACAGTTTCTACTGATTTTGATACTGCAGATAAATTATATTTTGAGCCTGTTTTTTGGGAACATATTTATGATATTATTTTACATGAAAATCCTGTTGGTGTGATCGTGCAATTAGGAGGACAAACAGCATTAAAACTTGCAGAAAAATTAGAAAGATATAATATTAAAATAATGGGAACCTCCTATAAAGCTTTAGATGTAGCTGAGGATAGAGGAAGGTTTTCAGAATTATTAGTTAAACACAATATTCCTTTCCCGGAATTTGCTGTAGCAGAGACTGCTGAAGAAGCGATAACAATTTCTAAAAACCTAAACTTTCCTATACTAGTTCGTCCCTCTTATGTTCTTGGAGGTCAAGGAATGAAAATTGTGATTAATGAGCAAGAATTAGAGCATCATATTGTTGAACTATTAAAGGATATTCCTGGAAATAGAGTTCTACTTGACCATTATTTAGATAATGCAATTGAAGCAGAAGCCGATGCAATTTGTGATGGAGAAAATGTTCATATCATTGGAATAATGGAACATATTGAGCCTTGTGGTATACATTCAGGAGATTCATATGCAGTATTACCAACTTTTAATTTAAGTGATAATGTGAGACAACAAATTATAGATATTACTAATAAAATTGCAGTAGCTTTAGAAACCGTTGGTCTTATTAATATTCAATTCGCTGTAAAAGATGAGGTTGTATATGTAATTGAAGCTAACCCTAGAGCTTCTAGAACAGTCCCTTTTATCGCTAAAGCTTATGATGAACCTTATGTTAATTATGCAGCTAAAGTAATGCTTGGAAAAAATAAAGTTACAGATTTTGAGTTTAATCCTAAAAAAGGTGGGTATGCAATTAAGGTTCCTGTTTTTTCATTTGATAAATTCCCTAACGTTAATAAAGAGTTAGGACCCGAGATGAAATCAACAGGAGAGAGTATTTATTTTATTGATGATTTAAAAGATGATTACTTTTTAAAGGTCTATTCAGAAAGGAATTTATATTTAAGTAAATAAATGTTAGTTGGATTATTTAAGTTTTTATTTTGGTTTTTTGTAATTTCATACCTTATAAAGTTTTTAGGTAGAATCTTTGTTCCAATATTTTTAAAAAGATTTTTGAATAAATCTTCTCAGAGATTTCAACAATATCAAAATACGAAACCTAATAAAAAAGAAGGTGAAGTCACTCTAGAAACTAAAAAATCTTCTTCAACTTCTACTTCAAAAGATGTTGGCGATTATGTGGATTTTGAAGAGGTTGATGAATAAAAAAAAAAAAATGAATTTTACTAATATTAAATCTCATGCAGTAGTTATTTTTCTATTTGCATTGATTTCTTTTACATATTTCTCTCCTTTAATTGAAGGAAAGAGAATTGATGGTCATGATATTAAGACTTGGATTGGAATGTCTAAAGAAATTAGTGATTTCAGAAATAGTACTGGTGAAGAGGCTTTATGGACAAATTCTATGTTTTCTGGTATGCCTGCATATCAAATATCAGTTAAATATTCTTCAAATTTAGTAAGATATATTGATAAAATTATAACTCTAGGATTTCCAAGGCCAGCTAATTTATTATTTCTTTATTTAATTGGTTTTTATTTATTATTACTGTCTTTAAAAGTTGATTATCGTATTGCTGCAATTGGTGCTTTAGCTTATGCATTTTCATCTTATTTCTTTATAATTATTCAAGCTGGTCACATGACTAAAGCTCATGCTATTGCATATCTGCCAATGGTAGTTGCTTCAGTTATTTATACTTACAGAGGTAAAATGTTACTTGGTGGTGTATTAACCTCTCTTGCTGTAGCTTTAGAGTTATATAGTAATCATCTACAGATAACTTATTATCTTATTTTAATTCTAATCTTTATTGGACTTTATCAATTTTTTAAAGATTATAAATTAAATAATTTACCCTCTTTCTTTAAAAGATCATCAATTCTTTTATTAGCAGCTTTATTAGCTTCTGGAACTTGCTTTACACGTCTCAAAACAACTATGGATTATGGTAAAGATAGTACTAGAGGGCAATCCGAGTTAACAAGCAATATTAATAATAAAACAAGAGGTTTAGATAAAGATTATGCTACACAATGGAGTTATGGTATTGCAGAAACAATGACATTGTTGATTCCAAATTTTCATGGTGGTGCTTCTCAAGGAGAGCTTAGTACTGAATCAGAAACTTATAATGCTTTTAAAAGAAATCCAAATGCAAAGAAAATCATAAAAAGCTTGCCTCTTTACTGGGGAGATCAACCAATTGTTTCTGGCCCGACATATGCTGGATCTATTGTTATTTTCTTATTTATTCTTGCTCTGTTTATTGTGAAAGATAGATTTAAATACTGGATTCTCTCTCTAACTTTCTTATCCATAGCTTTAGCCTGGGGCAAGAACTTTATGCCTTTAACAGATTTTTTCTTAGATTTTGTTCCGGGTTATAATAAATTTAGAGCTGTTTCAATGATCTTAGTAATAGCAGAATTTACCTTGCCACTTTTAGCTTTTATGGCATTAAATAAATTTTTGTTTTCTAATGAAATCTCAAAAGAGAAACATTTATATTTAAAGAAATCATTTTTTATTACCGGAGGGGTATTATTGTTATTTGCTTTGGTTCCTTCAATGTTTTTTGATTTTGTTGGAGTTAATGATGCAATTCTTTCTAGTAATGGATGGCCAGTTGATGCATTGCAAAGTGATAGAGCAACAATGCTTAGTAATGATGCTTGGAGATCTTTTGTATTCATACTATTTGTTTTTTCTGTACTATGGTTTTTTGTTAAGAAAAAAATAGATGTTAAAAAGACTATACTAATTGTTGGTGTACTTCTATTATTAGATATGTGGACTGTTAATAAAAGATATTTAAATAACGATAATTTTATAAGATCTAGCAAAGTTAAAGTTCCTTATAAACCATCTCAAGCAGATAATTTTATATTACAAGATAAAGATCCTAATTTTAGAGTATTTAATCAATCTGTCAGTACTTTTAATGATGCAAGTACTTCGTATTTTCATAAATCTATTGGAGGCTATCATGGCGCAAAACTTAAGAGATATCAAGAATTAATAGATGCTCATATTAGCAAAGGGAATATGAATGTGTTAAATATGCTAAACACTAAATATTTTATTAATCAAAATGGAAAGGTAAACCGTAATAGCCAATCTCTTGGAAATGCTTGGTTTATAGATAATATTGAGTTTGTAGATAATGCTGATAATGAAATCTTAGCTTTAAACAACTTTAATCCAAAAAACAAAGCTATAGTTGATATTAAATTTCAATCACTTGTAAATGATTATGCTAAAGATTCTCTTTCAATCATTAAATTAAATAGTTATAAGCCTAATTTTTTATCTTATTCCACATCATCATCTTTAAATCAAATCGCAGTTTTTTCTGAAATTTTTTATGATAAAGGTTGGAATGCATATATCGATGGAGTATTAGTTCCTCACTTTCGAGCTAACTATATTTTAAGAGCCCTAAGTATTCCTAAAGGTTCTCATATTGTTGAATTTAAATTTGAACCTTCTGTTTTTAAAATAGGAGAAAATATTTCTTTGGCTTCTTCAGTTCTTTTAATAATATTGTTAATTTTTGTTTCTTTAAAGGAACTTAAATTAAAATGAAAAAAATATTAGTAATTTCTTATTATTGGCCTCCTAATTCAGGATCTGGAGTACAAAGGTGGCTTAAATTTAGTAAGTTTCTTCCTTTATTTAATTGGCAACCAATAATTATTACTCCCTCAAATCCATATTCAGAATTATCTGATTCTAAATTAGAAAAAAATATCTCTAATAATATTCAGGTTGTTAAATATCCTATTTGGGAACCATACTCTTTAAAGGATAAGATCTTTGGTAAACGAGATCAATCACAAAACTCTGGTTTAATTTCTAATGATGATTCACTTAAAAATAATATCTTTAAGTGGGTAAGGGGCAATTTATTTATTCCAGATCCTAAAAAGTATTGGATAGAACCTACAGTTAAATCCCTACTTAAAAAAATTAAAGAAGAAAATATTGAATATATTGTTTCAACAGGACCACCTCATTCCATGCATCTTATTGCATTAGAAATTAAGAAGAAAATCAATAATATTAAATGGATTGCTGACTTTAGAGATCCCTGGAGTAAGCTGGATTTATTAGATGATTTTAATTTATCTAAAAATTCAAGAAGTAAACATGAAAGACTTGAATTAGAAGTTTTAAGTAATGCTGATGTAACATTAACAGTCAGCGAATCCTGGGCTAAAGATTTTTTACAATTAGGGGCTAAAAATGTTAAACTTATTACTAATGGTTACGATAGTGAAGATTTTAATGATTTTAAATCAAAAGAAAATAATAAATTTATTATTGGTCATTATGGTATTTTAAATCATCTTAGAAACCCTAGTAATTTATGGTTTACTTTAAATCAAATATGCTCTGAAAACTCAGATTTTAATAGTTTATTAGAAATTCATCTTTCTGGTAATATTGATAAAATAATTATAGATGAAATAAACTCATTTGCCTTTTTAAAAAATAAATTAAAGTTACTTGGTTATTTAGATCATGAAAATGTAATAGATGCATATGCTTCATCTTCCTTATTATTACTATTGTTATTTAATTCTGAAAGTGGAAAAGGTAATTACCCTGGAAAATTATTTGAGTATTTAGCAACTAGAAAGCCGATATTAGCATTTGGTCCAGCATCTAGTGATGTTAAAGTATTATTAGATCAAGGCTATGGCTTATATCACGACTTTAATATTTCTAATAACATTTTAGAAAATTCTATTTTAGGTTTTTTCAATAAAACAATTAATTTAAAGACAGTTGAAGATCAAAAATATTCAAGAAAACACTTAACATCCGATCTTGTTAATCTTTTAAATGATTTATAATGGGTATTATTAAGAAACAAAGTATTAGTAACTCAATTATTTTTTACATTGGAATGTTTATAGGAGCTATTAACACTATTTTAGTTTACCCTAATGTATTTAATGAACAGCCTGAGCATTGGGGCTTGATTCAGCTTTTAGTTGCTTATGCAATGGTTATATCAACCTTTTCATCATTTGGCTTTCCTAAAGTATTAATTAAATTTTTCCCAATTTTTAAAGATAAGAGTAGTTTAATTGGAATATCTTTTCTTTTACCTTCAGTAGGTATTTTTTTATTTCTTTTAATCTATTATTTTTTTAAAAATCAAATTTTTGATTTATTAAATATTGACCCTTCACTTCAGGAGAATTTTATCTATATCTTTATTTTAGTTTTTTGTATCTCAGCATACGATATACTTACATCTATTTCTAGATCACATCTTGATGCAGTTACTCCTGTTATTTTCAATGAATTTTTTCTAAAAATATACACTTTTATTATTTTAGTAATTCATGGGTTCAAGTTTGTTGATTTTAATCAATTTTTATTGCTTTATATTACTGGTTATTTTTTTAAATTATTATTATTATTATATTTTCAATTTACTAGTGGAAGAATGTCTTTTTCTTTAGACTTTAGAAATCTAGAACTTAAAAAAATTCTCACATTTGGTTTTTTTGTTTTTGCTGGAGGACTTTCGATAATTCTTGTTACTCGACTTGATATGCTAATGATTGGATATTTGATGAATTTAGAGCATGTCGCATTTTATACTCTCGCATTTTTTATTGGAAATGCCATAGCTGTTCCTGGTAGATCCGTAATTACAATTTCAGTTCCTTTATTATCAAAAGCTTGGGAGGAAAAGAACTTGAAAGAAATTGCTACTATTTATTCTAAATCTGCTATAAATCAATTGATTGTCTCTGGTTTTTTCTTTATTCTTATTTGGTTAAATATTGATGATATTTTCTCTTTACTTCCTGAGAAGTTTACGCATGGGAAATGGGTAGTTTTTTACATTGGTATTGCTCAATTAATAAATATGTCTTGTGGAGTTAATGGTGCCATTATTGTTAACTCTGATTATTTTAGATATGATTTATATACTAACATTATTCTTTTAATTATTACTATAATCTCTAATCTAATATTAATTCCTTTATATGGCATTGATGGTGCAGCAATGGCAACTGCTATTTCACTAATGTTATTTAATTTTATAAGGGTAGGGATTATTTATTTTAAAATGCAAATACAGCCTTTTACTAAAAAAACATTAATTACATTTTTAAGTCTTTTGTTAACTTATTTTTTAGTGAATTTAATTCCGGTTTCACTTAATGTATATATTGATATAATAATTAGATCAATAGTTGCACTAGTTATTTTTATGCCTTTATGTTTGAAACTAAACTTATCGGTTGATATTAATCAATTATATATCCAATTACTTAAAAGAATTATTTGAAAATTGTTTTAATTGTCGCAGATACTATCCACAAGTTTTTTAAATATTTAAATTCATTTTCTGTTCGGAAATAGCTAAGTATTAAATTAATAGGGATTTCAAAAGTTTGTTTTATTAATTTTCCAAATACTAAAATATATGATTTAATATTTTTTTCATTTAATAACCTGCTGTTAAATTGGATAGCACTCAAACTTATCCTTTCTTTTACATATTCTTTTTCCATTTTAAACTTTGCTTCAAAGTGAATAATACTCATTTCAGAAATATTATAAAGTTTCACATTTTCAAGCTGTTTTAATATTCTATAAAATAATTCTGATTCTTCGCCAAGACCCAGTTTTTTTCCTTTCATACCTAAATTTGTATTAAAGTTTCCTGCCTCATTAAATATTGTTTTAGGAATACACATATTTCCGCCAGAGAAACCATCATTAGCTGTAAGAGTGTCTAAATATCCATCTTCATCCTTAAAGCTTCTGATAAAATATTTAGGATCTATCCATGAAGGACAATTGACTTCAAAATTAGGATATATAGGTCCCCCATATATATGTTCTTTTCTTTCTTTTTTAAGCTCACTTAGAAGTGCATCTAACCATTTATCACTAATTGTAGCATCATCATCTATAAAGGCCAGGTAGGTCCCTAAAGCTACTTCAATTCCTTTGTTTCTTGCAAAACTTAGTCCTTGTTTTTTTTCTAAATAATATTTTATAATATTAGATTTATGATCTTTTATATATTGCTTCGTATTGTCATTGCTATTATTATCAATAATAATTAGTTCAATGTTCTTTTCTTTTATCTGATTTAGTATTGAGTTAACACATAATTCAAGAAATTTTACTCGATTATATGTGCATATAATGATACTTAGAACCATTTTTTAATTTTATTAATGATTGATTCCTTTTGACTCTTAAGCTTGGTATTATGTTTAAATTCTTTGTCAATACTTCTTTGATGTTTGTAATTTAAAAAGTCTAATATGTTATTTTTCCCATCTTCTGAGTTTAAGTCCTGAATAGTCCATATTTTAATATTTTCTGGATATTTTTTTGATAAATTATTGGTTTCCTGAAGATATTCATCCCAATATTTTTCTAAAGCTTCTTCTTTGTTTTCTATATTATATTTGGGATAGCAAGGATCCCATTTATCATCAAAATCCCATTTTTCACCATCATGCTTAAACCAATGATTTCTACCTTCTGTCTTTTTTAAATAACTTTTAACCACTTCTTTTTTATCTCTAACCATAACAATAACTCTAACATTTGGGTGTTTCTTTATTATTAAGTCTATATAAGGGAGAAAATACATGCCAGTATCTCCAATATATTCATTATTGTTTTCTTGCTTTAATAGAAAATTAAGCCAGCTTAATAATTCTTCTTCATCGTTATTCCACTTTATTAGTTTACGTAACTTATGTGAATCAAGTCTTCCCTCATGTAACATTTGTACAGATCGCTGTGCAGAAAGAAATTTTGACAGTGATACACTTCCACATCTTCCTGTTCCAATAGATATTATAAGTTTTTTTTGCATTTTAAAAATTAATTAAACTGTAATCATATTTTTCAACCTCGCTATTATACAAATCAATTATCTTTTTGATTTTATGTCTTTCAAATATATTCTTACTTTGTTTTTGCCAAATTTTAAAATACTTATCATTAATACCTTGCTTAATAGGGATATCAGAAGGCATGATCTTTGTATCTAAAAATTTAGAGATAGAATTTAGAACGTGTTCTTGGTTATCAATTAATTCTTCATATTTAATATTAAGAACATTTTTAAGCTTGATACTATCATTATTGAATGTTTCATGACATAACAGCCAATGTTTTATTAAATCTTTTAATGATGTTTTTGACCATTTTTTCGAGGCTAAGGATGTGGCTATAGGATGTCTTGTTAAATTTATAAAATAACTATTTGGAAACATTGCTTGTAAAAACTTAGTCCTAATAATATTTGGCGGAGATTTCTCTAAAAGAAATTCTTTTTCATTATCCCAATACCGTGACCATTGTTTGAAAAGTTTGATTCTATTTTCTTCTGTAACTAAATTAGAATTTTCATCGAGTTTTGCTGAAGGATCAAATCCAAATCTTCCTACACCTCCAAATTCATATGCTGGTTTATATATATTTTGTACATGTTGTCCTTCATCTTCTATTTCATTTGTGTTACTTAAGCCAGAAATATTGTTATTTTGTTTTAGTATCTTATATAATAATGATGTACCGCTTCTGTGTAGCCCAGAAATAAAGATAATTTTTTTCTTGTTCATCAATTTAAAAAGTTTTGTTAATTCCAATAAGCCATCTCATATTTATATAACTATCTTCTTGTTCAGGAATCACATTTAATATAAGAGGTAAATCTAGTCTAATAGTAAGCGGTCTAATTGTTTCTAATGGACCAAAATTCCTGAATGAATATGTAAATCCTAGTCCTGCATCAGCTCTTACATCTATCAAAGCTTCTTTAATATTATTTTTTTTAATACTTTCATTTGTAATTGAACCTGCATCAGCGAAAACATATGAACTTAGATTTGTTTTTCTAAGAAAATTAGGAAGGTAGTTGGTATAATCAATTTCTATATTTATTGAAGCACCAGAGGTACCTTGATAGTTAAAAGTTAACTCTCTATTCTCTATATCAGGAACTAAATATCCTGCATACCCCCTCAGGTTTAATCCGCCTCCAGCATGAAAATGATTTGTATTATTTTCAAAACCTACATAATCTTGTGGTATAAATCCAGTTGATCTTGTATATTTACTATTCATTAATTCTTCATTATTAGCTCCAGCAAGATGCAGCATACTTTCCTTCGCCCAATTATCTCCCGAGCCAATTTGCATAAATAATCTACTCTTAATTTTTAGCTTATTAATCCTTGTTGAATTGATATTAGAAAAAATAAATTTTTGATAATCATAATCAGAACCTATTGCAGAGCTTTGAAGACTTAAATTAATAGATCCTTTACCATTTTTATATTTATACTCTTTTTTTAAGCTTACATCTATTCGGTTATTTAATTTTTGAGTATCCCATAATTCTGGGTAAAGTAAATAGTTTTCAGATTTTGTTCTATATAAACTCAAAAGTTTAATCGATAGCGTGTAGTTCTTTTTAAGACTATATTTATTAAGAGATAATGAATTTACATATAGTCCCTCTAAAAATTCTGTATTTAAGTTTACTCGGGTATTTAAACTTATATTATCAATATTAGAATTATAATTAAATTTATAAGAATAAGTATTATAATTTTCACTATTTGATATATCATTTTGTTGTAACAGCGAAGTATTTATCCATGCTGAAGCATCAAAAAGATGATGATGGTTTAGGTAGCCTCCTTTAATATTAAATCCAAGTTTCATTCCATCATAATTATTCCACCATATGTCAGGCCTATATTTTACCTCATATTTTGTCCAATCTGGAGATTGCCAAAGGTTATGATCAAAAGTATATGAAATATTATTTTTTGAATTATTATCTGGCATATATGCATCAGCTAGTCTATTACTAGGGTCAATAATTACTTCTTTTATACCTGTTGGCACTTCTAATTCAACATTGTATTCAGGATATAATAAATCCCAACCATGCCACTTTGCTAGTATTGTAGCATCGGTTTTTTTTATAAACCAAGTATTAGGAATGTGATAGTTGTATACTTTTAAATCGTTAGAAATAATTGTGAAATCAATAGGCATTTGCATTCTTGATTTTCTTTTAAATCTGATGTTAAATTTATCTCCTCCTTTATTTTTTGTACTAACAGAATAATCTATTCTTTTTTTAGATTCTAACCATTGATCAAAGAACCAATTCAGATCAACTTTAGTGTACTCAATAATAGCGTCTCTAAAGTCATCTGTATATGGATGTGCAATTTTCCATTTAGCAAAATAATACTTCATAGCATTAAGAAATAGATCATCGCCTAAGACATATTGAAGGTTATAGAGCATAGCAGCAGTTTTATAGTATACATGTCTATAGCCTCCACCGTGGCTTAAAGCACCATTGAAGCCATCAGAGTGAGTTGAAATTACAGGATCATGAAATTTAGTAGCATCTCTCATGTATGAGTTGTAAATTTCTGAATCAATTGCTTTTGTAGGCTTGTGGAATCTTTTTTTATACTTATTTTCTGGAATATCTTCTATTACATAATCTCCATCTATTTTTATCATAGCCCAAGCAGTTAAAAATTGAGTAAACCCTTCATCTAGTAAAGCTCTATATGTTTCATTATTACCAATTTGTCCAAAGAACCAATTGTGACCAATTTCATGTGCAAGTAAATCTCTGTATCCAGGGTCTGAACCTCCATCTAAGGTAATCATTGGATATTCCATTCCATCTCTGGCGTCAGCAACAATCATTTTATGATAAGTATACATACCAATATCGTTAGAAAAAACTTCAATAACTTTTGCCGAGAAATCAGCAGCATTTTGCCATTTGCTTGCATGTGGTTCTTGAGCTAAAGAATAGCAGACTTTATTTTTCCACCAGGATTCTCCAATTCTATATGTTGGGTCAGCAGTAAATGCAAAATCATGAACATTTTCGGCATGAAATTTCCATATTTTTCTCTCGTTTTCATTATATTCAGTAATAACAGAGGGTAAGGATCCCCATTCTTTATTTTTAAAGTTTTTAATGTCTAATTTTGCTCTTAAGTCTTTTGGAAGAACTTCTTCTCTGTTTAATAGAAAACCAGTAGCTCCAACAACAAAGTCAGATGAGAAGTTTAGTTCTACATCAAATGATCCAAAATCTCCATAAAACTCTTTTCCTAGATGCTGGTCAGTTGTCCAGCCAAATTTAGCATCATAAACAGATATTCTTGGATACCAATGAACTCCGTTATAGTGTTTAAATCCCCAAGAGTTATAAGTTTTCATTCGTCTACGTAAATCTCCAATATCGAAATATGTTTTGAAATTAATATTAAAAGTTACGCTTTCACCAGGCATTAATGATTCTGTTAAAAAAACTTTTAAAATAGTATTATCTAGTTCTGTTTTAAGATCTACACCTTCACTCGATATTTTTTCAATTTCTGTTCCAAGCTTTTGAGCTTCGTACTTCCCGTATTTTGGAGAATTTCCATTTTGTTTTTGGAGCTCAGAAAGATAGGAGTCAGGCTGAAAAGCATTCTGGTATAAGTGAAAATATACATAATCTAATTTGTCAGGAGAATTATTGAAATAAGTTAGTACTTCTTCAGCACTTATTATATCAGTTTTTTCGTCAACATAGGCATTAATCTTATAGGAAACATCTTGTTGCCAATAATCTTTATTTGGAGTTTTATTTTTCCAATAGTTTGGGTTATCTAAATTTCTGTAAGTATCAGGCCTTGACAATGCATCATAACTTGATTGTGAAAAAAGAGTAATAGAATAGAAAGATAATAATATGATTAAATATTTATTCATAGTTTTATAATTGTTGTTGTTCTTTATTTTTTTTCGCATTTATTATACTAGCATCTATTTCAAAACCAGTTAATAGGATAATTGCGTTAAAATACATCCATAATAATATGATTATAAGTGTACCAATAGACCCATAAATTTTGTTGTATTGAGCAAAGTTATCGATATAATAACTAAAACCTAATGATGTCAGAATAATAAATAAAGTTGCAAATATTGCTCCTGGAGAAAATGTCTTCCATGTTTTTTTATGTGAAGGTCCCAGATTAAATATTGTAGATATTACTAGAAATAACATGCTAATCAAAATTAGCCATTTAGCAGAGTTAAATAATATCTTTTCATTACTTTGAATAAAGTTGTAATCTATTAGATAGTTGATAGTAATCTTTCCAAATATTATTAAGCTTATTGCTACAAATAACATTATCGATAAGGCTATTGTTAGCATTAGTGATAGTGCTCTTTGTTTAAGTATTGATTGAGTCTCTGAAATATGATAAGAGGCATTGAATGCCTCAATTAATGAATTAATCCCATTAGTTGAAAAATATAAAGCTAAAATAAAACCAATAGATAATAATCCTCCTCTTTGATTATTTATTATGTCATCTAAAGTTGTAAAAGTAATTTCACTAGTTGATGGAGGTAAAATATTTATAAGTATTTCCATTAATGTTTCTTGGAACCCACTTATAGGGATGTATGGTATTAATGTGAAAAGAACAATAATTGAGGGGAAAAATGCTAAAAAAAAATTAAATGCTAAAGATGAGGCTCTAGTTGTAATTGCTCCTTCAACTAGACCTATGTAAAAGAATTTTGCTATCTCATAAATACTAAGCCCACCTAGACCAATTGGTTTTATTGATTTAGTTAATTTTATGATATCAAGTTTTTTCATTCAGCTTTTAGACTTAAATCAAAGTTTTTTGCTGAATGAGTAATTGCCCCAACAGAAATATAGTCAACTCCACATTTTGCATAATCCAAAATATTATTAGCATTTATATCTCCAGAAGACTCTGTCTGACATTTATTGTTAATTAAATTAACTGCATTTGCTGTTTCAGCTATACTAAAGTTATCTAAAAGTATTCTATCTACTTCAGAATATTTTAATATTTGTTTAACTTCATTTAGATTTCTTGCTTCAACAATAATATCTAATTTTTTATTATTTTCAGAAAGATATTTAATTGTTTTATTTATAGCATTGTCAATACCTTGGGCATAATCAATATGATTATCTTTTATCATAATTTTATCATATAGACCAAATCTATGATTATATCCTCCTCCTAATTTTACTGCCCACTTTTCAAGATGTCTATTTAATGGAGTTGTTTTTCTAGTATCTAGAATCTTTGTATTAGTAGATTTTATTAATTGTGATAATTCATATGTTTTGGTAGCAATCCCACTCATTCTTTGCATACAATTAAGTACTAGTCTCTCAGCTTTTAGAATAGATATTGCATTACCGTGAACATGAAATGCAATATTATTTTTTGAGACAATAGCTCCATCATTGATATGCTGTATAAATTTAATTTTACTATCAACGACTTTAAAGATCCTCTCAGCTAAATCTATTCCAGCAATTATACCATCATCCTTTATGAGAAGTTTAGCTTTACTGACACTATTTTTATCAATACAAGCTAAAGAAGTATGGTCTCCATCTTTTATATCTTCTTGTAAAGAGTTTTTAATAAAACTTTCTAGTTCTTGTATACTCATGAAAAAACAAATTATTATTATTGCTCAAAAATACAAAATAATGAAGATTTTTCTTCTATCAGTAGGAAAGACAAATTCTCACTTTATAAAAGATGGAGTAGCTGATTACATAAAGAGATTAAAACACTATACTAATTTTGAAATTATTGAATTAAACGCAATAAAAAATAGTAAAAGTCTTTCGAAAAGTCAACTTTTAGAAAGAGAAGGTCTTCTTATTTTAAAGAACATTCATAAAAATGATTTTTTAGTAATATTAGATGAAAAAGGTAAAAATCATTCTTCAATTGAGTTTTCAAATATTATTAGAAACTATCAAGTCTCTGGAAAAAAGAAAATTTATTTTGTTATAGGTGGGGCTTTTGGTTTTTCGGAAGAAATATATAATCGTTCAAACGAGATGTTATCTTTGTCTAAAATGACATTTTCTCATCAAATGATTAGATTGTTTTTTGTTGAACAACTCTATAGAGCCTTTACAATATTAAATAACGAACCTTATCATCATAAATAATGAAAATAGTATTTGCCACAAATAATTTAAATAAGCTTACTGAAATAAGAAGTATTGTTAGTAATAATATTGAAATATTAAGTTTGTCCGATATTAACTGCCATGAAGAGTTGCCTGAAACACATGATACATTATCAGAAAATGCCAATGAAAAAGCTCGCTTTGTTTATGATAAATATGGCTTTAATTGTTTCGCTGATGATACAGGTTTAGAAGTTATATCTTTGAATGGAGACCCAGGAGTTTATTCTGCCAGGTACGCTGGGCCCGAATGTGATGCTGAAAATAATATGAACAAACTAATAAATAAATTAGATGGTCATGAAGATAGAAGTGCTAAATTTAGAACAGTAATTTCTTTAATTATCAATGGTTCTGAATATTCTTTTGAAGGATCGTGTAGTGGAAAGATAATTGATAAGAAGATTGGTGCTAAAGGTTTTGGATATGATCCAATATTTATACCCGATAATTTTAATTTAACTTTTGCTCAAATGACATTAGAACAAAAGGCTTTAATAAGTCACAGAGCCCTTGCAGTAAAAAAACTATTAGTTTTTTTTAATTTATATGAGAAATAGCTGTAATTATTTCTTTGGGGAGAAAGGGCTTTAAATCACCATTATTTTTTATAATATCTCTTATTATCGTTGATGAAATATGAGAATATTTTTTAGAGGTTAAAAGTAAAATTGTTTCTATATTAGGCTCTAAATCTTTATTGTGATCAGCTATTCTCTGTTCAAATTTAAAATCATCTTTATCTCTTATCCCCCTGATAATATGAGTTGTATTTAAATCTTTACACTGATCCACTGTAAGCCCTTCAAATTGTATTACTGTTATTTTTTTATTTTCACTATATACTGACTCAATCCAATTTACTCTTTGTTGTTGAGAGAAATAAGTCTGTTTTTCTGAATTTTGACCGACAGCAATATAAATATGATCAAATATATGTAACGCTTTGGTTACTATTTCTTGATGACCTTTGCTAAAAGGAGCGAAGGAGCCTGGAAAAATTGCATGTTTTTGATTAGCCATATTTTAAAGATTATTTTTTATTTGAAATATACTAAAATATACATTTCCATATTTCCTAGTTTCTAAATTTTTATCATTGAATATTGTGTTATTATCATGCTCTATTATTAAACAACCCTCATTATTTAAAATATTTCCTTCTAAAATTAAATCTTTGAGCTCGTTATAGAAACTGCTATTATATGGCGGATCAGCGAATATAATATCAAATTTTAGGTCTGTTTTTTGTATAAAAGAAAAAACGTCAGAAAAAATAGTATTAATATTTAATTCTAATTGATTATTAATTTTTTGAATAAATGATGTGCACTCAATATTTTTATCTACAGCATAAATACTTTTAGCATCGCGTGAAGCAAATTCGTAGCTAATATTTCCTGTTCCAGAAAATAAATCTAAAATATTTTTCTCTGCAATATTATATCTGTTATTTAGAATGTTAAATAAAGCTTCTTTTGCTCTATCTGTAGTTGGTCTTACTGGAAGGTTATTAGGAGCATTAATTTTTCTTCCTTTGTGTTTGCCTGATATTATACGCACAGAACTTGACTAAATAGAGCAAAGTACTCTTGATTTTCTAATTGATTAATCTCTTTAATATAGGTGAATTCTTTTGGTTTGTTTCCATATTTTACATTTCTTACATAATCATAAATAATCTTAAAACAAGAATCTGTTACACTACCATACAAATATATTGGAACATCCTCAGGAGATAATTCTAACTGTTGATAGGTGAATAATATGTAATATAGAATATCTTCTTTTGATGAAAAATTAAATTTATTTTGGAATAAAGGTGATTGATCATTAATGATAATAATATTCATAAAATCATCTTTCAAATAAATATTAACAGATACATCTTTTTTAATATTTTTTAAAAAGGCATCAATTAAAATAGAACTTTGAGATTTTATTTTTGCACTTGGAAAATAATTGTTAATTGTTTCATTTAAATCAGAATTAATTGAATACAAATTAGTTATCTCACAAGCTTTTATATTATCTTTAAGTATGACATCTAGAACATTATCATTAAGTGCTAAAATTTCTTTAGAATCAATTGTTTCTGAAATTTCTTTAGGTACCAATGTATTTGGAAAATTAACTAATCCTATTGATGTTGTTGAGTATTTTAAAGATAGTTCAGGGTTTTTACTTATTATCTTTGATATTTCGCTGAATTTACTTTCTATTTTAAAACTTTTCAGCAGACAATAGTGAAAGTTTTTAATGTTTAATATGCAATAAGTAAAGCTACTATTACTTATTTGAATGGATAAATGATATTCTTCAGATAAATCAGAAATAAAAGATTTATCGTGAAAATTAATAATTGTATTATTCTCCCCAGTTTCCATTTAATGATGCTTCTGTCATAGAACCTACTTTAAGTAAATTATCTAAAACATATTTTTTGTTTTCTGCATCTAAGCCAGTCAAAACATCATCATAAGTTGCAGAGATTTCAAATACTTGTACTGCAACTTTTCCTTTTTCAATTTCGCCAGCATCAATATTGTAATCTAACTCTGTAAATGGAACTTTTGAAATATTAATTAAATCTAATGGGAATTGATTATTTCTACTATTTAAATAATTATCATCAAAAATAGATTTATTTGCAGCAATAAAAAAGGTATCTCTTTTAATTAAGCCTAATTCCAAGGCTCTCTCGTCTGTTAGTTGAACTCCTTTAATTATTGTATCTGGTGTTTCTCCTTCAGACTTAATAATTGTAATTGAATCGTTATTTAGAAAATCTATTAATGAATTAAAATCGCTAGCAAATTCACTTTTTTCTTTTTTAAATGCTATTTGAAGAGTTCTTAGGTCTTTTAATTTTTGAACATTTTCAGCAATTCTTAATTTTGCTTCTTTGTTAAATACAACTTCACTATCTATACTGTTGTAAACAAAATATACCAGTAAGATATTTAATGGAATTAATATTAGAGCAATCTTTTTAGCATTCATATTTTTAAATTTTGATATGCAAATCTACAATTTTTGATTAAATTAAAGTTAAATGTTATTTCTTTGTAGTAAATTAGTTATCATGTTAAAGTTTCTTTCTGCGTTAGTTTTTAAAATTTTAGGTTGGTCTGCAGTTAATCATTGTCAAATTCCTGATAAATGCGTTATTATTGCAGCACCTCATACTTCTAACTGGGATTTTTTAATTGGCAGGTGTTATTGGTATCTAAATGATGTAGATGCCAAATATTTTATTAAGAGTGAGCTTTTTTTACCTTTTCTTGGTGAATTAATAAAGTTAAATGGAGGTATTCCTGTTTACAGAAAATCAAAAAATAATGTTGTTGATCAAATGGTTAATTATTTTAACAATAATAAAAATTTTATTCTGGGAATGTCGCCAGAAGGAACAAGGAAAAAAGTTGATAAATGGAAAACAGGTTTCTACCACATTGCTTTAAAAGCCAACGTTCCTATAGTATTATTAAAATTAGATTATTCAACTAAAGAAGTTGGTGTTTTTAACCTTTTT
>ENA-OSJC01000822-OSJC01000822.1-marine-metagenome-genome-assembly--contig:-NODE-822-length-28349-cov-3.918718_pt1 | contig 28349 bp, 37 predicted proteins | sample MGYA00237885_ERZ534234 | MGnify/ENA primary metagenome ERZ534234 (study PRJEB26413, sample SAMN06343907) | marine metagenome | isolation source: coastal waters | place: Atlantic Ocean: West Antarctic... | reverse complement strand
AATATGCAAAGAAAATTGCATACATGAAACAATCATTTCCTAAACACAAAAATAGTATTGTTGTATCAAAGTCTAGAAATATTTTTGAAATACTAGTAGAACTAAACAGTTACGAAAATCTTATTATGGTCGTAGGTTCTGATAGAGTTGCAGAATTTAAAAGAATAATTAATGAATACAATGGTATCAAAGCAAGACATGGATTCTATGAATATAAAACAGTACAAGTATTAAGTGCTGGAGCTCGTGACCCAGATGCTGAAGGTGTAGAGGGAATGTCTGCATCTAAAATGAGAGCATCTGCAGTAGACAGTGATTTTAATTCATTCAAATTAGGAACACCATTGAATGATGTTCAATCTAAAAAATTATATTTTGATGTTCGTAAGTCTATGGGTATCAGAGAAGAATTAGATTTAAATGATTACGAAACATTAAGAGATTTATATCTACTAGATGAAATTTGGAATGTAGGTGACTTAATCAAAGTGAAGGGTAAAAAAGATGATTCACATCAGCCATGGGAAATAATTCGTAGAGGTACAAACTATGTAACGGCTATAGATGAAGATTACAAACCTAAAAAAATGTGGTTATATGAAATTGAAATATATGAAATCAATAAAGATAAATTAAAGAAAGCCTCTGATGCATTTAAATCAAAAAGTAATGATTTTGTAAATGGTAAATTATATGCATTCTTATCTGGGTTACTTAAAACAACTAGTTTGAAACAATTACATAAAGACTTAAAAGGATTCTTATCAAGAAACAATAAAATAAGAGATGATGTTATGAGAATATTATCTAATTATCTAAGTCCTTTTGAAGTAAAATCTATTACAGAAGTTAAACAAGATAAGGAAGTTAAAGATAAAGAAGGTACACAACCTGCTAAGTATTATGCTGGAGATATGGCAAAGTCTACAAAGGACAAAAGAGATGCACACTTTAAAAAGAAAAAAGATGGCCCGGCCCCTGGCGACTCAACAATAAAAACTAAACCATCTGTTCATACTAAAAAGTTTAAAGACATGTTTGGTGAAAAAAGAGCTAGACAAGCAGTTGCTGGTGGTAAAGTTCAGAAACTTGTAACTGCACATGGTCTAAAATTTAAAGGTAAGGTTTATAAAGAAATAGATATGGAACTAAAAGGTATTGATAATAATACTCAAATGGTTACATTCAATATTATTCATCCAAAAGAAATATTTGGTAATGAAGTTAAACTGGCGTTTAAAGTTTTAAGTAGAGGGCCGTTTATGGCAACCGATACTTCAAAGATAAATGAAACCAATCCTAGAATTCCTAGAAAGAAAGGACAACCTGCTGGAAGTGATAGTCATTCTGATTTATATACAGATGAAAATCCTAAAGGCACAATACAAGGATTGAAGTTTGCAACTGTAGAAGATGCAAGAAATAGTGTTAAGTTAATTATTAACTCTGGTAAGACTCATGCACACAAAATACAAGCTGCAATTGCTATGGAACAAAGAGCAAAAGAAATGGGTAAGTCTGCCGAAGCAGGTGTTTATCGTTCATACATTGATAAGATGAAAGAGGTTACAAAACAGAAAAGTGAAGAAAGAGATTATAAAGATGAATATAAAAAGTTTCAATCTTCACCTGAAAAAATAAAATATCGTGCAGAGTTAGTTAAGTACAATCGTGATAAAGGAACTTATGGTAATGGTGATAATAAAGATGCATCACATAAAGATGGTAAGATTGTTGGATTTGAAGACCAAGCTAAAAACAGAGGAAAGGCTGAAAGTAGTAGATTAAAAGGTTCTAAAAGAAAAACTAATGAAGCATGTTGGGATGGTTACAAAAAAGTAGGCATGAAAAAGAAAGGAAACAAAATGGTGCCGAACTGTGTACCAGAAGAAGAACAAATAGATGAAAAGAAAATAGAAGGTCTAATTAATAAAGCTGAAAAATCTAAAATGCCATATGGTATATTAAAGAAAGTATATGATAGAGGAATGGCTGCATGGAAGACAGGACATAGGCCTGGCACAACACCACAACAATGGGCATTTGCAAGAGTCAACTCATTCATTACTAAGTCATCAGGTACATGGGGTAAGGCAGATAAAGATTTAGCAAAACAAGTTAGAGGTGAAAGTATAGAAGAAGCATTCAAATTCTTTAAAAACAACGTAAAGGATAGTATTGAAATACAAGATTATCCAAAGGATGATGAAAGAGAACTATCAATCGTTAGAAAATTTATTGACACTAGAACACCAGAGGATGAAGAAGAAGTTGCAAATAATGATAAAGATTCATTCTACTCTATTAAAGAGTATTGTAAAAACAATGGAATAGTTTTTCATGATGATGAATTAAATGATATTGTAACTCAAGCAATCCCTACAATCAAACATTTTAAAAACAAGTTTGGTAGAAGTAGACCATTTGAATTAGATGGTAATCTAGATGTATTAGGAAGTACAACAAATAAAACTAAGTCATACCCTAGTGGACATTCTTGTCAGTCTATGTTAGTTGCTTTATATGTCGCTGATAAGTTTCCTGAACACAGAGATGGAATTCTAGAAGCTGCAAAGATAGTTGGTATGGGTAGAGTAAAGGCAGGGTTTCATTATCTATCAGACCATCTAGTAGGTCAATTGTTAGGAAAACTCATGTATGGATACATGAATAGAGAGGACTATGGACAGTCTTTAAGAGAATACTACTTAATAGGAACACCTGAATATGATGAGTATTTAAGAAAGTTAACGCCAGGCGAATCTAAAATGAACGAATGGGATGAGTTAGATGAGGATGCTGAATATCAAGGTAAAAAAGTTAAACTAAATAATCCTGTTAGAGGTGGTAGTAAGAAGTTTTATGTATATGTAAAGAATGATAAAGGTAATGTAATCAAAGTTTCTTTTGGTGATACTACAGGATTAAGTATCAAAAGAGATGACCCAGAAAGAAGAAAAGCGTTCAGAGCAAGACACAATTGCGACCAAAAAACTGATAAAACCACAGCAGGTTATTGGTCATGTAAGTTCTGGGAAAAAGGTAAATCTGTGACAGACTTAATGAAAGGATAAATACTATTATGAGAAAAGGTATAGACATAATTAAACAAGTAAAAGAGAAACTCGGTAAATCTGCTGACGCTGGGGATTACATAGATGATTTTAAAAAATCAGATGCTCCACAATTCAAAGGAAAGTCAGATAAGAAGAAAGAGAAAATGGCAGTCGCAGCTTATCTAGATTCCAAAGAAGAAGTAGAGATAAAAGAAATGGATTTATTAATAACTACGAAAGATGATAGAACCTCAGATGAAGTTTCTAAGTTTTTAAAATCATTGAGTGGTGGTAGTGGTAGCAAAAATACAAACAAATTTGGTTGGCCCCAGCCAAACAAATATGACATAGAAGGTGTTGAAGTTATTAAACCTAAAAAAATTAATGTAATGTTTGATAGTTCTGCTAATGTTATGCCATTTAAAGTAAAAAAAGAATTAGAAAAAAAATTCAGAAACAATATTAAGGTCGTAATGGAAGAAGTCAAAGAAGAAAAAAGACAATTAAAAGACCCTAAGAAAGAAGCAATGGTTATGAAAGTAAAAGATTCTGGTAGTATACAGGTTATTGATAAGAAAGATTTAGAAAAATATCTAAGAAAAGGTTACATACAAGTAGAAGATAACATACAAGAAGCACTCAAAATTAATTATGTTCTTGTTGATACCTCTAAAAATAACGAAGTTATTGCTATGTCTAATGATGAACAAGGTGTTAAGGATTCTATGAGAACAGCAACCCTACCACCATTGAAAGTAAAAAATAAATCTTCTTTAAAAATTGTTAAATTAAAAAGACCTAAAGGTGATAATATGGCAGGTAAATTAATAGGAGAACCTTTAAAATCATGGGGTGAAGAAACAGACATACAAGAATCAGGTCATACAGATGTGGCATCTATGAAAACACAAGTACAGATTGCTACAGATGCATTACAGAAAATGAATACAGAATTAGGAAAACTAAGTGATGAAGAAGACCTTCCCACATGGTGGACAAACAAAGTTGCAACAGCAGTCAGTAAACTAGATGGTATGGCTGACTATATTGGTGCGAAACAAAACATGGGGAAAACAATGAAAGAAGAATATAAAAGTTTAAACGAATCAGCCATTGGTTGTTTACAAACAGCGATGATAGATAATAATAAAAGTTTAAAAAAAGAAAGTAAAATGGGTGAACTATTCTTAGACATGCAAATGGATGCACAAGAAATGGATGAAAGAGATTTCGTTAAAATGTACACTAAAAAAGGATTCCAAGCTGCAGAATTAAAAAGTCTGTATAAAGAATTTAGTGAAGAAGTAGTAAAAGAAGATAACATAACAGAAGAAACTGTATTTGTAGTAAGATTTGAAAAAGAAGGTATGAGATTTGCTACACCATTTCATAATATGAAAAATGCAAAAGATGGTGAGAAGATATTGAAAAAGTCATCTGGTGTTAGTAACATTACTATAACAAAGGATGTATTAAAACCAGGCATATTTTTAAATAATCCTGTGAAAGAGGGAGTAATAGTAAAAGAAGAAAATTTATCTGTAAATTTAATGGAATTTGATGGTACTATAACCATTGATACGAAAAATTCTAGTATCTCAAAACAACTTGCTTATCATTTAAGATATGACTTACCTAGTGAATTTGATGTCCCATTAGAAATGGATGGTGGAGAACAAGGTGACACACACTTCTTTATGTCGCCTGATATGGATAACAGAGATGTAAAGAAATTTGCGGCATATTTAAAGAAAAAATATGGAAATTCAATAAAACTACAATTAGAGGGTGTTGAACAAGTGCAAGAAGTATTAGATAACAGTTTAATGGCACAGGCAACTAGAGTAATATCTCAAACTGCAATCAAAGAAAAACTAGACCCTCTTGATGTAGATAATGTAGCAACACAAGATGATAGAAAAGCAGCTGATAAGAATATTATTATTCAGTTGAGAAGAGCTCAGGATATGAAAGGAAGAGCAGATGTTACTTTTAAAGATAATCCTAAGAAAAAGGTTAAGATAGATATAAACATTATAAATAAAGCATTAAATATGTTTGATTCTATGAAACCAAACGATAAAATTAAAATGCAAACAACAATCGGTAAGTCATATAGAGATTTACTCAATACTGTAAAAAGAGGAAGATAAAAAGATGAAATATTTTGACACAAAAAAAGACAGTCTTGAAGAAGCAATCTCAAAGGCTATGAACTCAGGTAATAGTCCAAGTGCTGCTGATTTAGTAGCTGAAGGTGGAAAGTACTTAAAGTACTCTGATTTACTTTTACAAAAAGGTAGACTGATGGCGAAAAACCAAAGTACTGCTATGATTGATAAAGAGATTAAAAAAGAAATGGGGAAACTTGGAATAAAAGAAAAATTAGACCCAGTTGGTAAAGCAGATGGTGACATTGATAATGATGGGGATAAAGATTCTTCAGATAAGTATCTTGCAAAAAGAAGAAAAGCTATTTCTAAAGCAATTGCAAAAGATAAAAATGAAGAACTAGAAAAAGATGATGAAACAAGTGTAAAAAAAGTTATTAAAGGTCTGAAGAAAGCTGTAGATGCACATAGTGGTCAAGTTAAATCTTTAACAAAAGATATACAAGATGAAACTGACTTAGAAGAAAAAACTGCAAAAGATGTTGATGAAACTCTAGACAAAATTAGAGAAGCAAATGTTGGGAAAGGAAGAACTATGAGAAATATTCTTGCTGACATTTGGAATATGGGTGAGGGTAAATCAGTTTTTGATAAAGAAGAAAAATTGAAAAAGGAAGAAGAAGATGAAAAAGGTTCTTCTAAAACTATGACAGGAAAGAAAGCTACTAAAGTAGAAATTGAACCTGAAGTAAAATGAATGAAAGACATAAGGGAATTGACAAAGGTAAACGAAGAAAGTTTACCCAAACTATATTGTGATTTAGACCAAGTACTTTGTGCATTTATAGATGGTGCATCTAAAGCTCTAGGTCAAGATTTTGTAAAAGCTGATAGGGAAACTCGTTGGAAGACAATTAGTAACACTAAAGGATTTTGGGAAAATCTAGAATGGATGTCAGGAGCGAAAAGACTATATCAAAGGATTGCTAAGTATAATCCTTACATATTGTCAGCGTATTCTGGTAGAGATGTGAATTCTAGACAAGGGAAGTATAAGTGGATTCAGAAGAATACTAAAGTTCCAAAGTCAAGAGTAATCCTTGTCAAACGTGAACAGAAACAGTCTTATGCGACTGATAATGGAGTACCTAGTGTACTGATAGATGATTACATCAAAAATATTAGAGAATGGGAAAATAAGGGTGGTGTAGGAATACATCATACAGATGTCAGTAAAACACTAAATGAACTCAAAAGATTAGGGTTTAAATAGTTATAAATACTGAGTAACAAACAAAGAAATTTGACAATAGTTTAATTTAGGAGAATAGACATGGCATTATGGGGAAAATCAAAAAGTGCTGAAAGCAGACCGAAGTTCTTGCCAGTAGATGAAAATGCTGCAGGCTGTTCAGGTTCTAGACAAAACGCAATTGCATTAAAAGGTGGATGGGGATTAGTAGCGGGCCTTGCATCAAGTGGAAACGACAATGCAGATGCTCAAGAAGAAGTATTAGTATGTATTCGTGGTTTAGGTACTACAGTACTACAAGGTGCAAACATTGTATCAATAGATTGGACAGATGGAGCTTATGCTGATGCTGCCAACTTTGATATCACAGTAACCTTTGATGAAAATGTTACAGTAACTTCTGCAGCTTTATCTGCAAACCAAACAGTTACAAACAAAGCATACATTCTATTAGGTAGAGTCGGTGAAACTGATATGACAGAAGACAATACAGTTGCTTGTCAATACCTATCAGGAACAGGTACTAACCAATTAGTATTCAGAGGAGTACTACAAGCTGCTCGAGCTGGATTCTTAACATTTAGTGGATATGGTTTCACACCTGTTACAGGTGCTGCAAAAACAGACCATCCTGCTATCGTATTAAATGGTACTGCAACAATAGTTGAAGAAGGTGGAGATGCTATTACTAAAATCCGTCAAGAATCAGGTACATCAATATCAGGTGATGCTGGTGATGGTATCTTAATGAACTCTACTGCTGGTGCAGTTGCAACAGTTAATGGTGCTCTTTCAGAGTCTGCAACATTAGTTATAGATACTGTTACAGGAACACTCGCTGTTGGTCAAGTAATTACAGTTAAATCTGCAAGTGGAACTGACATCACTGCATTAGGTGGTGAAACTAGTATTTCACAAGACAATACATTAACAATTACTGCTGTAGCATCTCAAACAAGTGTTACATTAAGTGAAGCAATCACAGTCGCAAATGATGTAGTATTACTTGCATCAACGAATGGTGGTTCTGACTTATTAGGTGAATCAATAGACTTCAGTCTTGAAGGTTTTGATGGTGCAACTGATGTACCAGCATCTACCAGAACAGGAGAAGATGAAGTAGTTGGATTCGCACTAGAAGGCGGTGATGGAGAAAATGATGGTGATAAACTCATCTTAAATGCAACAGATGGTTCAGCAGCTAACGCTAACGAACAACTTATTGTAGAAGACTTTAGTGCTTCACAAGGGTTGTACACTCAAATTAGTGAGGCAACTGGTATAATTGCATTAGAAGATGACACTGGAGATAACATCATCCTAGATGGTGGCCCTGATGGTGCTAATGATGTAGGTTCTAACCTTATTCAAGAAAGTGGTTCATTAACTACTGCATTAGTCTTGACAGGTGTTACTACTACATAAGATAATATAGAGGGAACTTAATAATTCCCTCGAATATCTTGTATAAATAGTTTAAATAATTGGAGTATATTATGGCAGAAATTGATTTAGATAATTTAAAAGAAAAGATTATAGTTCTAGATGAAGACATACAGAAGGTCAGTGACCTACTGGTCAAACTAGAAAAAGATAAAGCTAATGCATTGGCGACAATGAATGCACTACAAGGTGCAAAGTCACAATGCGTAACTTTAATAAAAGAATTACATGATGATAATGACCAGTCAAATGGTTCTAGTGATGACAGCTAAATACTGTCAGTAACATTCCCCTAATACATATGGGGTTTATATAACCGAGTAAGAATTAAGTAATTCGAACTCACAACAGGAGAAGCCAAATGGCAGATAAGAAAATAACAGCACTGACTGACTTAAGTACAGGAATTGCTGGAGCAGATTTACTTCACGTAGTAGATGACCCAACAGGAACACCTATTAACAAAAAAGTATCTGCAACAAACTTTATCAACAACTTACCTTCATTCATAGGATTCAGTAACTCAACAGAAGATATTTCTTCTGCTGCTCAAGCTGCAATCTCTGTTGCAACTGCAATTACATTCCTAGAATCAACAGGAACAAACGTAGCTACAACACTTGCTGATGGAACAGTTGTCGGTCAAATCAAAATAATCGTACACGATACAGCTGGGGGAACATCTGAGTTCACACCTGCTGACGTATTAGGTTTTGTTGATGCTGACTTTGCAAATGCTGGTGATACATTAACACTTATGTGGACTGGAACTAAATGGGTGGTATTAGCCTCTCATGCAGCTGGTGCCGATACTGGTGTTGCTGAGGTAACAGCGACTGACTAATACTCAGTAGTTGATTATCGTTTCATAGCAGAAGCGTATAGGATTTGGGGGGGTTCATTCCCCCCAAGTTTTTAATTAAGGAAAAGAATTATGAAAACATTTAAAAAATATATTAAAGAAGCTACTGGTTTTCCAACTGGCCCTGTTGGCGAAAATCCAAATAACTTGGCGGGCGAGGTAACAGATACATTAGGTTCTGATGTATTTAATCCACAGAATTTAAAAAGAATAAATGCTATCATAGGTTCGATTGCTAACATGGAATATATACTTCCTGAACACGCAGTTGAAAGACTTAGAGGTTCACTAGCGAAGATACACATAACATTTCCAAAACCACCTACAATGGAAGGAACAAGTGGTCAGTTTGATTTACCAATAACCTTATTTGGTGGAAGATATGGAAAAACTGGTCAAGAAGCACCAGAAGAAATAACTAATGATGACGGCATTTCACACATGGTTGAAGGTGGATTATCACTTAAACTAAGATATGAAATGATGCCTAATAATAACTCTTGTAAAATATTTGCAAAGATTGAGTAAAAATGTACGAAAAGATAACATCACAGAATGTTGTCATGTACGCAATACATAATTATGACAATCCACAATGTGAGGGTGAAAAAGAGTTTGAAGATGATTTAAAAAGGTTTAAGTATATTAAAAGATTACTTAGACGCTATTATGACACTGGTGTCCTAAAAGAAAGACTTCTACTCAATCACCTCATTGTATTGAATAATGTATTTAGCGTAGAGGCAGCAACAACACTACTATTATACAAAATTCAACCTGACTATTGGCCTGCATTAAAGTCATTTTTAATCTATCTAAATAGTATAACGGAGAATGAATTAACAGAGATAGAACATGATGAAAGTGTTCTTGAAACATTAGGAAAGATATAATGGGTAGAGCAATAGATTTATTTGTATCATATAGATTTTTAAAGTTGTTAACAACACCTTTTGAAAAGACTGATGCTTATAAACTAGGAATCATTGATAAGAAAGGTCATAGAATTTTAAAAAAAGATTCTACTAAACCTGAAGTAGAGTTAGCGACATCCCAACAACAAAGTTCATACACAATATTACACAAACTAGTATTCAATATTAAGAAACTATTCCAGAAAGTGCCTGGCTTAAGAACAAAAGTTGGTACATATGCAGCTGCATTATTCCTATTAAAAGACACATTTAAAGAACATGTGCAAGACCCAAACTTTTTTGAATCAGAATTAGTCAAGTATTTAAAAGAAAATAACATAGAATTTGATAATGAAATATCTGAGGAAGTAGTAGGGTTTGGAGAGATTTTACCCAAAGGTAACTATGTTCTAGTTAACGATATACTAAATAAAGAAGATGAAGAAATATCTGCAACAAAAGGAGATTTGGTTATGACTTTTGAAGACCAGTCACCAGTAGATACAATACTAGGAATAGACATATTCCCTGTAATACATATTGCTTCAGGAGAAAAAATATTTGTAAGTTTAGAGGACATCAAAAATGAGTAAATGGAAAGAAATAGAAACATACACAGAGAGTAAATCTGTGAATGAAGGTAAATTCAATATCAACAGAAAGCAAGCACAGATGATTCTTGACTTGAAATCAGATGAACTGAAAAAAATGCAATTTCTTGCTATGTTAGATATTGATAAAGATGAACTTAAAATATTAGCTAAGCAAGACCCATCTATTGTAAAAGCAATAGGTAAACAGGGTGGAAGTTTTCGTACATCAATGGTAAGAAAAAGAGCTAACGAAGAAGTAGAACTTGATGAAAAAGAAATAAAATATGATGGTAAAGGTCCTGTAAAAATGTCTAAGAAAGAATATGACAAAATTAATAAATTTAGAAAGGGTTCTATTAGGGGAGATTTATATGTAATGGCAACAAATCCTAAAGGATTTAATGTCCTTGTGCCTGTAATATTTGAAGAAGTTGAGATACAAGAACAATTTAGTACTGGTATGATTGATAAACTTAGAAAAGCATATGGCCCGATGAAAGGTAAAAAGATTGTACCTGGCCCGTTAATGAAAACATTTGATAAAATTGATAAAAATAAAGATGCTCTAATTCAATTATATAAAGCAGACATACCTTTTGTTAGTCAAATGGCAGTTTCAAGACTTATTTCAAAACACAATATGAAAGGTAAAGATATTAATAAACTTAGAGAAGATGCACCAACTAATTCAGTAGCAGGTGGTGGAGTAGATATGAATCCTACAGGGTTATCTAAAAAGAAAAAAGAATTAGATGGTAGAACAAAAGAATATAAGATACATGCAAATAAACTTACGGCACAAAGAGAGAAAAGATTGAAGAAGAAAGAAATGATAAAAGGTAGTTTTGTGAAAGAGGTTGTTGAATCTATTAGTAAGTTTGCTAGAGAAGAATTTATTGAAGAAGATAATGTAGATATTCTAAGAGATATTGTTAAAAGAAAACAAGCTAAACCTATAAAACTTAAAGATGGTCAAATGAAAATAGATATGCAGTCTGCTAATGCTATAATTAAAAATTTAGTAGATGCCCCAAAAAATATGATGAAAGATGAAACTCGTAAAAAAGTTATGAACATTATTAATAAAGGTAACAAAACACAATTTCTACGATTAATAGACATGTTATACAAATAGGATTCAATTATGAAAACTTTTAAAAAATTTAATAGTGTGTTAACAGAAGCAAAAAATTCTATGACTGTCAAGCTTGACAAAAGCACAATGTTACAATTTAATAACAAGGTTGAATACATGGGTCAAGAATATGAAGTTTTTGATTTTGTATCTAAACAACATGTTAGATTAGCAGATTCAAAAGGTGTGATTAAACATGAACTTCCTAAACAAGAAATAGAAAGTGCTTTTAAAAAAAGAAAATTTAAATTTTTGAGTAGTAGATAATGAAAACTTTTAATATGTTCACAGAAACTTATGGTCATGCACCTCTACACAGAACAAGTACAGGGCCTGGCATGGGTCAATATGTGCCTACTGCTGATTTGAATGCATCTAAGAAAAAGAAAAAGTTAAAAGAGTCACCATTAAAAATGAAATATGATGATGCTATAGATGTAGTGTTTGATAAAGTTAGAGAAGTTATTAAAAAAGATTTAATGAATGGAAAGGTTGATGCACTTAATAAACTTGCAAAAACTGTAAAAATAAAAGTAAGTGATAATGATAATGGAACTGGTAGAAATATAGTAACCCTTAATCAAGAATTTACTAGTGAATCAACTAAATCAACAAAGGAGTAAAGTTATGTTTGGTATATTAATAGAATCAATAAAAGAAAAAGTAGGTGAGTTATCATCTTGGTCTGGTGGAATGTTTATTGGAACAGGAGTACTAATTATGATTGGTAGTCCAATACTTCACCTAGTTGCCTATGGCACAATTATCTATGGTGTTTATTTAATTCTCAAAAAAGGTTAAAAATTATGTTTGGTAATGTTAAAGTGATAATCATGGCGGTAATATTCATTGGCATCTCTGGTGTTGGTGTGTACGTTATGAAACTTCGTTCTGACAATGCCATCTTACATGCGAATCAAATTCAATTAGAATTATCAATCGAATCACAAAAACAAGTGATTGCAAAACAAAAAGAAGACTTTAGTAAAATTCTTGAAGCAAACAACAAGATGAATACTTTAGTCAATAATCTACAAAAAGATATTAATGCACTTGATAAAAGATTTAACAAGGGTGCAAGAGATTTTGGAAAACTCGCAAATGAAAAACCAAAACTTGTAGAAAAAATAATTAACAAGGGTAGTCTTCGAGCAGGAAGATGTATCGAGATTGCTGGTGGTTCACCTCTAACAGAGAAAGAATTACTTGCAACCAAGAAAAGTGAAATCAATACAGAATGCCCTTCAATAGCGAATCCAAATTATGTCATATATTAGTATCATATTATTAGCAGCTGTTTTGGGATTGAGTGGATGTAGTTCAATTAAGAAACTTGATATCTTTACAATGGAAGTTGAAAGACAACCTCTTGATTTAGATAAACCAACAATTCAACAATTAGAAGAATTGAAATGGATAATCATTACATCTAAAAATGCTGAAGAAGTATTCAAAAAAATGGAAGAACAAGGACTTGACCCAGTTATATTTGGATTGAGTGACAAGGACTATCAGTTACTTGCTAAAAACTTTGCACAGATTAGAGCTCACATGATGAAACTAAACGTAATGATAGATGAGTACAAAGATTACTACGAATCAGATATTATAAATAAAGATAAAGAAAAACAAGGAGATAAATAATGGGTTCTTTTAACGGACTATTGGATGCAAAGTTCCTTCCACCAAGAAATTGGTCATTGGATGCACCACTTAAATTTAAATCAGAAACTCTTACTAAAGAAGAAAGAGAGATGTTAGTTGAATGTGGTATTCAAGTTACAAAGACAACAAGAACCATTACAGTACCAAAAGGTTATATTACAGACTTAGCTTCTGTACCTAGAGTATGTTGGACATTCATTGCACCTTTTGATTGTGCTAGAGCTGCAGTAGTTCATGACATCATGTATGAAAAAATAAATGGTGCATTTAAAAAAGGAATTATTGAATCTAAAAAAGAAAGAGAGTGTTACAGAAGTATAGCAGACAATATGTTTTTAGAAGGTATGAAATCTGCTCAACCACCTGTATCAACATGGAAAATACAATCTGCATATAGAGCAGTAAGATTGTTTGGTCGTTGGGCAATTAATAGTTCAGCACCTAGAAAAGGTATCTAAATATGTGGGAAACAATATTAGAAATGACTGATGACCGCTTGTGGATTTACACAGGTATTGTTGGAGCATTGTTTGGTGCTGCTTTTTTAGCATACTTTAAAGATACTACGTTAGGACTTTGGTGTTATTCTAAATTTGATTCATTCTTAGATATCATAGTTTATTATTTTGGTTGGACATGGTTTGAACAACAAGATGATGCATGGCGCAGAAGATATCCAATGATTACAAAAAAGATAGATGAATTAGAATCGGAGATTCAGAAGTTAAATAAAAAAGTTAGGAAGGGGTAATGACATGGCTGTTGCAAAAGACATTGAGTTAGATGTTGAAATTCTTAAAAAAGAAGTCAATGATATGAAAGTAATTCATGGTCGATTAGATACTGCTATTACAAAGATAACAGATGTATCTAACTGTATTAATCGCATGTTGGCAGTTCACGAAGAAAAGATATCCCAACAAGAAGAACAAACTAGCAGACAACAAAATGTATTTTCAGAAGATATAAGAGATTTACATTCCAGAATCACTACTAGCCAGAAAGAATTGACTACTTTAATGACAAAACAACATTATGAAGCAGAAAGTGAAATAAGAAGATTAAGAGAAGATGTTACATCTAGGGTGGGAGTTCTAGAAAGGTGGAAATATCTGATTATTGGGGGTTCTATAGTCTTAGGATTCATTACTTCATCATATATGAAACATTTTATGTAAATCCCTTGACAAATCCTGTCTGTTGTGTTAGTATAGACACAATGTATTATATTGACCAAAAATATCTATTGTTAGTATCATCACAATTAAAGCAATTTAAGAAAAAGTCAGATGGACTTTATAACTTTCGTTGCCCTTACTGTGGCGATTCTCAAAAATCTCAAACTAAAGCTAGAGGTTTCATGTTTCGTAAAGAAAACACAATGATATATAAGTGTCATAATTGTGGAGTTGGGGCTAGTTTTAAGAATTTTTTAGGACAAGTTGACTCTAAAATTAGTAATGAATATATACTAGAAAGGTACAAGAAAAAAGAGTTTGAACCTGACATGAGTCAGTTTAAAAAACCTAAATTTTTGAAAAAAGATTCATCACTGAAATCTATTATCAAAATATCAAAATTGGAGCATACACACCCTGTAAAGAAATTTGTAGAGAAAAGACAGATACCAAGTCATACTCACCACGAATTGTTCTTTGCTCCAAAATTTTATGAATGGGTTAATTCTTTAGTACCAAATAAGTTCTCTAGTCTAGGTGGTGACCACCCAAGATTAGTGATACCATTTTTTAATGAACAAGGTAAAATGTTTGCTTTTCAAGGAAGAGCATTTGGGAAAGAGATTCCTAAATACATAACTATAATACTGGATTCAGAGAGAGATAAGATTTATGGTCTTAATAATGTAGATTGGAATAAAAAAGTCTATGTTGTTGAAGGCCCGATTGACAGTTTGTTTTTAGAAAATTGTATTGCAACAGCTCAATCAGATTTAAGAATTAGAAATAAAAAAGATAATATAATTCTTATCCCTGATAATGAACCTCGTAATCATGAGATAGTAAAACAGATTGGTAAATTTATAGATGATGGTTACTCTGTAGTCTTATGGCCAGAGTATGTAAAAGAAAAAGATATTAATGAAATGGTAATCTCTGGTAGAACAATGACAGAGATAAAAACAATTATAAATGAACATGTGTATTCTGGCATTGAAGCCAAAACACAATTTGTTTTTTGGAAAAAGGTAGAATTAAAAAATGAAAAAAACATATCTCGGAATCAGTATAGAAACAGATAAAGACAAATTACTTTCGAAACAAGCAGCTAAATTATTAAAAGACTATTATTGTATAGATGGTGAAGATTCACCACAGATGGCATTTGCTCGGGCGGCAAGAGCATACTGTTATGATGATATGAAACTAGCTCAAAGAATTTACAATTATGTTTCTAATAAATGGTTTATGTTTGCATCACCTGTATTATCAAATGCACCTAAACCAAATGGTAAAGTAAAGGCATTGCCGATATCATGTTTTCTATCCTATGTACCTGATACTCTCGAAGGTTTAATTGAACATACTTCTGAATTAAGATGGTTGTCAGTTAAAGGTGGGGGTGTTGGTGGACATTGGTCAGATGTTCGCTCAGTATCAGATATCGCACCAGGCCCCATTCCTTTCCTACATACAGTGGATGCAGATATGACTGCATATCGACAGGGGAAGACCAGAAAAGGGTCATATGCCGCCTATATGGATGTGTCACACCCTGATATCATGGAGTTCTTAACTATGAGGATACCAACAGGAGATGTAGGTAGAAAATGTCTTAATATACACCATGCTGTCAATGTGACAGATGAATTTATGACTGCAGTTGAAGATGATGAAGACTGGAATTTACAAGACCCAAATGAAGAAGAAGTAAGAGAAACATATAAGGCTCGTAAAATTTGGGAAACTATCTTAGAAACAAGATTTAGAACAGGTGAACCATATATCAACTTTATTGATACTGCAAATCGTTACTTACCTAAGACAATGAAGAAAAAAGGATTGAGAATTCATGGTTCAAATTTATGTAATGAAATTCATCTTCCTACTAATGAAGAAAGAACAGCAGTTTGTTGTCTATCATCTTTAAATTTAGAGTTGTATGATGAATGGAAAGATACAGATATTGTAAAAGATTTAATTACATTCTTAGACAATGTGTTACAATTTTTTATTGACAATGCTGGTGATGAAATTAAACGTGCAAGATATTCTGCAACACAAGAAAGGTCTTTAGGATTGGGTGCAATGGGATTACATTCTTTATATCAAAAAAATAGAATGCCATTTGATTCTCTCCAAGCAAAGACATTAAACGAAGAAATATTTAAAAAAATAAAAGAGGATGCAGTAGAACAAACAAAAATACTTGGTAAAGAAAAAGGTGAAGCACCTGACATGAAAGGTACAGGAAAAAGAAATGCACATCTACTTGCCATTGCTCCAAATGCAAACAGTTCTATGATTACAGGATGTTCGCCTTCAATTGAACCACATAAGGCAAATGCTTATACACATAGAACAAGAGCAGGGTCACATTTAATTAAGAATAGATATTTAAAACAAGAGCTAAAAAAGATAAATCAAGATACACCAGAAGTGTGGACATCAATCATTACTAATGGTGGTTCTGTTCAACATCTAGATTTTATAAATGATAGTATAAAGGAAGTTTTTAAGACTGCAATAGAGATTAACCAAAGAGTTATAATAGAACAAGGTGGTGACAGACAAAAATACTTATGTCAAGGTCAATCACTTAATATATTTTTCCCAGCAGGAGCTTCAAAAAACTATTTACATGATGTACATATGAAGGCATGGAAAGAAGAATGTAAAGGGTTGTATTATTTAAGGACAGAAACTTCTCATAGAGCTGAGAATGTTGCTGAAAAAGTTAAGTTGGATAAATTAAAAGATTACTCAGAAGTAGAACAGTCAGAAGAAGACTGTGAAGCTTGTCAAGGTTAAAGGAGAAAATAATGGAAGTACAAATTTATACAAAAACAGATTGTCCGTTTTGTGTCCAAACAAAACAATGGTTCAAAGAATTTAATATAGATGTTATTGAACATTGTATGGATGTAGAGGAAGATAGATTATCATTCTTTCAAAGAATAAACCACAACCAAGAACAGTTAGGTGAGAAATTGCCACAAATTAATACTGTACCACAAATTTATATAGATGGTAGTCGTATTGGTGGATATGCCGAGCTGCTTAAAAAACAAGAAACAATTTTAAAAGGCAGAGGTGGTTCTCTTACTAAGTTATCAGAAACTTATAAACCATTCTTTTATCCATTTGCTGTTGATTTAACTATCAAACATGAGAAGGCACATTGGATTGAAGATGAAGTTGATTTAGCAGAAGATGTTACAGATTGGAAATTAAATAAAATTAGTGTAGTAGAAAAAAATTACATTACTAACATACTAAGATTATTCACACAGTCAGATGTTGCAGTTGGTCAAAACTATTATGACCAGTTCATTCCTAAATTTAAGAACAACGAGATTCGTAATATGTTAGGTTCATTTGCTAGTCGTGAAGGTGTACATCAAAGAGCCTATGCATTACTGAATGATACATTAGGATTACCAGATAGTGAGTATCATGCATTCTTAGAATATAAAGAAATGGCAGACAAACTTGAATTTATGCAGAAGTCAGATAACTCTACACAAAGAGGTCTTGCACTTGCAGTAGCAAAATCTGTATTCAATGAGGGTGTGGCATTATTTGCTTCATTCGTTATGTTACTCAACTTTCAAAGATTTGGTAAAATGAAAGGAATGGGTAAAGTAGTAGAGTGGTCTATTCGTGATGAATCTATGCATGTAGAGGGCAACTCATACTTATTTAAATCATTCTGTGCAGAACATCCTAAAATTGTAGATGATGAATTTAAAAAAGAAATCTATTTAATGGCATCAGAAATTGTAAAACTAGAAGATAAATTTATTGACTTAGCATATAGTCTAGGTGACATAGAAGGTTTATCAGCTGCAGATGTTAAAAAATATATTAGATATATAACAGATAGAAGACTATTACAATTAGGATTAAAAACTACATTCAAAGTAAAAGAAAATCCATTGTCTTGGTTAGAATGGGTATTAAATGGAGCAGACCACACCAACTTCTTTGAGAATCGTGTAACTGAATATGAAGTTGCTGGATTAACAGGTGATTGGGATTCTGCCTACAAACAATAAGGATATTTATGGCAATTAAAGAAATAGTGTGTGAATCGTGCGAAGCATCATTCACAATAGAATATGAATTATTAGATACACATTACTTAGTAAAGTTTTGTCCGTTTTGTTCGGATGAACTAGACCAAGAATTTGTGATATCAGAAATACATGATGACGAACCCTATGACATTTAAATTTAAACCAGTAATAATTAAAAATGCATGTTCAAAAACATATCTAGATATGTTTAGGCATATGATACCCAACGAAGAACTTTGGGATAATAGTTCATCAGAAGTAGATTTATCTAACTATGAAAAGATTAATCTAAGAAAATTAAACATTACCACTCAAGGTCACTTTGATAATCCTCTACTTGCTGGAATTGCAATAGGATTGATGTCACAGATATATGATGCTGGTGGTAAAGAATATTTTGCACCACAAATGCATTTCTGTGGTTTAAGTATAAAAGATAAAACAACACCAACAAACTTTCATACAGACCAATGGGGTGAGGGTAGACTTAAAGTTTTAGGGCTACTAAATTCAGATTGGGATTCTAAAACGGATGGTGGTGGATTTATATGTGATGGTGTAAAATATGCATTAGAACCCACAGACTTTTTAATCTTTGATTCAAATCAAACACATTCAAATGATTTAATAACTTCTGATAAAGATAGATTTGCAATAGATTTTATGTTACAAGCAACCAAAACAGCAGTAGGACAAACCTAATTATGAAAACAGCAAGTGCGAAAGCAAAAGGAAGGAAACTTCAACAATGGATGAGAACTCTATTGATTGAAAAATTAGATGTACACCCAGAGGATATTGAATCAAGAAGTATGGGTGCTGGTGGTGAAGACTTAATCATGGCAAGAGCTGCCAGAGCAAAGTTTCCATTATCAATAGAATGCAAAAATCAAGAAGCAGTGAATGTTTGGAAGTCTTATGAACAAGCTGCAGAAAATTCTGGTAAATATGAACCTGTGGTAGTAATCAAAAGAAACAAGTCAAAACCTTTAGTAGTTATTGATGCTGAATATTTTGTTTCTTTGTTTGATAAATAGTAGAGTATGAAATTATTTTTACAAATATTAACTGAGTTTGGATTACCTGTTGCAACTGCAGTAGTAATGGGAATATTTATTTACTTAATTTTAAAATACATTTTAGAATCAGTTGTTGGTCAAGTTAAAACTATGCACAGTATCATTATGGCTCTAGACAATAGAGTTAAGTCTATGAATAATGATATGATAAAATTAGATTTACTTATATCACACTCTTTAAATTTAAAACCAGATGAAGAAAGAATATCAAGAGCAGATGGTAAGAAAGATGCGAGGCGTGACTAATGCAAAATTCTTGGATAATTGATTTATTAAACCAATATGGATTTGCTACAGTAGCTGCAATCGGCATGGGATGGTTTATATATTTCATATACAAATATGTTACAACAGAAATTAAAGTAAAACTTGGTGAAATGAATGCAGTCCTTATTGCACTTATAGATAGAATTAGAATGTTGGATAATGATATCATCAGATTAAGAAGTAAAGTTAACACAGTCCTTGAACTAAGAGAAAAAGACAAAAAACCTACCTCAAAAAAGTAAACTAATAAGTCAATTCTTATAAATACATGTATGATAACACTACAATTTCAAAAATTAGTGTTAGTATCCTTTCTATTATGTGTTTTTTTGACTAATACTAGCACAGCAAGTGACTTAACTCACAAGTTTGGTAATCCATCTTTCAGTAAAGAAGGTTATTCCCAACATGCGTTATCAATAGAACAATTACAATACACTAGAGAGAATGATAGAGTAAAAGATATAAAGTCTGCTATATCACAAGCTGAAAGAGATGAGAAGAATAAAACAATCAATAAATTTATTGCCAATGTGGAAAGTCGCATTTATGCAAACCTGTCTAAACAATTAGTAGATAATATGTTTGGAACAAGTTGTACATCTAATTGTGCAACAAGTGGAACAGCAAATGTAGAAGGTTCTACAATTTACTGGGTCAAAGATTCATCAACAGATATTATAAGTTTAACAATAACAGACCCAACAGGAACAGTATCAACATTATCTGTGCCAGTTGGAGATTTTACTTTTTAGGATATGTATGAATGATGCGTTATATTTTACTAACAATAATTGGTCTGATAATTTTATCAGGTTGTGCTTCAACCAACGGTAACTATTCTGAATTTTCAGAAAAACCTTTTATAGAATCACCTGCTACATCAGAATTATTATATGCATTACCAAACTTAGACCAACCTAAAATAACTATTGCTGTTTACAGTTTCCCAGATAGAACTGGACAAAGAAAACCTAGTGAAAAATTTTCACAATTAAGTACAGCAATTACACAGGGGCCAGAAAACTATTTAATTTCTGCACTTAAAATGGTAAGTGGTGGAGATTGGTTTACCGTAGTAGAAAGAGCAGGACTGGCAAGTCTCATAAAAGAAAGACAGTTGATTCGTTCTACAAGAGATTTATATGATGGAGAACAGAAAGCACAAAATGTATTAAAACCATTATTGTTTGCTGGACTCATTATAGAGGGTGGAGTCGTTAGTTACGATTCTAATGTAACAAGTGGGGGAGATGGTGCAAGAGTATTTGGTATAGGTATTTCAAAACAATATCGTACCGACCAAGTAACTGTTGCAATGAGAGTAATTGCAGTACAGACAGGTGAGGTTTTAATGACTGTATCTGTAACAAAAACTATAGCAAGTCATCAGTCTAGTGGAGATGTTCTTAGATTTTTTGATATGAGGACTAAGGCATTAGAAATAGAATCTGGTGCAGCTGTAAATGAACCAACTGACTATGCAATCCGTTCTGCAATAGAGTTTGCAGTTTTGCAAATGGTAGAGAAGGGAGAAAGACAAGGGTTCTGGAAGTATAAAACACAGGAGAAAAAATGAAAATAATAATCATACATATTATGTTGATGTTTATTTCGTTATCGGTTTTTGCAAATGATATTTATATTACACAGTCTGGTGCTACATTAGATTTAGATGTAACACAAGATGGTCAAAACAACACAGTTGGTAGTGCGAGTACACCTTCTAGTGTCATTGGTGCAACAACAAACTTGGCAATAACACAAGTTGGTAATTCCAATGTTATGACCTTTGATGTTAATGGTGCAACCTACACAGGTACATTTTCTGTAACAGGTAGTTCAAACAATATAGACTTTAATTGTGACAGTGGTGGAAGTAATTCATCATGTGCTACGGCGACTGCTTCTGTTGTTTGGGTAGGTTCAAGTAACGACATTGATATAGACATAGGTGAAACGGCTTCTGCAAGTACAGCAACAGTTAATATAACAGGTGCAAGTGGAAGTGATAGTAACACAGTCTTAGGTACAGTAGATGGTAACTCTGCAATCTTAACATTATCTATCAACGGAGATACAAATAATTTCTTAGTTGATATTAATGGTAATGGTGACAGTATTGGTCATACCTATATACATACTCATACAGGTGGTATTGCTGATGTAGATATAACTCAAAGTGGTATCTATGATAACATGGTTACAATAACAACATCTGGTGATAACCACGATATAGATATAACACAAACAGACTAGGAGAAAGCAATTGGAAAAAATAATAAAATTATTAAAAAGTAATATTGTAATAATACCTATTATTGTTGCCGTTCTCGGTACAACATTTACAACACTAAGGTTTGTTATCAATCTTACTGAAACAGTAGATAGTAATAGAGTTCAAATTCAACAATTAGTAGAAAAAAATGAACAACTCAATAAAGACTTAACAAACATGACTAATAAACAAGCAGAATTATCAGCTGCATATCGTATGGGTGAAGACTTATACAGAATTCTTGCAGACCAAGTAAGGGAACAATCTTATGACATTAAAGACCTTAACAGGTAGTATCTTTTTACTACTAATACTTTCATCTAACGTACATGCTCGTAATGACTATCTTAATGATGGTTTCTATACTTGTAGACAAGGTGATGTAAGAGTTGAATTAGGTTATACTGATAGAACTAGTCCTTATTCATCTGTATATCCAAATAATTCAAATAACAACTACAATAATCATAATGATAGTTATGACCGTTCTGCTCGTATAAGTTACACATGGTTTTTAGGTTCAAATTGTACTGATGAAAATCAAGCAATCATAACAGAAAACATGATGTTAAAACAACAAATAGAACTAATGAAAGTATGCAGAAGATATGGTGGCAGAGAATTACCACCACAGTTTGCAATGCTTGAAAAAAAATGTAAGGGTATTACAAAAGATAATAATATGCGACCTAACCCTAAAGGTAAAACTGAAAAAAGTTTATATGATGAAATGATAGATGATTATAAAAAGAAAAACCCAGACAGTTTAATCAATAAAAAAGGTAGTAAATATGGAAACTCAGAAAAGTTTGAATTTACTGGTGAAGAAGGTATTAAACAAGAAAGGATTGAAACTCTTATTGAATTAAAAGAAACAATGGATTAAAATGAAAAAGTTTTTTATTATGATGATGTTACTGAGTACGAATGCTCTAGGTGGAGTAATCGGTGATGTAATATTGCAAGAAGGTGAAAGTGTTGTAGAAAGAAAAGAGGGAGATGAATTTTCTGCAAAAATAGATTTAGATATATTTTCTTATGATACAGTTAAGACAGGTAAAGGTAAAACTGCTATAGAATTTATAGATGAAACTAGAGTAGATGTTACTCAACATTCTAAATTAATTATTGATGAATTTATTTATGACCCAAATACAAAAACAGGTGTCTTATCTTTAAAGGCATCTTTGGGTACAATAAGATATGCATCAGGTCAGATTGCAAAAAATTCAAAACAAAATGTAAAGATAGAAACACCAACTGCAACGATTGGTGTTCGTGGAACAGACTTTACAATGACCATAGATGAAACAGGTAGTTCTACAATTATTTTATTACCATCATGTGATACAAATGGAAATTGTTATGTAGGTGAGATTGATGTAACATCAGATGCTGGACAAGTTATATTGAACCAAGCATTTCAAGCTACAGTTGTAGATACACCATCAAGTAATCCAATGAAACCAGTTATATTAGATATAGATGAAGAATTGATTGGCAACTTATTAATTATATCTAAACCAAAAGAAATAGCAAAACAACAAAGTAAAGAAGATTATGTAAATATTGCAAATGCATTAGATATAGATTTTTTAGAATTTGATGATTTAGAAGTAGACTACTTAGAAGAAGAAACAGAAAACTGGGTAACAGGATTAGACATAGATTTTTTAGAACAAAACTTCTTAGTAAATATATTAGACCAAATCAATGCTGAATTAGCTAAGTCAATGAGAAGTGAATTTGACAAAGGTCGTGATGGTATAAGATTAGGTAAAGACCCTGAAACAGGTATTGTATTATTAGATGAAGACCCACAATGGGTATGGAGTAGAGAAGATGGTCAAGGAAATTATATTGAGTTAAGACTTAACAAAGAATATGGTTACATCTTAAATATTACACAACAGGATTTTGAAATTATAGACTATGAATTAGGGGGAGTAGAAAATGCAATTAAAATTTATCAAGCTCAGTAGTCTATTTCTATTATTGTTTAGTGTAAATGTTTTTGCAACTGATACTGCTTTAATTTTACATTCAAATTTTCAAGACGCTCACACAAATGTTAAAGCACAATTAGAAGAAGATGGTTACACAGTAACACTATCAACATCAGGTTCTGTACCAGAAAATTTAATTAATAATTATGATGTGGTATTTGATTTAAAATTTAATAACAATATAGGTGGTAATGGTAAAACAAGATATGCAGCTTTTGTAAATGCTGGTGGTATACTTACTCTTGTAGGTGAGAATGATGTTAGTTTTTCAAATGATAATAATACTATAGAGGCATTTATAAACAATACTCTAAGTGCTACAATAGCTATTCAAGGAACGACAGGTGGTGGTAATTGTGGTAATGGTTGTAACATGACACAAACAAATACATCAGCAGGAGTTTCAAATTATAGTAGTGTTGGAGTTTATCCTTATGGTGCTTATTTTACAGGTAATGGTACATGGGTTGTTAAAAGTACAAGTGGAAAAATATTATGGATGAAGTGGTCAGGTAGTCAATTGCCAAGTGGATATACAGGTGCAGTTTATGTTACCTTTGACATAAATCAATTTACATCAAGTTATGACAATGCTAGTACAGATGAATTTATCGGAGAGTTATATGCTACATCAACACCACAATCTGCAATATCTTCTTCACAAACAACAATAGTTAATACAACCAAAGCAAAAACAGGTAATGGTGTTTACATTAATCAAAGTGGTGGTAGTCTAGATTTAGACATAGTACAAGATGGAGATAACAATTTAATTATAGGAACAGACTTAACAAGTAATGCTACAATTACAGGTAATAGTAACACAGTATCTATTACTCAAAATAATGATAACAATGTTTTAGGTCTTGACTTAAATGGTAATAGCAACAATCTTACGATTTTACAAAACAAAGACCAAAGAGCATTAATAGACATAGTAGGTAATTCAAACACATTAACACTTGACCAGTTACATTTACTAAATGTTGGTGACCACTTTACATCTTTAAATATTGCCGGCAGTAGTAATAATTTAAACCTCGACCAAAAAGAGTCAGGTGATAAGACTATGTTTTTAGATATAGACAGTAGTAATAATGTAACAGTATTACAAGAAGGCACAGGTGACCACTTTTTAGATTTAAACATAACAGATAATCACACAGTAAATGTAACACAAGATGGCACAGGTGACCATAGTGCCACAATAGGTTTGACTGGTAACACATCAACACTAAATTTAACACAAGATAGTTCTACTGACCAAAATTATCATCTACAACAAAATTGTGTAGCTTCTTCTTGTAGTGCAACAGTAACACAAAACTAATGAAAAGATTTATAACACATTGGACATTTGCCTTTATAACTTTAATCGCTATAACTTATATTGGTTTACAAGACCCATTTGTCAAAGAGATACTAAGACTCAAATCATTTGATATTCTCATACAACAAGAACAGATAGAAAAATCACAAGACATTGGTGTTGTCACGATTGATGAAAAATCTATTGAGAAGTATGGACAATGGCCTTGGAAAAGAGATGTACTTGCACAAATCATAACTGATTTAAGACAAGCAGGTGTTGGTATTATTATGATACCTATTTTATTTTCAGAAGAAGATAGACTCGGTGGTGATGATGCATTCGCAAAAGTACTTAAAAATAATGGAGTAGTCATTGCACAAGTTGGAACATCAGGGGTAGATAGAAATGCTGTTGATAGAGGAGTCGCAAGAGTAGGAAATCCTTTTCCATATCTCTTTGAATGGGAAGGTATGTTAGGCCCGATTAAGAAACTAGGTGAGAGTGCAGATGGTGTAGGAGTAATTAATACTGCACCAGAGATAGATGGTGTCGTGAGAAGAATACCATTGATAATGAAGATAGAAAGAATCTTAGGTATAAGTGGTGGATTAAGTTATGGACAAATATCTAATGTAGTAGAAGATAAAACTTATCCTACAATGGCAATAGAAGTTATTAGAGTTGCAACAGGAGCTCCAAGTTATCAAATCAAATCTGGTGAAGGTGGAATTATTGCAGTAAGAGTGCCAGGTTATCCTATCATATACACAGACCCAAATGCTAGAGTGTGGTTACATTGGAACAAAGAGTTTGAAACCATATCTGCATCTGAAAGTGATTTTTCAAAGTTCGAAGGTCGTAGTGTAATTATTGGAACTACTGCTGAAGGTTTGGGTAGTATTATTGCAACACCAGTTGGTGAAAAATATGATTACGAATTATCTGCATCCACATTACAAACTGTTTTAGATGGTAAACAAATTAATCGTTATGATATAAGTTTGTTTGTTGAATTGGTTGTATCAGTTTTATTGGGTATCTTAGTTATATTGATTGCAAGATTTACACCATATTGGTTTGTTGGAACAAGTATGATAGTATTGTATGTTGCTAGTTTGGCAATTGCTTGTTATCTTTTCAATAAATATTTAATACTATCTGATATCAGTTGGATAATAATTGTAATTACTATTGTTGGTATGCACAGTATATTTAACAGATTTATTTTAGAGTTTAAATTAAAACAACAAATAAGAAAACAATTTGAAACTTACCTAGACCCAAGACAAGTTGCCATATTACAGAAAGACCCAAGTAAATTAAAACTTGGTGGTGATAGAAAAGAGATGAGTTTTCTATTCATGGACATTGTAGGATTTACGCCAATATCAGAATACTACAAAAACAAAGATGACCCAGAGGGATTAGTTGAAGTCATTAATGATTACTTAAATCGTATGACTAAGATTGTTTTAGATAATGGTGGAACAGTTGATAAGTACATGGGAGATTGTATTATGGCATTTTGGAATGCACCACTTGATTGTGAAGACCATGCCGAGATGGCAGTCAAGACTGCTATTGAATGTGCAGAGGAAACAGAAAGACTAAAAGAAGATTTTAAAAAGAAAGGACTACCTGATATTAATATAGGTTCTGGTGTTAATACAGGCACATGCATAGTTGGTAATATGGGTAGTGACACAAGGTTCGATTATTCAGTTATTGGAGATGCAGTCAATCTGGCAGCTAGACTAGAGGCAACCACTAGGAACTACAAAGAAGAAGATGGTGGTATCGTATCTACCCTATATTCATCTCACACCATGAAGCAGTTAAAAACCATCAAATCAGTAGAAGTAGACAAAATCAAGGTAAAAGGTAAGGAAGAATTGGTTACAATCTACAAACCCCTCTAAATTAATTTACTTTTCTTAATAAAATCAATAACTTATACCCTTGACAAACCATGTCTGGGCCTAGTATAATGGTTACATAAGATAAACAATAGAGAGGTACGAGATGAAATCAGTAAAACCGGCAAGTTCTTTAGAAGAGGGCGCTAAATATATGATAGAAGCAATGGTAGACGACTATAATGATGTAGGATACACTACAAAAAAAGTTGACACACCAGACAACTACAAAGTAACAGAGGGTAGAAAATATATGAAAGTTATCAGAGAAAATTCTGTTACTGCATTTATCGCTAAAGAAGATTTCAAACATTTCAAGAAAGGTGATGTACTAAAAGCATCAAGTTGGAATGCTCCAGCACTAAACAGGGCTAGAGGGAACATATTTGATGGTATGTACCCAATAGAATGGACAGGTCCACTATATTTAAATTAGGGGTTGACAAAACATGTTTGATGCTGTTATAATGGTTACATAAGATAAACAATGAGAAGAGAGGAAATATGAACAAAACACTAATAAATGAAATGAAGAAACTAGACAATTCAGAGTTGAATGATGTTATGGATATGGCTCGTGAGTTGATGGTCATGAATGGTAAGATGACATTTAAACCAGGTATGAAGGTTTTCATGGTACAAAAAACTAAGAAAACACCAGGTACAGTAAGAAGGGTTTTACAAAAGAATGTTGTAGTTGATATGGATAATGGTAGGTCATACAGAGTTCCAATGTCAATGTTGGAGGCTGCGTAATGGGAGCTGTAAAAAAGATGTATATGGATGAGGCGGATAATATCTTATCAGTCACCGCCAATAAATTAATAAATGGCGAATTTTCAGAAGATGATGCACTACAAGTTTTAGAGAAGAATCTAGAAACATTGTCAGTAATAGGATTAGAAGATAAGTATGATGCACTGGCAGTCATATATCAAATGACAGACCAGTTATATAAAGATATTAACGGATAATAGAAAAAGGATAACACAATGGCAGATATTAAATTATTAAGACTTACTACAGGTGAAGATGTTGTAGCAGAAATAACATTTTCAGATGACAAGATTACTACAATCAAAAAACCTTTTGTATTGATACCAATGGGTCAGAACCCGGGTGCAAGTCAAGAGAGTAAATTATACTTTTCACCATTTATACCATTCGCTGAGAATGAAGAATTTAATATTAAAGAAGAAAATA
>ENA-OSJC01000819-OSJC01000819.1-marine-metagenome-genome-assembly--contig:-NODE-819-length-28410-cov-8.152896_pt1 | contig 28410 bp, 10 predicted proteins | sample MGYA00237885_ERZ534234 | MGnify/ENA primary metagenome ERZ534234 (study PRJEB26413, sample SAMN06343907) | marine metagenome | isolation source: coastal waters | place: Atlantic Ocean: West Antarctic... | reverse complement strand
AAAGAGGGCCACTGCCCGTTGGAGCGGCAGGGCCGAGAACGAAGATTGGCGTGTGAAACTGACAGTACCAACAAATGGTGCGGCACTGAATGATTTTTTTGATTTTGAGAATAATCCACTGATGCAACCGTTGGCAGGAATTAACGGAATGTTCTGGCCCCTAACACCATCTATGGTGATACAGCATTCGGCCAATTACAACGCACTGGCACAGACACACAGCAACTATCCATTCCAGGCTTACCAGAACTCGCAGGTGGACTCGCTGAACATCATTGGGGAGTTTCCTGTACAGAATCAGGATGATGCCAAGCACTGGGTAGCAACAGTGAACTTCCTGAGGACAGCTACCAAGATGTTCTTTGGATCAGATCAGGACAAGTTGAAAGGCAATCCACCACCGATACTGCACCTATCAGGATATGGTGATCACATGTTCCAGAAAGTACCTGTGGTGCTGAACTCTTTCAACGTTGAGCTTAGGGCAGGCATAGACTACATCTCTACTAGACAGAATGAATCAGGTTACACAACTGCCAGAACGAGGGAACGTATGGGATTACCGGAATTAGAAAAAAACCAAACATGGGCGCCAACACTGTCAAACATATCAGTGCTGGTGACACCGATCTACTCTAGAGAAAGTATTAAAAACTTCTCCATGAAGAAATTCGTGAACGGACAGCTGAACGGACAGGGTGACAACGAGGTAGGATTTATCTAATGGCCAAGTATTCATCAACATCACCGTACTTCTCTACACCACAGAATGAGATCAACCTAGAGACATTCGTACCAAGGACAATCACGGCAGAACAAGATGACCAAAGCTACACGATAGAGAGGACATACGCATACAGGCCAGACCTACTGGCATACGATTTATATGGTTCACCGAGACTGTGGTGGGTTTTCGCACAGAGGAATCCAGACCAGATAGAAGATCCCATTTATGATTTCAAACCGGGAGTGACCATACAGTTACCTAAACCTGGCAATGTATCCAGTGACCTAGGAATATAACATGGCTTTTGAAAATGTTCAAAAGAACAAATTAGAACTACCCAACCCACTACACAAGTACGCCTCCTACAACGTGCTGTTCACACTGTCAAGCGTGACAGAGGATTCGATCAGAACAGGAAGGTATCTCACAGATCCAAGCCTCACAGATGTGATAGCCAGGAGCAGTGGAATAGGACCAACAGGATCTGCCGAGGGATATCGAACAAGGGAAAGGAATAGGGCACAGTCCGCCTTTGACCAAGGTCCAAGCATCAGGACAGACATGCGTCTAGAGGAGATAAAACAGGAATACGGAAAATACACAAACAGCATCAAGATACTTGATTACCATCATGACCTGTTCATAGAGAACGTCAACATGCTGTCCACGATATCACCCAATGCAGAAAGGAACATGTCCAACTTCACCAAGATGGAATTCGAGATACACGAACCCTTTGGGATAACATTCATAGAGAAGGTCAGGGCCGCCACTTTCCTCGCTGGGTACAATGACTACCAGGACGCACCACTATTGCTGACCATGGAGTTCAGGGGATTTGATGAGAACGGCAAGGTACTCAAAGGTGGCACAACAGAGACCAGGAAGGTGCCCATCCTGATTGCCAAGGTGGACTTTGATGTCAACGAGGGCGGGGCCAGATACAACATAATCGCGGTGCCCTATGCAGACATGGGTTTTGATGACAGGTTCAAGGTGCTGAGGACCAGAGTAGAACTGACTTCTCCATCGGACAACTTCCCCATATGGAAGAGGAAAATGGAGGAAGGTTTGGAAAAACAGATGCAAAATGAGATAGACGAAAAAGTCAGGGAATACACCGACACCTACAAGTTCGAGGTTCACCCAGATCTTTTCACGAAAGCAAAAAACTTTGCCTATAGCGATTCGCATGTGTATTCCGAGTCCACGGTAAAGGAAGAACTCAGGAAAGACCTGCAACTAGTAAAGGATGTCAATCCTAATGAAGTGGACATAGGAGGAGCCGATATCGGTGCCAACCCCACCAGGGCGAACAACACCACACAGTATGCGGACTCCGGCACCACGGTGACCAAGGCATTCGAGGACTGGTTGCGTAATCATCCTGGCTTCTTTGACATAGCGGAGGACTTCTGGAGAGCATACCTGACCATGGCCGGACTAGGCCCCTTCAGCGAGGACACAACTACGAGATTCAAGCAGATCCAAGCAATCCTTTCCAATGAGAAATTAGTTAGAGACACATTACTGGAACATCAGTTCTTACCTTGGTTCAAGATCAAGTCAACGACTTTCACTGACACAAGCAAACAAGACGGAATCACCAAGATGCACCCCAAGACTATAACGTACAGGGCCATCCCCTACCAGATCCATGTGTTGAAGTTGCTGGCGACAGGACTCAGCATTGGAACGATAAACTGGTCCAAGTTTGTCAGGAAGAACTATGACTACATCTACACAGGCGACAACGTGGACGTGCAGGGACTGAGGATCAACTACAAGACGGCCTACTACATGAGAAACGTCAGAGGAGACGATAAAAATGAAAACGAGACAGGGCTCAACAAAATAGTTAAACGTGCCTTCAATCAGGTGTTTGGTTCAGAAACAGATCCTGAACCATTGTTGCCACTGCGTTCGTATCCATCAAACATCAAGGGAAGATCCACAGTGGAGAACTTCAAGTCCAATGGTAACAAATCACAGGAATTCTTTGACTACCTGACCAATCCTGAAGCAGACATGATGAGGATAGAATTGGACATACTGGGTGACCCACACTACATATGTCAGGATGTGCTGGCCGCACTGAAGTTGAAAGATGCGGGAGGAAATGGGGCCATTGGAAAGACTGTGACAACAGAAACAGTAATCAAAACAAGATCCGATTTCGATGAGGAACAGTTCGGCTGTTTCAACGCTGACCAATACATGCCTCTGATCAATCTCAGGTACAGGCTACCCACTGACCCAAAGGAAAACGAGGGAACAATGTTCAACAACGGTGAGACCCAACAGGACAATGTGTTCTTCAACGGGGTGTACCAGGTGGTAAGGGTGGACTCAAAATTTGATCAGGGACAGTTCCTACAGACACTGACCTGTGTGAGGATGAACAACCAGCAGGGTGAAGGCCTTGCACCACAGGTGATAAGTTCCACAGTGAAAAAGTACAGCAAAGTGAAAAAAGACAACGGGTATAATGAAAAAGCAGAAGATTTAAAGAAGAAGAAAAATTATGACAAATCGTTGGTAGAGGATTTAATTTCAGGCAACTTGGAAACATAGGATAAATTAAAGTATGGGTTACAAAGACCAAAGAGGATTTACAGATTCACATGACAACCAGAAAAGCTTCAATGAGAAGTTTATTGACAGCGATTCGGGCCCGTACATGGCCACAGTCAAGTACACCAAGGATCCACTGAGGATGGGACGGTTGGGAGTCAACATACCTGCACTCTCACACACCACAAAACCCACATCGGAACAGATCACATGGTGTCAGTACCTGTCACCGTTCTACGGTGTCAAGTCTTTGAGGAGTGTCAAACCAGGATATCCCTACGATTACCAATCCAGTCAGACCAGTTACGGCATGTGGGCAGTACCACCTGACATAGACACCACGGTGTTGGTGATATTCGCCAAGGGTGATGCAGGAGCTCCGACGGCCTTTTGGATGGGTTGTGTACAGGAACCCCTGACCAACCAACAGATACCAGGACATGGTTCATCGGAAAAAACAGCATTAAGTGGCAACGAAGCCGGTGGGTATGATGACTTTGGCTCCAACAGCAAGGAAGACCTATACGGAACAGATATTTTACCCGCAGGTGAGAAGAACAGGCAGACTAGTGATAAAGGAACCAATAGAGCTTTGGAAGACCAGAAGTTTCCAGTAAACGAAAGGCTGGCTGATGAGCTAATGAAACAAGGTCTTGTGCAAGACAACATCAGGGGAACAACATCAAGTTCGGCACGTAGAGAATCTCCCAGTGCTGTGTTTGGCATAAGCACCCCGGGACGTATTAGGTCAGATTCACAATCACTGCCTATAGGACTTGACGGTACATCGGTCAGGACAGACAGGGATCATGGACACAGTTTCGTCATGGACGATGGTGCGGAAAATGGCACGAACCAACTGACGAGATTGAGGACGGCCTCTGGACACCAGTTGCTGATGCATGACACGGACGGCATAGTTTACATTGCCAATGGTTCGGGTAACGCATGGATAGAGATGAACCGAGATGGCAAGATAGATCTTTACTCAGGAGTGGGTGGGATAAACATCAGGACACAGGGTGACTTCAACCTACACAGTGATGCCAACATCAACATGCACGCCGCGGGATCCATAAGGATGGGTGCGGAGACGGACATGATACAGTCGGCCTCGGCCATGTTCAACATGGGAGACAAGGGAATATTCAATGCCTCACATGCAGGATCCATAAGGGACTATGCAAGGGATGGGTTGACATCATTCACAGAAGGCCCACAACTGCATGGAGCCGGTGGATCAATACACCTGGCAGGTGCACAGGTACACATGAACTCAACAGGTGCGAGCTCATCATGGGGACCAAAATGGCTGACCACAGACAAGGTGGGAATGACACCCAGGGACGAGGGAGATGTGGAACTGACCAAGAAGGGCATAGAACCACTGCAATCTTTCACCAAGAAAACAAAGACCACGGTACACAGATTCGTCACGCACGAACCAATGCCAAGGGTCAAGGCCTTCACATCAGAAGGACACCTACCAAGCTCGGATCCACTGGGCGATCGTCTGGACACAATACAGTGGAGTAAACGTGCCAACACACCAGGCACGGTGGAGTACATGGAACAGAAAAACAGGATATCGGCCATAGAGAGCATCAGGCTTGGTCAGTTCCAGGCAGACGCAGAGAGATACCTCAAAGACAAGATGGGCAATTCCACAAATGCTATCAAGGCACGAGAGTTTGTGACAGAATTTGGAAACAACTATGACAAGACATTCAACGTGATAAACCAGGCCAAGGGCACGTTCAAAGATGTAGAAAGCATATCCAACAAGTTGAAAAATTTCAACGTCAACGACACAATAGCCAGTGTCAAAAGCAATGTAACGACACAGCTGACCAACCAGGTGATAGACAGCATATCCGGTAATGGTGCGGTGCAGTTGTTCAAGGACAACGTGTTCGTCAACAATGCCGGGAAGTTGTTCTCACTAGGGGGCAGTAGCGGAGGAAACGTTTTAGATGAATTTGGGACAAGTGGAAACGTATATGGCACAGGTCTAAATCAAGTGTTGAAAAATGTACAGGGCATAACAGGAAACCTAAACATAGGAAACTTGGGATCAGTGGCTAACGACATAAGCACGGTCACAAACGTGTACAAGAATGTCATGGCAGGCAACATCACAAACGTGTCACAGGTATCTAGCATAGCAAGTACGGCATCGAAATTCTTCAAAAACAGTGGTTATGGTCCCAGCTTCCAGGCATCGGGATTCTCCACTTTGATGAAGTCAGTCGGGGGTATCTCTCTTGGTGGAACAGGATCTTTCGCAACATTGGGTTCGTTGGGAAGTTCCATAGCCAGCAGTGGAATTGGAACCGCCGTAACCAGTTTCTTCTCAGGATTTAAATTCAGTGATGTCAGACTCAAGGAAGACGTGCAATTAGTTGGCAAGTCACCCTCGGGCATTAACATATATTCGTTTAAATACAAACAGCTAGACGGAACGTTCGAAGGCGTAATGGCACAGGAAGTTCCATGGGCTAGACAAATGACAGACACAGGATTCTACATGGTGGATTACAGCAAGGTGGATGTTGAATTTAGGAGATTGAACTAATGGCATACGGTAGCGGTAGCGGAAGCGATGGCGGAAGTGGTAAAGTAACCTTTAAAGGTTTTAGTTCACGTGCGGAACAGAAAAACTTCAAGCTGTACGACTTCGAGGTAGCCAAGCAGGATCTCATAAACAGGTTAAGCATACGTAAGGGCGAGAGGGTGGAGAATCCAGAGTTTGGTACTATAATATACGATGCACTGTTCGAACCATTCACAGAAGCACTGAAGGACAACATTATAGAGGACATCACAGCTAACCTAAACGCAGATCCACGTATATCCACAGAGGAGATACTGGTGTCTGAGGCCGACAAGGGCATAGCCATACAGGCGACTATCACGTATGTTCCCCTAAACATCACTGAGAAACTGAGATTCAACTTTGATGAGAACTCACTGTTGCGCCTATCTTAAAGTACGCATATTTCCTAACACATAAATATCGTTGTTAACACATTGATACATTATGGCCACAACAGACAGACAGAACAGATTACTAGTTGCTGAAGATTGGAGGAAGATCTATCAGTCATTCCAACAGGCAGATTTCAAGAGCTACGACTTCGAGACACTTAGGAGGACCATGGTTGCATACCTACGTGAGAACTACCCAGATGATTTCAATGACTTTGTGGAGAGTTCTGAGTATGTTGCACTAATAGATCTGATAGCCTACATAGCACAGGCACTCTCGTTCAGGGTGGACCTGAATGCAAGGGAAAATTTCCTGGAAACAGCAGAAAGAAGAAACTCCGTGTTGAGATTGGCGAGACTGATCAACTACAATGCAAAGAGAAACTTATCGGCAACAGGGCTTTTGAAGGTCGATGCAATATCAACAACACAGGATGTCTCAGATTCAACAGGAACCAATCTTTCAAACAGCACAATTATTTGGAATGATTCCGCAAATTCAAATTACAGAGAACAGTTCACATCAATACTGAATGCCGCAAACCAAACAGGACAACTATTTGGCAACCCCAGGGAGTCAGGATCGATAGCCGGGATAACGACAGATGTATACACGCTGAGTTCAAACCAAATAGATCTACCAATATACTCTTTCAACAAGAGTGTTGGTGGAGTCAACAGACAGTTCGAGATAGTGCCAAGCACAATTAACAATTCAGAATCAGTTAAAGAGTCATCACCAGTGCCAGGAACGGGACTGACGTACACCTACCGATCGGATGGGTCAGGAGACAGTTCCAACAACACAGGATTCTTCTTCCTCTTCAAACAGGGATCGATGCAACAGATAAATTTTTCAGTGGATACCGCCATAACAAATTACGTCAAAAGTTTAAACATAGCGAACATCAATGACTCAGATGTATGGTTGTACAAGCTAGACCAGTTCGGCCAGCTGGCCGAAGAGTGGACCAAGGTACCGTCACTGTCAGGGAACAATGCAATCTACAACTCGCTGTCAAAAGCAGAACGGAACACTTACAATGTTGTGACGAAAGCGGACGACTCGATCGATCTTGTGTTTGGTGATGGTAACTTCTCAAATCTACCATTGGGTGCATTTAGAACATATCACAGGGTCAGTGACAATGCCAAGTTTGCAATACAACCGGCGGACATACAGGGTGTGACAGTGTCTGTGCCATACACAGATGCCAACGGTGCACAACAGAGTTTGACGCTAACAGTGGGACTGAAGCAATCAGTGTACAACAGTGCCGCAACAGAATCAAATGCTTCGATCAAGGAAAAAGCAGGACAGGTGTACTATTCACAGAACAGGATGATCACTGCCGAGGACTACCAGGTGGTACCTCTGTCGGCATCGCAGGAGATAGTAAAGGTCAGGTCAGTGAACAGGTCAGCGTCAGGCATATCAAGGGCCAAGGAGGTGTTGGACCCTACAGGTGCATACTCCAACGTGAATGTGTTCGCGGATGACGGAATAGTGTACAGGGAGGAAAGCACACAGCAGTTCACATTCTCATTCAACAACAGGAGCGAGATACAGTCAACTATTGATGTATCAGTAGAAGCAAAGTTAAAAGAAGCATATGCCAGACAGTTCTACTATCTGAAATATAGCACAAAGGATGTCAGCAATCTGAGTGCAACATGGAACTCCACTACAACATCAACAAACGCCAACACTGGATATTTCACATCAGGCGGTGCATTGGTCGTTGGAGATTCAGCAACGTCAAATTTAAAATATGCAAAAGTAGGTGCACTGATCAAATTTACATCACCGGATACCAGAGAATTCCTAAACAATAAACTAGTAACATCAGGAATAGACAATGCAGAAGATAGAGCTTGGGCCAAGATTGGTGCAGTTGTGTTGGATGGTGCAAATGGGGGTCTAGGAAATCTAGAGGACGGAACAGGACCAGTAACACTTAACGATATAATACCAAATGGCTCTGTAATTAATGCAGTGATACCTGCGTTCACAACATCATTCTCAGCAACACTTGAAAAAGATATCGTTGACAGGATTGAAGCATACGAAGAATTTGGTCTGAGGTACGACCAGGATGCAGGAGAATGGAAGGTTATCACATCAATAAATTTAAGTGCAAGTACAGTGTTCGGCACAGCAGGTGCAGGCTCAACAGCAGGCACGAATCTGGACGCCAGCTGGTGGTTCAAATTCACTAATGATGGAAACACATACACAGTTGTGTACAGAAAGCTGGATTACATATTCGAGTCAGAATCACAGAACAAGTTTCACTATGATGCACAGGAAAAAATTTACGACTACAAGACAGGGAAGAGTGTTAAGGACACTATAAAAGTACTAAAAACAAATTCAATAGTCTCAACAGGTACCAGTATAGGTTATCCTATCACGTGGCAGGTAGTGGACACGGTGACTGAAGCAGACGGTTTCCAGGACAACAGAAAGGTTAAGGTCGGCTTCTTTGATGACGACGATGATGGCGTGGTAGACAATCCGGAAATATTTGATATATTTGTTGAACCGGAAACTTCTATAGCAAGTAAGTTTGTTTTCTTTGAGAAGTACATATCTTACGACACCATAGAGAGATACAAATTCTATGCCGCAACAAATTTTATTGTGTCCGAGAACGAAACAGATATAAACGTAAACAGCACTGCGTATACAGACGGGCAGTTGTTTTATTTCTATGATAGTGCCGAGGACGTGATCAAGAAATACAGCACAACCACTAACACACTAACGACCACAACAGATTACATAGCGAGGAGAGGTAGGAGTTCTATCAGCTTCCAGTACAAGCACAACGCAGGGCAGGAGACTAGGATTGATCCCAGTGTGTCAAACATCGTGGATGTGTACATGCTAGAAAGAACATACGACAACTTATTTAGAATATGGTTACAGGATAGCGGAGTAAAACCAGAAGCTTCAACATCAGACCAGCTGAGGATATCTTACTCTGGAACACTGGACAAACTAAAATCATTATCAGACCAGGTGGTCTACCATCCAGTGAAATACAGGATACTGTTTGGATCAGAAGCAGATGAGGAATTACAAGCAACTTTCAAAGTTGTTAAAAATACAAAAACGAATGTCACAGACGCAGTGATCAGAACAAGGGTCATCGCCGCAATAAATGAATTCTTTGCATTGGACAACTGGGATTTTGGTGATAGTTTTTACTACACAGAACTAGCCGCTTACATACACAATCAACTTGCTCCAGATCTTCTGACAGCAGTTATTGTGCCAAACCAAACAGGACAGAGCTTTGGGTCTCTGTTCCAGATCAATTCAGCGGCAGACGAGATTTTTATCAGTGGGGCCACCGTTGATGATGTTTCAATCATAACTGCACTAGGAGCCAATCAACTTGCGACGTCCGGTACAGTGGTTACATCAACATCAACTGCCACAACAAACACAACATCAGGATCAGCAGTGTCAGGCTCTACTACAACAGGTTCGGGATCAAGTTCAAGTTCAAGTTCCGGCAGTAGTGGATCAGGATACTAATGGCTGATAATACTACAAACTCATTAACAAATAACGAAGTTGTCAAACAAGGCGACAACGAGTACAGGAGAACTGTACAGCATCTACCTGCATTCTACAGAACAGATGCCAACCAAAGATTCCTGTCAAGCACACTAGATCCACTAGTACAAAAAGGATCATTGGAAAGACTGGATGGATATATTGGTAGGCAGGATGCCTACACCAAATTAGTAACGGACAGATACCTTACAGCTACCAGCAGGGACAGGATGGCATACCAGTTGGAACCTACTGTGACATACACAGACAGGGACACCACATCGGTGAATCCAGAGGATCAGGTCAAGTTCACGGGAACATACGATGACTACATAAACCAGATCAAGTATTTTGGCGGCAAGATAGACAATCATGACAGGCTTAACAAGGAAACAGTTTACGGCTGGAACCCAGCGATAGATTATGACAAACTGATCAATTATCGGGAATACTTCTGGATGCCAAACGGACCCAATGCAGTAGAGATAGATTCTGTTGGACCATCAGTAGTGGCAGAATATGATGTGGTCAATCTTGCCAAGGGTGCATACAACTTTGGTCATAGGCCGGGCGAAAATAATCCCATAATAAAACTTTACAGGGGAAACACATACAAATTTAAAGTCAATGCAAAAGGACATCCTTTCTGGATCATGACAGAACCTTACAAGAGCATGGTGGGGGAAGATGGGTCAACGTCCACGGTGCACTCAACAGGGGTGACCAACAACGGTGTTGACTATGGTACAGTGACATTCACAGTTCCGCTGACAGGTGGTCCGGACACATTATACTATCAGTGTGGCAACCACAATGCCATGTATGGTATATTACAGATCAGGGCAGTAAACACACTGTCAAAAATTGATCCCGAGGACAACATAGTGGGTGTTAAGAATTACAGCTTGAGAACACTGAACTTATCCAATGGTATGAAAGTCAAATTTACATCAAGCGAACTGGCAACAGGTTCAGCATATCTAAACAAGGAGTACTATGTGGAGGGAGTTGGTGAATCAATAACACTAACTGACGTGGAGAACCTTATAACACCGGCAAGTTATGCTACGGAAAGTACCATAGCTTACGATACAGTTGAATATGATTCAAGACCCTATGCCAAAGCATACTACACGCCTGACAACAAGGATTACATAACAATCAAGAGAGATTCACGTGATCAGAATGCATGGTCCAGATACAACAGATGGTTCCACAAATCGGTCATAGAAGAAACAGCAAGGATGACAGGGTTCACAGCGAACTTGGAAGAGGCCGATAGGGCCAAGAGACCCATTATTGAATTTGATTCGGGACTTGCACTTTACAATCACGGTACGGTGGCAAAACCATCTGTGACATTGTATGATACAGTGACAACTGATGCTTTCAGCGATGTGGTACTTCAAACAGGTTACATTGTTGATGGTATTGCCCTTGCAGAGGGAATGAGAGTCATATTTGCGGCAGACACTGATCCCACAGTAAACGGTAGAATATACAAAGTCAGTTTTGCAACAGCAGGAGACAGTACGGCAGTAATTTCGCTTACCCAAGAAGCAGATGGCGTTCCGGCAGACAAGGACAGTGTATTTGTAGAATTTGGAACTGCCAATCAAGGCAAGACCTTCTACTACAACAATGCCACTAAGGCCTGGACAGAATCACAGCAGAAAACTGGAGTAAACCAACAGCCATTGTTTGGCATGTGGGACAACACGCACACCAGCTTTGATGATACAACAACATATCCCAACTCGTCATTCACAGGAGCCAGGGTTTTAGAATTTGCAACATCAGACACAGCAACAACAGATACAGTACTAGGCATAAAAGTAAAATACAACACCATAAACAATGTTGGTGACATAGTTTTTGAATCAGATCATACAGCAGGAACGTTTACATACAAATCCGGATCAACTACCGTGACAAAAAAATTAGCCGAAGGACATCTTCACTACACAACAGGTAGGGAAACGCACAACTCAAGGAGTGCCTGGATCAAGAGGACCAATGAGAGCAAACAGAGGACAGTAAGGACCTTCACTGCAGACGAAACGGAGAAAAAGTTGTTCCCTATTGATTCCTACAAGAACTCTGCCGCACTAACAGACCTAGAAGTTTCAGTATCAGTGAACGGTGAAAGGAAAACATTAGCAACAGATTACACTCTTGTTAACGGGACAACAAACAGGTATGTGAAATTTATCAATGACTTAAAAGTTAATGATCAAATTAGGATTGCTGGCCATAGCAGTGCTGACAAGGTGGCGACTAAAGGAATTTACGAAGTACCAGAAAATTTATCTACAAACAGTTTGAACCAACAGTTGGGTACATTTACATTTGGACAGATACTTGGACATGTTAGGGATATGTTTGATAAGAATCAAGATGTGACAGGAGCAATACCAGGAACGTCAAATCTCAGAGACAAACCAGATGCGAGACTGAAGGGCGGTAGCATACATCAACACGAAGCACCATTACTTCCGGCAGTGTTTGGTCTGATTGATCAGGACGCTAACGTGATAACAGCGATGGACTATGTCAGTCAGGAATATGAGAAATGGTACAATGCATTCCTAACACATGCGACAGGAACAGCATATGAGGGAGTTGCCGCAGACAGAGTTGACGAAATTATAACATCAATTACACCAGGAAGGAACAGCACTTTTCCATTCTTTTATGAGGACATGATAGGCTGGGGAGAAAATATTTCAACAAGGACTTACACAGTGCTTGGAGAGTCACAGACAGATTACGCACTTGATTCACAATACAATGTAACGAAACCTAGCAACCGGGCAGTCTATGTTTATCTTAATGAAACACAGCTGATACTAGGCACGGACTACACGTTCAGCACAACAGACGACAGCGTGACTATATCGGCCACACTTGCGGAAGGCGACATTGTCAAAATTAAGGATTACACAGATACAACCGGCAGTTACATGCCACCATCTCCAACTAAACTTGGAATGTATCCAAAATCCAAACCAGAGTCCTTCACAGACACGACTTACTTGACCGACACGGTAGTAATCAGGAGGCACGATGGATCAATCATAAAAGCATATGGCGACGAGAGGGATGACCTGATACTTGAATTAGAGAAAAGGATCTACAACAATCTTAAGACAGCACACGATCCAGCCTTACTTGACATACATGATGTGATGCCTAGTGCATTCACTTCAACGGAATACACACTGCAAGAAATTAATGATGTTGCGGCAACAGATTTCTACACATGGTCGGGAAGGAACAGTGTACAGTACATCAACAACACAAGTTTTGTTGAGGGTTCTCCATTCACTTACAACTATGCAAGAAGCACTGACAGATTGAACGTTCAAACTCTTCCAGGTCACTGGAGGGGGATATACAACTATTTTTACGACACGGACTCACCGCATGTAAGACCATGGGAGATGCTAGGACATTCGGAGAAGCCTACCAACTGGGAAACATTGTACGGACCAGCACCATACACATCGGCCAATGATGTTCTTTGGGATGCCATTGCAACAGAACCAGGCAGGTACGGAAAGCCAAAAATTAAAACTTATCTGCCAGTTGATGAATCAGGTAACCTATTGGATCCACTTGCGGCTGGCCTTGTGGACAACTTCGACATACCTGGCAGACAGGCCTCATGGAAATTTGGAGACTGGGGACCAGCAGAAACATCATGGAGAAAATCAAGTGCATATCCTTTTACTGTATTGAAAACACTGGCACTAACAAAACCGGCTAAGTTCTTTTCAAACCTATTTGATAATTCGAGACTATCAACGAACACAGCAGGGAATCAAATTGACACAGACACAGGTATTAGGAAAACACTGGCCACATCCAAGTACCACTTGGAAACTGTGATTGACAATGCCACTGGGATCACAACAAGATATCTAACAGCAGGGTACCAACCATTCGTGGTCAACTATCTGATATCACGTGACTTAGATGTATCTACATTCTATCACAACAAGATGAAAAAATTAACTGTGCAGTTGGCATACAAACTAGGTGGATTCACAGACAAGGACAACTTGAAAATACTAACAGACTCAGTATCGCCAGGTTCAACATCAGGCTCAAAATTTATACCAGATGAAAACTACAAAATACTTTTCAGGACATCAAACCCTGTTGAAAGTTTCCAATACTCGGGTGTGTTGATAGAGAAGAACACAGACACCAGCACAGACGGATCCACAATTTTAGGCGGATACAAGATACTGGGATATTCAACAACAAAACCATTTTTTAAATTCAACTATCCTGTCAAGACAACAACACATTCACCAGTCTCAGTAGAGGGAGCAACAGCAGTCAAACGATTCAATTCCTTCCAGGAGGCTACACAAACTATACCTTATGGATATGTGTTCAACACGATACAGGACGTTACAGATTTCCTTTTTGGATACGGACACTGGTTGGAAGATCAAGGATTCAAATTTAACAAATACTCCAACGAATTAAAGGAAACACTGAACTGGGCAAACGCAGTCAGGGAATTCCTGTTCTGGACAACACAGGAATGGGCACCTGGAAGTGCAGTGACAGTCTCACCAGCCGCGGACGGTTTTGAATTAGATACCAAAAACAGCATAGTTGGCAGATTAAGAAATCTAGCAGGAGATTACTCATTACTAGACTCAGGTGGAAGGAAGATAGACATCAGAGAGATATCAACAAAACGTATTGGTAAGACATTTGATCTGTCTGTTAAGTCAGACAGCATCGGCCTTTACAACATAGCACTGAACACAGTGCAGAAAGAACAAATATTGTTGTTTGATAACAGCACAGTTTTTTCAGACATAATATATGATCCGTACACAGGATTCAGACAGCAGAGGCTTAAACTTGTAGGTTGGAAGACAGCCGGCTGGAACGGAGACTACTATGCTCCAGGATTTGTTTTTGATGCCGCACAGGTTACGTACTGGATAGCAAACAAAGATTACAGGACAGGTGACACAGTAGAGTACCAAGGAAAATTCTATGTTGCGATAGTCAATCACAACTCAACAGCAATGTTTGAAAAATCTAGCTGGAAACTTAAAGCAGAAAAACCAGCACCGCAGTTGATTCCAAATTTTGATTACAAGATCTCACAGTTTAATGATTTCTATAACCTAGAGACTAACAACTTCGATGAGTCACAACAGAAACTGGCACAGAGACTGATAGGATATCAATCAAGGGATTATCTTGAGAATCTATTTGTTAATGATGTTTCACAGTACAAGTTCTACCAAGGTTATATCAGGGAGAAAGGTACACAGAATGCCATAGACAGGATATTGAAGGCCCAGTACGAGGGAGAAGATATCAGTCTGGAATTATATCCAGAATGGATGATTAGGACAGGAAGATTTGGAAACGTTGATTCTGTGGAGAACATACAGATCATATTAAAAGACAAAAACATAACTGCAGACCCACAAAGCATAGAACTGTTTGACACATCAAACGAAACTGTAGAGTATCCAAGATCACTCTATGTTGACAAAGATTCGATGTATTATAAACCAGTTGAGTATACGGCCTTGACTACTTTCAGCAGATTGGACTACTCAAAGGAAGGTGTGGACAGAGATCACGCACAGGTCTACAAGACAGCAGGATATCCACAGTTGAAACAGGTACAGCACACTGCCTTTGACATAACTGACATATCTAACCTAGATATGAATGCCATAACGGCAAATGATCTTGTGTGGGTAGCGAACAAATCCAACAAAGACTGGGACGTGTTCAGGATTACTAGTGCCAAACTTAAGATAGCCCAGCTTAGGTCACTCAACAACGCCGCACAGTTGGAACTGGTATTCACGGATTCGCATGGACTGACAGGCAACACGTCAACAAAACTTGCAGACTACTTCGGGATATCAAACAGTGAGGAACCAACACTGAACGGAGTGTACCAAGTGTCTAGCACTCCAGATCACAAGACTGTGATAATAGATTACAACGGCAACATAGGATTCATACCATCGCTTGAAGATGGATCAACGGCAGACAGCTATGGAAATGTTTACAAGTTCATATCGGTGAGATTGAATTCAATGAACAATGTGAATGATCTGATCAACTATGCCAACTACAATGACAAGGATGAAGCCATTGACAAGCCCGGTGACAAGGTTTACGCAGATGCGGATGCATCAGGATTGTGGCAGGTGTATGAGAAACAAGATCCATACACAACAAAAACACTTTTATCATCAGATGTTTCAACATCGGACCAGAATTTTGGATCTAGAATAGTGGCAAGGGCAGACGGAAGAACACTTGTTATTGGTGCCCCGGGAAAAGCACAGGGAGAAGTACACTTCCTATTCCGTTCAACTACAACGGCAGGAACATTGTTTCAACCAACTTCAGTACAAACAATGACAGAGAATGATAACAACACTAGTAAGTTAGGATCTTCGTTGTCGATGAGTACAGATGAGAACTTCGTTGTTGCAGGTGCACCTTTCACAAATGTTTTACAATCGGACGGTAGTACGAGATACGCAGACAACGGTCTAATAAAAATTTACATATGGGATCCAAACACATTCAAGTATGGATTGCTCAACACAATAACTGCACCGGAAGATGGTTCAACAACAGATTCTAGCCAAGCTCAAAGGTTTGGACAATCTCACAAGATATCAGAACCGGGTGTAGGATCGGGCAGAACAACAGCAACAAAATATCTATTCGTAGGGGCTCCTGGACACGACAACAATACAGGACGTGTGTACATGTATGAATGGGGCATTGGTGCTGACGGATCGACCTACGACACCTGGACACAAAACCTAACATTGGAGAGTGCTGATCCGGGAAGAAGCAAGAGATTCGGACACGCATTAGAAGCCAATGACAACGGCGACATGTTGGTTGTCGGTTCAATTGCTCCAGGACAGGCAGGCAAGGTAGAAATATACATAAGGAATTCACAGGCAAATGACGGTAGCACGGATCATTCGTTCGCTCTTGCACAGACACTTACAGGTACAAGTGCAGATGGTTCATCATTGAACACAGCTTTTGGAGAGTCGATGTCGATGAGCAAAGACGGAACTGTTTTGATAATAGGTGCCCCGGGTGTTGCTGGTAAAGATTCAACGACACAGCCAGATGCTGGTGCGGTGTACTACTACAAATGGAATGCTGATGGATCAACAAACACATACACACTACAACAAATATTACTTGCACCAGATTTAAAAACAAACATGAAGTTTGGATCAAGTGTTACTATGGATCCATCCGCAACAAGATTGGTGATAGGTGCAGAACAGGCATCAACCCCTAGGGAGATGAAAATTGACTTGGGTGAGACCACTTTTGACCTACAGGACACAACGATAGGTGATCTAAACACAGGATCAGGAGCGGCATACACAGCAACCATGTACAACTCACATTTCGTGATCGACGACAGGCTAGTGACTGATAATGTCACAGGGGCTGACGACTTTGGAAAAGGTATTTGTGTAATAGATAACACTGTGTTTGTTGGAGCCCCGGAGGATGAAGGGAATGTTGCTATTGCCAACGACGGAACAGTGGCAATATTTGATCTAACAGTGTCTGGAGAGTACGCATGGAAGAACATAGCATCAGAAACAGCACTGATTGACATAGAAAAACTTGGACAGGTTTTTGAATTTGACAACGGATCCAAACAGATCCGAGACCATTACGATCTTTATGATCCGATCAAGGGAAGGATACTAGGTGTTGCTGACAGAGAGATCAACATCAAGACACCATGGGATCCGGCTGTGTACAACACAGGTCCAAATGCCAACACCAAGACACCATGGGCAGAGGAACACATAGGAGAAGTATGGTGGGATCTATCAAAAGTCAAATGGACATGGTATGAACAGGGAGATCAAGAATTTAAAACAAACAACTGGGGTAAAATCTTCCCAGGATCCAGCATAGACATATACGAGTGGACGGAATCCACAGTACTGCCAGACCTATGGCTGACGAGAGCAGGAACACAACAAGGTGCCTCGGAAGGTATATCGGGAACACCACTGAATATTGACAACTCACAGTACACAGTGATACAGAAATACAGTTCTAGACTAGATACCTTCGTGGATTACTATTACTACTGGGTAAGAAATAAAGCAACAGTTCCAACAAACAGTGTGGTCACTAGGAAGAACTCAACAGCATTCGTAAAAAATTTGATAGAAAATCCTCAAAGATCACAATTCAAATACTATTCGGTGTCAGACACTAACAAACTGCTACTGAACAACACCAGCAAACTTTCCGGCGACGATATAGTGTTGAATGTTGACATCAGGACCAACACATTCGATGGCGACGCACACTCTGTGTGGAAACTGGCCAGAGAGGGAGACAAAAGTTACAAACCAGGAACAGTGATAGAAACACGTTGGTGGGATTCTCTTGTAGGACAGAATGAATCAGGAGATCAAGTGCCAGATATCAGTCTTCCAATCAATGAGAGATACGGAAACAGCATAAGACCAAGGCAGAGTTGGTATGTGGACAGATTCACAGCACTAAAAGAAATCATAGATTACTCTAACACTGTGTTAAAGAAATATCAATTGGTTGGAACAATTAATCTTACAAATCTAGATTCTAAAGAACCAGAACCGACTGCTGAGAGTTTGGAATGGGACACAACCATAGACACATATGCGGAACTGACGTACATTGACACGAGAGATCTATCAGGAACAGTGAAATTTCTAGTCAAGGCAGACGAGACAGCCAATGGATACTGGGCAATATACACGTGGGATGGTGTAGAATTCACAAGGACACGATTACAAACTTACAACACGTCCGGCTATTGGAGTTACACTGATTGGTATGGTACAGATCCTGCTATACATGGAATGCTTCATAGCGAAAATACTAAAATTGACAAACAGGTAACATACGAGTACGAACTAGATGCTCTCACACTTGCAGTAGGCAAGCATGTCAAGGTTACTAGTGCAGACACGGGTGGTTGGAAACTGTTTATGAAGACTGCGACAGGTTACACAAATGTGGGAACGGAAAACGGAACAATCAGACTTTCCACAAAACTTTATGATTATACACAGGATGCCACAGGGTTTGCAGGTGAGGACACGTTTGACGACAACTTCTTTGACCAGGAACCATCACAGGAAACAAGGAAAGTTTTAACTGCACTGAGGGATGACTTGTTCATTAATGATCTTGCTGTGGAATATAACACACTGTTCTTTACAGGATTGAGGAAAGTGCTGTCTGAACAGACCTATGTTGACTGGATGTTCAAAACATCATTCATCAATGCCAAGAACTCTGTGAGACCACTGGACCAGAGGAAGTCATACACAACAGGAACAGACAGTTGGATAGAAAGTTACATAAACGAAGTGAAACCTTTCCATACAAAATTGAGAGAATACAGATTGGGACACACAGGTATAGACACACAGGACGGTTTATTCACAGACTTTGACAGTCCAACATTCTATGATTCAACAACAGGCAAGATCAGAGGATTGAATGTTGACAAAGACACAGACAAACTTACAGAATACCCATGGCAGATGTGGAATGACTACCATAAGAAATATGTTTCATCAATAACAATAATCAAGGGTGGATCAGGCTACACTAAAACTCCAACAGTCACGGTAGTGGGAGGAACAGTGGGAGGAACAGGACCTTTCCAGATACTGGCAACAAGTTCACGTGGGGCGTCGTCAGGCAGTTACGGTTACTACTATCCATTGTTCAGTAGTCTTGAACAATCTAACATTTGGGACTCGCAAAATAGCGGATCTGGTGCATCACACTCTCACACATTTGATGGGTACACAGGCACGTTCTATATGCCAAACAGTCAAATTTCTAATCATGCAAAGTCGACAATATCCGGTGCATACAAGATGTACACAACACCAACCACGACAGCGGCAACTGCCACAGCAACGGTTGTAAATGGTGCAGTTACTAAGATCACTGTCACAAGCAACGGTGCAAACTACACGGTAACACCTAGGGTAGTAATTACTGGAGGCACAGACGACGGGTCAACACCAACAGACACGGCGAGGGCATATGCGAACTTGAACAATAACTTGGTTAGGGACATTAATACAACTATAAAATTTGACAGGGTGTCAAGCACATCAAGTGTGATTGATTGGACAGCGTCTACTAGCTATGCGTATGGACAACTGATCAGATACAAAAACGAATTATACAAAACAACAAAGGCCTTTACAACAACAATAGATTTCAACGAGGGTACAAACAACTTGTACAAAGTATACGGAGATGAAACAGGTTTAACAGCGGCGGATAGAACAAAAGGTTTCTACACACCAGGAACAGGAATGGCAGGGAACGAACTGTCTCAAGTTATGTCGGGCGTTGACTACGGTGGAACAATGGTCACAGGACTTCTGTTCTCACAGGAACAGGGCTGGGACAAGGAAGGTTGGTATGACTTCCCATGGGACAACTACGGTGAGTCCAGAGTCAAAGCCTTTAGTGCAACTGGCGCCTCAGCGAACTTTGTAATTACACCAGCACCAACTGTGAGTGATGTGTACCAAGTATACGTAACATCAGGTGACAGCACGAGGAAAAAATTAAACGAAATGTTCAGGGGTGACGGATCGACTACATCTTTTGTGCTGTCAAGTATGCCAGATGCAGGTGCATTGGTAGAGTTCATACCTTTTGACGATGATGGTGTACTGACTCCCACAGACGACAGGACGCTTGATTCTATAATCAAAGGTGGACTGTTTGGATCTGCGATAGGATCAGCACCAAGTGACATATTGCTTGAAGGTGACGATTTCATTAGTCCAGATACAAGTTATGCTCCGGAAGAGACTGTCCCGGGACAGCTATTTGATTCACTAGATATCAAAGTTTACACATCTCCAGAATCAGGAGTTCCATTTATTTCAAGCAAGAATCACAGAGGTGATGGAAGTACTTTGACATTTAGCATTGGCGACTACCCAGGAACACTAGGTTCTGTCATGGTTTCAGTAAATGGAGCAACACAGAAAGTTTCATTAGATGGTTCGACTGCGGGAGATTATTCAGTTGACATTGCAAACAAAACAATAACATTTTTAAGCACGGCACCAGCGGCAAACAGTGTGGTAGCGACAAGAGTTTTCGCAATAAGTGGAGAGAATTACAGGGTACTGGACCAGTACACAGGTGATGGAAGCACAGTGGCATTCACTACATCGACTAGGGGTGAGTTTAATTTGGATTCGACTGTGTCTGACATTTACATAACCATAGACGGTGTGCCAACAACAGCATTCACAAAAACTACAACTGCCAACGCAATAACAGTAACATTTAGTTCAGCACCGGCGGCAGATGCATTTGTGCAGATTGCAGGGTTCAACAAGTCTACAACAAGCACACGAAGTTTTGCCAGCATAAGAAATGAAAAAATTACATATGATGGATCAACAAACAGATACACTTTAACTTATCCACCAGGATCCATAGGTCCACTGTCAGGATTAACAATAATCGAATTGAATGGCAAAGTTCTTAGAGGACCAGATGTAAGTTACTACACGGGTGACGGAAGCACTTACAGTTTCAATCCAGTGGCCGGATTGGGTGAGGATTCAACGATAGATCCAGCCAAGGTTATCACAAGTGCCTCACAGATACAGGTACACATAAATGGTGTGTTACAGGAACTGAACACTGACTACATTGTGAACCTAGGAGCATATGATAAAACTGCAGACGTAACCACAACACTTGCTGACACAAACACACTGACTGCAGACACTATAGGTTCTCCGGAAAGGATAGAACTTGTACAGCCAGCATCAAGCACAGACTTGGTAGCGATAACAACTTTAACCGACAACCAATATTACAATGAAGGGTCGGACATAATTTTAGACGTGGCACAGATAGATGCAGACTCAAGCACTTTAGGCTATCATTTGAATCCAGCTGATGTGCTGTCAGTGACTACATTCAACAACGCACTTGGAATGAAATTGAGAAGAGAGGTCCTAGAAGGCAAAACAAACAATGTGTTCAGCTTGAGATTTGAACCTTTGAACGGTGCATACACGTATGTTTGGTTGAACGGAGATCAACAGACACAGGGACATGATTTCACAATTAGTGGCAACACAATAACATTTGTTGGCAAGACAATAACAGCTTCGGACAGACTTGACGTGATGTACTTCGCAACAGAATCTGCCGCGAGTGCAACAGGATTCAGAATATTCAAGGACATGCTGAACAGGACTTTCTACAAACGTATCAGCAAAACAGCAACAACAGAACTGGTTGATGATCTAACTGATACAATCAACACTTTACAAGTCAAAGACGGAACTGCATTGCCAGAGCCTGATGCATCAAACAACATGCCGGGTGTGATCTTTGTAGATAAAGAAAGAATAGAATATTTTACCAAGAACGGAAACACGTTGGGACAACTAAGACGTGGAACACTTGGAACAGGAATTAAGGACCATAGCGATGGCACATTAGTGGTAGATGCCAGCGGATCTCAAACTATACCTTATGCGGACACAATATACACCAACACCTTCACAGGTGACGGTAGTACTGTTATTTTCGCACTATCACAAGCCCCAGCCTCCGCTAGTGAGTTAGACATATTCATTGGTGGCCAACGATTGTTGCTTACTAGCGAGGATGGATCAACTATCAACTACTCTGTGGATGGATCTACTACGGCAGTTACATTAAGTACTGCTCCAGCAGACGGAACACAGGTTAAAATCTTACACAAGAGAGGACAGGTATGGTACACAGCATTAGATGGTAATCCTGCTGACGGTAAGGGCTTACAAGCTTCTACGTCACAACAGGCTAAATTCATTGCTAACGAACCAACAAACGCACCTGAATAAATACACTAGATGACACAGGACAACAAACCACAAGAAACAGAAGAAGAGAATAAAAAGCCTCAGGATCAAAGCGGAGTTATGATAGAAGGACATATCAAAATTTTCGATCCGGAATCAGGCGAAGTAATGGTGGACAAAAGAAACGCAATCCACTATGAAAACATGTCACAGGCACTGGCTAATTCATTAGCTAACAAGACAACAGGTTTCGTGCATGAGATGGCATTCGGTAACGGTGGTACAACTGTTGATCCAACGGGTATAATCACATACCTAACACCAAATTCTACAGGATCAAATGCCACACTGTACAACCAAACATATTACAAAGTGATAGATGACAACTCTGCCACTAACAAAGACACCACAAGGAACAAGATGGAAGTGAGACACACAGCAGGTAACAAGTACACTGACATCGTTTGCACTTGCACACTGGACTACGGTGAGCCTACAGGACAGGCCGCGTTTGACAACACGACAGATTTCAATGGAGAGTACGTTTTTGACGAACTAGGATTGAAAGGTTGGGAAGGAACAGAGAACGGTTCAACTAACAAACTGTTGACGCATGTCATATTCCACCCGGTACAGAAATCACTTAACAGACTGATACAGATTGATTACACTCTAAGGATACAATCATTAACGACATTCACTGAAACAAGTTCAACAGCACTGTCAACGTCAAACACAGTGAGTGGAACTACATCAGGTGGTAGCACAGGATACTAATAGATGGCATACACAGTAAACAAGACAAACAGTGCGGCATCGCCAAACCAGTACACGGTACAGGATGGTGTTGTAAACACACAGACTGATTTAAGTTTTATTGGAAAAGGTTATGCAGGTTACGGAGAAGTGATTGCAGAGAACTTCCTAGCATTAATGGAGAACTTCGCAAATCCAACAGCACCAACTAAACCCATACAAGGACAGCTTTGGTATGACACGGCCGCGGCAAGATTAAAAATATACACAGGTTCAACATTCGTACCACCAGGTGCCAATGTTCCTTATCAGTCAATCGCACCAAATGCCATGACACAAGGGGATCTTTGGATAGACTCGGACAACGGACAGCTTTTCTATTTCAACGGTTCTTCGAGCATATTGGTAGGTCCATTAAGTACAACAGGAAACACGAACGGGTTCATATATGACCAACTTCTTGATTCATCAGATGTAACACAGAACATCACAAAACAGTTTAATGATGGTAACCTGATTGCAATTATTTCAGAAGATGCGTTCACACCGAAAACAAGTATATCAGGATTCGCAACAGTCAAGAAAGGTATAACACTTTCAACAGCAATATCAGATTTAAAATTCCAGGGCACAGCAACAGACTCGGATAAACTAGGTGGTGCGGCGGCATCCACGTTCATGAAGTCAAATGCAAATGACACAACGTCAGGAACATTGGGGATAGTGAACGATGGTGGTTTACAGGTGGGTGCAGACAGTGACCTATCAATAACAGTAGACAGCACAGGCGTGATTGTTTCCAATGTGATAGCAGACACAGACATAACATTCAAAATGAACGATGGCGGAACAACGACTACTCTAATGACCATGGATGGTTCAGTATCTCGTGTTGGTATAGGAACAACAACACCAACAACAAAGTTAGATGTAAGCGGAACAGTAAACGCAACAGCATTCATAGGACCAATCACAGGTGCAGTCACAGGAAATGTAGCAGGAAATCTTACAAGTTCAGGTGCCAACACAATGGGCACACTAGTTTTAAGTGATAAAGTTACTACTCAGGAGATTGTACCAGACACAAATACCACTTATGATATTGGAACGTCAAGCAAAAGTTACAACACAGTGTATGCAAAAGCAACATCGGCACAATACGCTGACTTGGCTGAGATATACGAATCCGACTCGGCGTACGAAGTGGGCACAGTTGTCATATTTGGTGGCGAAAAAGAAATCACAGTTTCAAGCATGGGTGCAGATCCAAGAGTGGCAGGCGTTATCTCTGAAAATCCAGCGTACCTAATGAATTCAGAAGCAACAGGCCAACCGGTAGCGTTACAGGGAAAAGTGCCATGTAAGGTTGTTGGACAGATCAGCAAGGGAGATATGTTGGTTACACACTCACAACATCCAGGAGTTGCTAGGAAAGGAACAAATCCTTCAATGGGTACAGTGATAGGGAAAGCACTGGAAGAATACAATTCAACCGATATAGGCACGATTAATATTGTGGCTGGAAGACTATAAATATAAGCAAATGGCATACACAATTAACAAAACAGACGGATCAGTAATAGCTACAATCACAGACGGTACAGTAGATAATACTACGTCGGTACAGCTTTTTGGAAAAAGCTTCTCAGGATTTGGTGAAGGCCTTAACGAAAACCTTGTAAAACTATTAGAAAATTCAGCAGGAACATCAGCACCATCGGCACCTTTGACAGGTGAGCTTTGGATGGATACCGCAGTAGGACAATTAAAAGTATATAATGGATCAGCATTTGAACCAACAGGTGGAGCAAAGTCACAATCATTAGCACCAACAAGTCCAGGAGCAGGAGACTTATGGCACGACTCAGATGATGATCAACTTTATGTTTACACAGGATCAGCATTCCAACTGGTGGGTCCGGTCTACACAGCAGGACAGACACTTTCAGGTTGGAAGATCGAAACATTACCGAGCTCAGGAGGAAACAAGGTTGTTTCTTCAATGTATGCAGGTAACACAAGAGTAGCAATATTATCAAAAGAAGACTTCACACCTAGTGTGGCACAATCAGGTTTCGCGGCAGTCAAGGCAGGAATCACATTAAACTCAACACTTGGTGCTGTGTTTGATGGAACAAACACACAGGCATCGTTTATTAATGTAACAGGAACAGCAAACACTTCCAGCACAGTAGTTGCAGGTGGAAACTTCCTGAGAGCAGATGCGGCAGACACAACAACAGGTGCACTGACAATTGACGCAGACGGTGGTATAATTGTTGGAGGAGCACAGGAATTATCAATAACAGTTGCCAGCAACAACGTAACGATTGCACAGACATCACAGGACAAAGATATTATTTTCACAGTTAATGATGATGGTACAACGAAAACAGCTTTCACTATAGAAGGTGCAACAGGCAATGTCACAGTCGCAGGTAACTTGAATGTTACTGGTGCATACAACTTCACTTCATCTGAAATAGTTGAACACTCTGACACTTTCTTGAAAGTGAATACAGGTGGTTCAGAAGCGGATGCAGGACTTATTGTTGAGACCACAGACACAGATGACGCAAGACTGTTTTATGATGTGTCAGCAAACTTCTGGTCAGCAGGACACGGACAAGCATATTCACAACTAATTAGACTTGCAGACCTAACAGACGATGGTAATGCAAACAAGGGCACAAAAGGATTGACAACAGATTCATCAACAGGTAACTTGAAAGTTACGACACTTACTTTAAATGCAGTAGGTTCAGCAATAACATCTACTTCAAGCACTGATGTATCGACTATAGGACAGGTAAAAACATTTGTTGATAGATTTGCGGGTAACGTCAACACAACTGATCCTAGCAACAGTGATGGTGCCGACGGAGACTTTTGGTTTGTAAGGGAGTCGTAATCCCATGGTAGCAAAAACCCATACGTTCACACATTCAGGAACACTAAATCAAGCAGTTATACCAGCTGGTACAACTTCTGTAGACATGTATCTATGGGGCGGTGCAGGCGGAGCCGGTGGTGCGGATGCAGGAGGACCGGGAGGTTCTGGAGCGGCCGGACACCATGTCAAGAAAATAACATACGCAATAGCAACCAGCCTAGTAGGTACAACCGTCGAAGTATCGGTAGGCGGTGGCGGAGCAGGTGGAGGATCTGGAACCAATGCACCGGGTGGTACCAACGGAAAAGGAAAGACAGGATTTTCAGGAGGTAACGGTGGTACTTCAGGACCTAGGGGTAACTCAGGAGCAGGCGGAGGTGGCGGAGGAGCCACGACAGTTTTCATAGATGGTTCAGCAGTTGCAGTAGCAGGTGGTGGAGGCGGTGGTGCTGGTGCAGGATCAGGATCAAACGGAACATCAGGAATAAACACAAATTCAGCAACAGGTAACTCACCGGCAACACGAGGAGAAGAGGGAGTAGATCACTCGGGAGATGGTGGTGGTAGTGGAGCAGGTGGCGGTGGAACCGCTGGAGGAAAATCAGGAAACGGTGGAACCAATGACAATGGTGGTACGGGTGGTTTCTCAGGATCAAATACAACACCGTCGGGAGGATCAGAATCAAATGGTTCGGGCGTGACACCAGGTGGAACGTCGGAAGCAAATTATTCAACAGGCGTGGCAATAGGTGGAACACCATCAGGTGGAGCTGGAGCAAACGGATTAGCGGTTCTTGTGTTCAATATTGCAGTGCAAGGAAACTACAAAGTTAGCGGTGATTGGAAGACTCTACTTGAGATGTATGTAAAAGTATCAGGTGTGTGGAAACAGGTCACAGCAGGCTATTACAAAGTATCAGGTGTATGGAAGGCACTGTTCAACTCAGGATTCACTTTCGTATCAACAGCGTCAGGATTTGGCGATTCAACAGGTAACACCACTTCAGGTTCGGGTGGTTCTGGACCTCCAATTCAACAATCCGGTGGTTGTTTCATAGCAGGAACAATGATCAGCATGGCAGACGGTTCTTTAAAAGCAGTAGAACTTGTTGACATAGGAGATAAAGTTGCAGTAGGCGGTAAAGTATTTGCAACAGGTAAGTTCCTAATAGAAAATTTATATGATTACAACGGTATACAGGTGTCAGGTACACACATGGTAAAAGAAGATGGTGCATGGACTAGAGTTGAAAATAGTAGAATGGGTGTGTCATTAGGTGACGACGAGGCAATAGTTTATGTGTTTGGTTCAGAGAACAGAAGAATTATTATAAAAAACACAGAGTTCACAGACTACTTCGAATTAAGTGAACAACAAGAGTTAACCAATCACGGTGAACAATTTTTTAGTAATTGGCAAGATCATGATAGACAGATACATGATAAAAATGTTAATATACTAAATGCTTGATAAGTCATTTTACCACGGCCAACAGGGCCAATGTTTCCAACAGCTAGAAAAGTATTTCGAACAGGTCAAACACGAGTTTGACTCGCAACCTAACAAAGTATTTTTAGATCCAGAAGATTTCTCAGACAGTGTTAGGGGACTTCCGGAGGACTTCGACGACAAGTCCGGTGACTACGTGCATGGACAGTGGAAAGCATTAGGCATACAGTCGGGAGATCACGAAGGACAATCATTCAATGACTACCCTGTTTTGTATTCTATACTAAGAAAATTTCCATATAAAACTAATGTAGCAATAATGACAGTTGGCCCGGATACAAAGATTGGTAATCACACAGATAATGAAGGCGGTTGGAGATACCAAATGTGTCTAGATGATGGCGGCGGAACAGATAGTGGTATGTATGTGATGAACCTAGAAACTAGGAAACAGGAACTAATGACCTGGAAGACAGGTGAAGCGTTTATTTTCCAACCAGACATACAGGTACACAATGGTTTCAACAATAATCCAGGTGA